>Ga0224496_10001864_pt1 | contig 12875 bp, 10 predicted proteins | sample SF_Jul11_sed_USG_2_FD_168127 | JGI IMG/M metagenome (GOLD analysis project Ga0224496, IMG submission 168127) | Sediment microbial communities from San Francisco Bay, California, United States - SF_Jul11_sed_USGS_8_1 | ecosystem: Environmental > Aquatic > Marine > Sediment | place: USA... | reverse complement strand
GAAGGAAGTTATTGATGGACTTCTTTATTACATCGATCACCGCGACAGCTGCGTCCTGGAAGACCTCTTGCCCCTCATCAAGGGACCCGATTTCCCGACCGCGGGGAACATCATGGGCCGTGAAGGCATCCTAAGAGCCTACCAGACTGGCAGAGGGATCATCAAGGTCAGGGCCACGACCGAGGTCGAACCGATCGCCAAATCCCAAAGGGAGGCCATCATCGTTACCGAGCTTCCCTATATGGTCAACAAGGCCCGGCTGATCGAAAAGATCGCCGAGTTGGTCAAGGACAAGAAGATTGAGGGTATTCAGGATCTAAGGGATGAATCGGACCGCAAGGGAATGAGGGTCGTCATCGAGCTTAAACGCCACGAAAACGCCAGTACGATTCTGGCCAACCTTTACAAGCACACCTCGCTCCAAAACACCTTCGGCGCGATCATGCTGGCGGTCGTCGATGGTCAGCCCAAGGTCTTGCCGCTGGTGGATATCCTGAAGTATTTCCTGAATCACCGCATCGATGTGGTTGTCAGGAGAACGCGTTTTGAACTCAACAAGGCCGAAGCCCGCGCACACATCTTAAACGGACTAAAAATCGCCCTGGATAATATCGACGCGATCGTCAGTCTGATCCGCTCATCTCCCAATGCGAAGGTCGCCTCCGTTGATCTGATCAAGAACTACGGCCTGAGTGAAATCCAGGCGCAGGCGATCCTGGAAATGCGTCTTAGCCGGCTGACGGCCATGGAAGTCGAAAAACTGGTCGCCGAACTCTCAGAGTTGATCATTAAAATCAAATGGCTCAAAGAAGTACTGGAAGATGAGCAGATGGTGCTGGATATCATCAAAGGGGAGCTGAACGAAATCAGAGACAGCTACGCCGAGGAAAGAAGAACCGCCATTTTGGACGCTGATTTCGATATCAACGAAGAAGACCTGATTCCCGTCGAGGAAATGGCCGTTACCATGAGCAGGGGAGGCTACATTAAGCGTTGCCCCCTAAGCACCTACCAGACCCAGAACCGGGGCGGCAAGGGCAAGATCGGCATGAAAACCAAGGAGGAGGATGACCTTGAACATATTTTTACGGCCTCAACGCATGACACCCTTTTGATTTTCACCAATTTAGGTAAGATCTACTGGAAGAAGGTCTATCAGCTTCCCCTGGCCAGTCCGACCGCCAAGGGCCGCGCCTGGGTTAATATCCTGCCGCTGGCGACCGATGAGAAAGTCATGTTTTGTACGCCCATTGCCGGTTTCAACGACGACCAATTCATCGTGATGCTAACCGAAAAGGGCATCATCAAAAAAACCGCGCTTTCGGCCTACCAGAACCAGAGATCCAACGGCACCAAGGCCATCGTCATCGAGGATGACGACCATCTGGCGGCGGTGCGCCTTTGCGAAGACAAGGACCTCATTTTTATCGCCACCCAGAAAGGGATGGCCCTGAAGTTTCCGTCCAAGACCCTAAGGCCTCAGGGCAGGGTCACCCGGGGCTGTACGGGCATCAAACTCAAAAACGATAAAGCGGGCAAACCCGATAAGGTTTTATCCATGGAGATTCTCACGGATCAATCCACGGTTTTAACCGTCACTGAAAACGGGTTCGGGAAAAAATCTCTGGTTGAGAATTACCGTTTGGGCAGCAGGGCCAATATGGGCGTCATGAACATCAAAAACAGCACCCGCAATGGTCTTGTCGTAGGCTCGGTCATCGTAAGCGAGGATGACGAATTGCTCCTGGTGACTAAAAACGGCAAGGTCATTCGTATGAAATCGAACCAAATCCGTATGACCAACCGCGTCACTCAAGGGGTCAGGCTCATCAAGCTTGGGAAGGACGAGAAAGTCGTTTCATTGGCGAAAATCGCCAATGTGGCTGATTAATCATATGCCGCCTTGTGATTAACTCCGATCAATTATATTGAGCCATGCGTAAGAACTTTTACAGGCTGTTGCTGTTGCCGCTGGTATTTTTCATTGTCTCATCCTGCCAGCAGGACGAAGGGAAAAGGATGTTCAGTGACGCCAAACAGCTTTGGGAGTTAAACAAATATGATGAAGCGATACAAAATTTTATCGCTTTAACCAAAGCCTTTCCAGAGCATCAACTGGTAGATGATTCCCTGTTTTTTATAGCGAAGATTTATGATCTGTATTTGAACGAACCCGATCAGGCGATTCGCTTTTACCGCTCCTTAAGCAAGAAGTTTGAGCGTTCGGAATTTCAATACCCTACGATGCTGAATCTGGCTCGGATCTATTCGAATCAAGGGGACGTCGGCAAAAGAAAGGCGGTTCTGATCTATCTTAAGATCCAGAAAGAGACCACGCCCGATGAGAATTGGGCGAAAAATCAGCTCAAACTCGCAAACCTCTATCTGGATCTAAAGCGCTATGAATTGGCACGGGTTGAAACAAAGAGGTTGATCATCAGTCTTCCGCAATCCAAACAGATTGCCAGCGCCTATCACCTAATTGGTCAGTCATACAATCTGGAAGGCAACAAGGAGTTGGCCATCCTCGCTTTTTCGGAGGCGGATCAAAAGTTTGACTATTCCAGAACCTCGTTGCCGTCAGCGATCAGCCTGGCGGATATTTATGAGGAAATAGGCCAGTTCCAATCGGCGATCACGGTTTATAAATCGATTATCACCCGTTTGAACAAATCAGAGGTTTTTTATCAATTGGCCATGGAGAAGATTGATAAACTTGTGAACCGACAAAAAAGAACCAATACATAAATCAACTTTTGGCGTTAGTTATTAACCACCATCGATTAAAAGGTATATGGGTAAAATCATTTCTGTATCCAATCAAAAAGGGGGCGTCGGCAAGACGACGACCTGCATCAATCTGGCGGCTTCCCTGAGTATCATGGGAAAAAGCGTCTTGCTGATCGATTTTGATCCCCAGGGAAACTCGACCAGCGGGCTTGGCTTTCAGCCCGGGGAAAGCAAAAGGAACATCTACTCGGCCCTGATTGGAGAGACAAAAATTCAAGACCAAATCCAACCCACAATCATCAACAAGCTTAAGCTGGTCCCGACCAACGTGGATCTTTCAGGCGCTGAGATCGAACTGGTGGACGCGCCCGAAAGGGAATCGATGTTAAAGAGGGCGATTGAACCCATTAAGGATGACTACGATTATATTTTCATCGACTGTCCTCCTTCTTTAAGTCTGTTGACCATCAACGCGCTCGTCTCCTCGGACAGTATTTTGATTCCGCTGCAATGCGAGTATTACGCGATGGAAGGGATGACCCAACTCCTGATCACCATCAAACTGGTCAAGGAATCCTATAACGAAAACTTGGCGATCGAGGGGATTCTTCCCACCATGTTCGATATGAGAAACAACATCTCCAAACAGGTGATTGAGGAGGTCAAGGTCCATTTTAACGAATATGTCTTTCAGACCGTCATCCCCAGAAATGTCCGTTTAAGCGAGGCTCCCTCTTTTGGAAAGCCCGTCTTTTTGTATGACAGGACCAGTAAAGGAGCGATCAGTTATCTCCAGTTGGCGAAGGAATTGATGAAACGAAAATCAGTTGAGGCCTATTCATGAGCGCAAAGGAAAGAAAAGCCTTAGGCCGCGGTTTCGGCGCGCTTCTAAAGGCGGTGGAAGACCCCGATCATGCCGGGGGAAAAGATCAGATCAAGCAGGTCGCCATTGATGATATCTCCAGCAACCCCAAACAACCCCGCGAGTTTTTCGATGAAGTGAAGCTTGAGGAGTTGTCCCAATCCATCCGCTCAAAAGGGGTTATTCAGCCGATTCTGGTCCGTCGAGTGGACAACGGGCCGACGAGCTACGAATTGATCGCGGGAGAGCGCCGACTCATGGCTTCCAAACTGGCGGGTTTTGACAATATCCCGGTCATCGTTAAAGATATTAAGGACAGGGATCTCCTGGAAATCGCTCTGATTGAAAATATCCAGAGGGAAGAACTCAATCCGATCGAGGAGTCTCTGGCTTATAAAAACCTGATCGAGGAACACGGTTTTAAACAGGAAGACCTCGCCAAAAGGGTCGGGAAGAACCGCTCCACCATCGCGAACATGCTGAGGTTATTGCAGCTCCCCGAGAGCATCAAAAACGATTTGAGAAACAATGTGATTTCGGCGGGCCACGCCAGGACCCTACTCTCCATCGATGATCAGGAGAAACAAATTCATTTGAGAAACCAGATCGTCGAAAATAATTTCTCGGTCAGGGATACCGAAGAGGCCGTTCGGCGGGAACATAAGCCACCGGTCAAACCGAAAAAGCAGGCTGATAAGGCCCTTGAGGAGCAGATGCTTTTAAATGAAAATCGTTTGCAGGAAATATTGGCGACCAACGTCACGATAAAATCAAACGGGCAAAAGGGGAAGATCGAATTGAGCTATACCAGCCACGATGATTTCAACCGCCTCTTTTCCATGCTCGTCAATCTTAAAAAACTACTGATATGAATCAAATGGGTAACAATTTTAAAACGACCAGCTTCATCTCCGATGGAGTCGAGTTGAACGGAAATCTTCAGATCAGAGGCGGTATCCGCATCGATGGCAGTATCAAGGGTACCCTCAAGAGCGAATCGGGTATTTTCATCGGATCGACCGCCAAGATCGAGGCGGAAATCCAAACGGTCTCGCTGGTTTCCAGCGGCACGATCATCGGCAACATCATCGCTGATGATACCGTTAAAATCAATAATCCAGGCACGATGAAGGGGAAAATCACGACCTGTAACCTGGGTATCGATAAAGACGTCTTTTTCAACGGGAAATGTCAGCTGATCAATCCCAAAAATATCGTCAAGCCGTCTTTGCAGTTACCTAAACTCCCCAGGAAATCGATCCCCAATAGGGATTAGATGATAATTCATCGAAGAAGTCGTAGTTGAGCCTTCAATAAGCCGGGTTCTGTCTCATAATAAAATGAGTGGTAATCATTTATCTAGGAATACAATTGCTCGCATTCTCGTGCGTCCTACCCGATAGCTAGGCGAGCAGCCATGACAGCTATCCTATTTGGACTTGCTTCGGATGGGGTTTACCTTGCCAGGTATGTCGCCATACCCGCGGTGGGCTCTTACATTAAAGAGAAATCTCTCCCACCATTTCACCCTTACCTGTGCTTGATTAAAAACCAAACCATCGGCGGTATATTTTCTGTGGCACTTTCCATGGAGTCGCCTCCTCTGGCCGTTAGCCAGCATCCCGCTCTATGAAGCCCGGACTTTCCTCTAACGCTCAAGGAGCGCTAGCGATTACCTTTTCGACTCAACTACTTTAATAATTTACCACCCATAGCGGCATTAATCAATCCATAACCCCTATATTAAATATTCCTCATGATCGCCAAAATCGCCTTAGCGATACCCAACTCGATGCCTTTTGACTACCTTATCCCCTGCGATCGGCTTGAGTCCCTGAAGGTGGGTATAAGGGTCATCGTTCCATTCGCCCACCGGGAGACACAAGGTGTCGTGGTTGATATCAAAGAGAGTAGCCGGCTACCATCGCTCAAGTCGATTATAAGGATATTGGATCCGGAGCCCGTGTTCGATCAATGGCACCTCGCCTTTACGCTCTGGATCGCGCGATACTACCTCTGTTCCTGGGGTGAGGTTCTAGAGGCGGCATTACCCAAGGGTCTCAAGGCTCAAGTCAAAATATCGCTCGCTGTTGACTGGGATCATCCGGTCTTCGCGGATCTTATGGACGAGGAAAAGCGCTGGCTTAAATCACTTGAGAAAAAGACGAAGACGCAAATCCAAAGCCAATTAACCCCGAGAGAGAAAAAACAGTACGACTCGCTCGTAAAGGAAAAGGCCCTTTATTTCAAAAGCGCTTTCAGAACCCTGGACGATCCTTCTCTGGTGAACTTTATCGAGCTTAATCCCCGGCCCTTGGTGAACAAAAAAAGGAGGAAAGGTTCCAAAGTGGATCTGATTCTCAGTTTTCTAAATCAGAACCCGCTGATCGAGAAAAAGGAATTGCTGAGTGAATTTCCTGGTGCCCGTGGCGTCATTAATGAGCTGAGAAAGAGCGGTTTTATCATCGAAAAACTCATCGACAAGCCGCCTACGCCCACCGACGGGATCGCCATGGATTTGTTTTTGAAATTAAACCAGGAACAACATCAGGCTTTCATCGAGATTAAAAATGACATCGACCAGCGCCGGTTTCACGTGTCGCTGATTAATGGGATCACCGGCAGCGGCAAGACCGAAATCTACTTGCATGCCGTCAGGGAGTGCCTTTTAAAGAAGCGTACCGTCTTGATCCTGCTTCCTGAAATCTCCCTCACGCCCCAAACCGTCGCCCGTTTTAAAGAGAGGTTTAACGATCAGATCGCGGTTTTGCACAGCGGAATAGGATTTAAGGAAAAAGCCGGCCAGTGGTGGAACATCAAGAAAGGGCAAAGCAGAATCGTCATCGGCGCCAGATCGGCTATTTTCGCGCCTCTGAACGACATCGGCCTGATCGTGGTGGATGAAGAGCATGACCACTCCTACAAGCAACAGGAAACCCCCTTTTATAATGCGCGCGATCTGGCGGTTAAACTCGGCAGTCTCCATCAGGCGGCGGTCGTCCTTGGTTCGGCGACGCCATCGCTCGAGTCGTTTCATCACGCTCAAATCGGGAAATACAGACTCCTGGAACTCAAAAGCCGCGCCAACCTCAATCCTCTACCTCAACTCAAGGTCATCGACCTTAAAGCGGTCCCCAGGCAGTCCGGGGTTTTTTATCTTTCCAAAGAACTGATCGAGAACCTCAAGCTTAATCATGAGGCCAACAAACAGGCGATTATCTTCCTCAACCGGCGGGGCTACGCCTCGTTCTTGTCCTGCGTCGGCTGTGAGATTCCGGTCTTGTGCCGCAACTGCGCCATAAGCCTGACCTGGCATCAAACTCAAAAAAGACTTATCTGTCACCACTGCGGGTTTAACAGTTCATATCCAGCAAAATGCGCCCATTGTAATGGCGAGGCCTTTCGGATGGAGGGTATCGGCACTCAAAGAGTGGAAAGGGACTTGAAAATTCTTCTGCCCAGGGCCCGTTTTTTAAGAATGGACCGTGACAGCATCCGTAAAAGGGGGACGCTGGAAAGCCACATTCAGCAAATCCACGACCATCAGGTGGACATCGTTATCGGCACCCAGTTGATCAGCAAGGGACACGATTTCAAGGATATCGGACTGGTTTGCGTCGTGTTGGCGGATATGGGGCTGAACATCCCCGATTTTCGGTCATCCGAAAAGATTTTTCAATTAATTTCCCAGGTCTCCGGCAGATCGGGCAGAGGAAGCGGCAGCTCCGAGAAGGGATCATGCCTGATTCAATCTTATAACCCGTCCCATTTTGCCATAGCCAAAGCGGCTCAAAATGATTTCTTGGGATTTTTTAAAGCTGAGTTGGAGAATCGGGAACTGTTTTTTAATCCACCTTTTTCAAGGCAAATCCTTTTCAAAACCAGCGACGTAAATCCTATAAAAGCGGAAAAAGCCGCCATCGAAATCAAGCGGCTTTTTGAGGTGGCCTTTTCCGGTTGTGCCTATCAGATGCTAGGCCCCGTCAAGGCGCCTATCGAGAAGGTCAACAACCGGTATTACTATCACGTCCTGCTTAAATCCGGTGATATTCAAAGATTAAAGCAAGTCATGCTGGATCTGTTTTTTAATGAAACGGTTAAACCGCACCGATTCCCCTGTAGAGTGAGAATCGATGTGGACCCTTATAATCTTTCGTAAATAAAACGGACAGCGGCCCGGATTTATTCCCAAAGATAAACAACCCTAAAACGATTTATTTTTGTATCTCGCCCGAGTTGACATTAATTCTAATCGTTTTGGTCATCTGCTCTGGAATCTTGTAGCTCAGAGTCGTTTGACCGGCTCCGACATCCAGGAACTGCTCCCCATCCATCGCCGCGAAGACCTCTACCTGACCCGTTTTGAAGTCAGCCTTTTGAAAGGGCTTCACCACGGCTTTCACACGGGCATATCCACGGTCGTTCAGCTTGATCGTGTCTGGAAAGACGATTTTATCGATATCCAGGGTGATATACACATCGCCTTGACGGGAAATATTCTCCCTGGATTTCGTGTCGACCATCTGTAGGGAGAAATAGATCTCTTCCTCTTTACCGGGGTTGGGTAGTTTGATTAATGCCTGATCTGTTTTGATCTCTAACATATAGGGAAGCTCGCGGACCTTGTCCTTAATCGAGCCATGTTTTTCCATGTTTTCGATCAACTTTCCAGGAGCCATATCATAGGTCTCGTCTTCGTTGGCCACAGAGATGCTGCCACTGGACAGACTGACGGAGAGTTTATCGTCCCTTTCAAGCAGAGCGACGTTGGTTCCCTTGATCCCGATCGTCGCCGTGGGTGTCACGACGGTCGATTTTTGCCGTCCCTTTGTGAACTTGCCCCAGAAGGATCCAACCTTTAATTTCAGGTTGTGCAGAAATTGTCTGGAGCCTTGCTCGGGTTCTTCCGATTTTTCTATCACAAATGTCGTGTTCTGAAACAAACGGATTTCAGAACCGTCACGAAAGATGATCGTCACCTTTGAATCTCTGTTAGTAACGACGACATCCTTATCCACTAAAATCAAACCGGATAGACCGGGTATTTTCCTGGTATCCCTTAAGACCTGCACGTCTCCGTTCACCTTGCCGAAACTGGCGACCGCGTCAATCGCATAGACCGCCGGCGTAAGCAACATGAAGGTTAAGAGGAGTAATACCATTTTTAACTTTAAAGTTGTTCTTTTCATAAGATCCCTTTCGATATTCGTTTCATTTCACGATCATAAGGTTAAATCGTTCTAAGTTTGGCCACTTTTCTATTAACTGCAAAGAACATACTACATATCGGTTTTTACCACTTTTGAAGTCTAATTTAATCTATATCATCATAAATTGCAAACATTTAAATCACCATAAATATACTCGCACACCTAATAATATCAACCCCTGCCTTTTGATTTTCAATATCATTCCCGTCGCTCATCAAACATCCAGTTTCATCAGAACTTCAATTTCGTCGATAACCTCTCATGTTCTTCCTTAGAAATAATCTCGTAATAACGGGATTCGTTCTCCTTAAGGTCGATCTTAATAAAAAAATCAAAATAGGGGTACAGTACCGGAAAAAGATCGATCCATTCGACCATCACCAGATTATTTTTACTATCAAGATGTTCCATTATTTCGATTTGATACAATTCATCCTCAGTCTCCAAACGGTATAAATCATAGTGATCAACGTGCATCCGATTAACTTCATACTGATTTAAAATCGTATAGGTCGGACTTTGTACAAAATGCCCCGAATCTGGATCGATTTTCGATAAAAATCGTCTGATGAAAGTGGTTTTTCCTGATCCAATTTCACCTATGAATCCAACCTTTAATCGCTTATCTTCCTCATTTATTTTTACAATAAGATAGCTTATCAATTCCTGTTCAGTCATATGATATAATAAGTTTATTTCACGGTTAAAATTAATTTGGGAATTTTTAAAATCAACACTTAACTTATCGATTTCTTTGAGGTAATCTTACTCATATTTTTAATACATCTGACTTAATTATAATAAACAAAAAACCTTATGATCCTCAGTGAGCATATTCCAGAAAAATGGGAAAAATTCATCAAAAACCTAAACTCGGAACTCGAATCCGACGAAGTCGAAGCCTGGGTAAACAATCTAACTTTACTGGATTTTAATTCTAGATCGATCACCCTGGGCGGTATCAATCAGTTTTTTTGCAACTGGATACGAGACCATCATCAGAGCTTATTAAAGAAACATCTCTATGATACTTTTGAACCCCTTAACTTAGATAATGATTTTAAACTGATTTTGCTTTCAGGAAATTCCAACTGTCATTCGACTTCCAGTCTTAAAAAAACAAAAAAAAGCAAAAAGAATCCCGACGGTTTAAACCCCCTTTATCATTTCGATGATTTTATTAATGGTGGCAACAGCGACATCGCCTACGCCGCGGCCCGTTCTATCGGCGAGAACATTATCAACAGTAAATACAACCCCTTTTTTATTTGCGGGGGTGTCGGCCTGGGCAAAACCCATCTGGTCCAGGCTATCGGAAACCAGGCGAAAATTTCCCAAAAAAACATCAATATTCTTTACGCCAATTCACGTGATTTTACCAATGATGTCATCAATGAAATCCGGTTCGGTAAAATTCAGACGGTCCGAAATAAATACCGTTCCGTTGATCTATTGATTATCGATGATATCCAGTTTTTAGAAAACAAGGAAACGACACAACAGGAATTTTTCCATATTTTTAATGATCTGGTTCAAAATAAAAAACAAATCGTTTTAACCGCAGACCGTTATCCCATCGAGATAAAAAAACTGGAGGAAAGGTTGGTCAACCGGTTTAATTCAGGTATGGTCGCCAGGATTGATCCTCCAGATTTCGAAACCAGAGTCGCTATTATCAGATCCAAAGTCGATAATCTTAAACTCCCTTTAAATGAAGACGTAATTACTTTATTGGCCAACAGCGTAAAAAACAATGTTCGCGATATCCTTGGAATTTTACTTCACCTTGAAGCCAAGTGGTCTCTGCTTGGACATAAAATCACCCTTGATATGGCAAAACTGATCATCAAGGAAGTTTTAAATATCGAAGACGAACCCAAATCCATCGATAATATAATAAAAAAACTTTCCTTAAAATATGACGTTAAGATCATGGATATCAAATCCGATAAAAGAGACCAGAAGATTTCCAAGGCCAGACAGATATCCATGTATGTCGTCCGCGAAATAACCGGCCTTTCCTATCCGGTAATCGGAAAACATTTCGGCGGAAAAAATCACACATCGGTTATGCAGGCCTGTAAAAAAACAAAATTATCAATGGAAAATGATCCGGAGATCAAACAAACCATAACCACTTTAATTAGAGAACTTTCCGTTTAACAAACAGCCTTGCTGAGGAAAAGTGTCTTTTTTCCAACAGAGAACACAGCATTAAAATATAAAAAAAAGATTCCATAATTATCAACCTGTTTTAAAAACCGCTTAAAGAAACATTACTTCATCTTAAAATACATAATAAAATTAAAATTAAACTTTAAATTCATACAACTACCTAAACAAACAACAATCAACCATAACCCTATTACTACTATGGAAATAAATATAAAAAAAGATATTTTAATAGAGGCTTTACAGTTGATCATTAATATATCCCATAAATCGACAACCGAACCGATCATCAATCATGTTTTTTTTGAAACGTTTGATAACCGACTTTTAACGATTAAAGCGACAAATTACGACAACAGTTTTTCAGGGGACTTTGAAGCGGAAATCATCAATCCCGGAAAAATATGTTTAAACACCTCTAAGCTTTATAATCTCGTCAGAGAATTCTCGGATTCGAAGATTCAGATTAAAACCACTCCCCAGAATTGGGTTTTTATCATCAATGGGAATACCAAGATTATGCTGCCCGGAATCGAACCTGATCAATTTCCGCTCATCGATTTTCTGGAGCTGGATAATCCTTTGAATATTCCAAGCTCTTTGATCAAGGATTCCATCGACCGGACTTTTTTTTCGATCGGTGAAAATGAATCCAGAAGAAACCTGATGGGACTGAACCTCCATTTCATCAAACCTAATCAGATATGTTGGCAAGGAGCGGATGCTTTTAGAATCAGCCATGATATAACCGAAGTGAAAGGTGAAAATTATCAGGGAAATATTATAATCCCGAAAAAAAGTCTGATCGAAATTAAAAAGATTTTGGAATATCATAATAATGATCTGCAAATTTCCTTTAACGAAAACATATTTCAGATCAATGCCGGAAACATCCGTTTTAAAACCAGGCTGATTGAGGCGGCTTTTCCGAACCTGGAAAATATTATCAACAGCGAGGGACCGATCGGCATTAAAATCAACCGAAAGGAACTGATCAACTCGTTAAAAATATTATACCGTATTTCCGATGATGACCTGAATTCGGTCGTAAAGCTAACCATTTCCAATGGAAAGGTCTTACTGGAAAGTCAAAAATTGGAATTCGGAGAAGGAAACGACGTTATTTTATGCGATTATGAGGGAGAGGAGATCAGTATCGGGGTTAATATTAAATTCTTTCTTGATGGTTTACAGGTATTTGATAACTCAAGCGACAAACAGATTAATATTAAAATCAAGGATTCTTTATCGCCAATCATCCTTAAAAACGAGGAGTGGGGTAACTATAAAACCATTTTAATGCCAGTAAAGATTAAATGGTAATCAATCATTTAAGTTTGAAATCTTTTAGAAACTATAAAGATTTCGAAATCGGTTTTCATCCCAATATTAATTATATTTACGGCAATAACGGTCAGGGGAAAACGAATTTAATCGAGTCCCTTTATTTTTTAACTCACTTGAGGTCTTTTCGCACCAACATCTTAAAGAACTTAAATCAATATTCGCATAAGGATTCTTATATTCACGCCGGATTAAAAAAAAATGAGACCGATCATCTAATCCAGATTGGTATTTACCAGAATTTCAAAAAGGTTCTGCTGGATAATAAAAATATTCATTTCACGTCCGAATTCATAAAAGATTTTTTCTCGATTCTTTTTTCACCCGATCTGCTGGCCTCATTTAAAGAATCACCCACTGACCGGCGGCTTTTTTTTGACCGGGTGTTATTAATGACTGAACCGGGCTATTTTAATAAATACCACGAATTCAATAAAATTAAAAAAAACAAAAATGAATTACTCAAAAAAGGGAAGAAAAAAGAGCTTAAGGTCTGGAATCGTCTTTTAGCCGAAGTCATTCCCGTTATCACGCGCGACAGAAAAAATATTGTCTTG
>Ga0224496_10001863_pt1 | contig 12877 bp, 10 predicted proteins | sample SF_Jul11_sed_USG_2_FD_168127 | JGI IMG/M metagenome (GOLD analysis project Ga0224496, IMG submission 168127) | Sediment microbial communities from San Francisco Bay, California, United States - SF_Jul11_sed_USGS_8_1 | ecosystem: Environmental > Aquatic > Marine > Sediment | place: USA... | reverse complement strand
AGGCCGGGAGTTCGCCTTGATCGCGTAGTTCATGATATCGATCTGGGCCTCGGCGCTGTTTCTGGGCAAGGGCGTGGAGACGGTGGAATTCGGATTGATCGAGTAGTCAAACAGATCATTGTCCTGATTGCTGGACGCCGAATCCACCTGCAGCGATAGCGATGTATTCCACGGCAGATCGTTCAATCCGCCAACCAGACCGAACCGCTGGTATGTGTTCGACGGTGGCAGACTGGTCTTGCTTCGGGTGGGATAGTTCACCCCGCTGACCATGGTGGGAAACGGATTGTCCCAGGTCACATACTCATTGGCGTTGTCGAAGGTGGAAGCCTCGAAATCGACCTTTGCGAAGGCGTTTTCACCCTTCCAGAACAGCGCCACTGACATGTTGTTGGTGGTGTAATCCACCGGACCCGGCAGATCCACTGCTCTGTTGTTGCCTCCGGAAACACCCAGGGCGCCAATCACTGGCATCTCACCCTCCCTTTTGTCGCTGGAGTAGCGCACATCCACCATAAATACCCCGAACGGAATGGCGAACTCCGCCGACGTGGTCTGTCGATCCACCCGCAATTTGATGTCACGGGCGGCGGAGCTGAGCTGGTCCACCATGTTCTCTGTATAGTCGCCGGGAACGAATCCGGCTGGCAGAGTCAGATCGTTGGTTCCTTCGCCCTCGTAGATAGTCTTGGCGTCCGATGAAATCAGCCATGGGCTCTGGTCGAATTTGAGTGTAACCTCATATCCGGCCAGTTTGCCAAATTCAAGACTGACCATTCTGTTGTCCAGCCCAAGATCCTTGCCTTCAAGCTCCAGGTAGAAAAGATCCTTGTCGAACTCCAATTCCACTTCGCCCACAAGGAACGTCCCTTTGTCGTCCACTCCGTTGTATTTGCCGTAGTGGGCGGCTACATGATCGATATCGAAATTCTGGGCGCCGAGGGTGATTGATCCTTTCAGATCACCATCGGCAAATGCGGGTTGTGGCCAGCCCACCGCAAGGGCAAGCGAGACAAGGAGCGCCATAAGCGGCCACAGGGGCGCTCCCACGATCATTCCGGCCCGCTCCAGGATCTTGCTCCCGGCGGCTGGGCTAAAATATAAACTTTTCATGGTAGCCTCCTTATCTTGTAAATCTTGGTCCTGACGGATGGTTGGAGCCATGCACCTGCATATGGCAGTTTGCGCATCCTCTGTAGATCTGCTGCTTCGCCGCACCGGCGTTCACCGGCAATCCCGATCCGCTGTAAAGTGTGCTCGGGTGGTAGTTGGCGTTGTGGCAGGTCTGGCAAAGGTACGGCTGTTTCAGCTTCAGCATGCTTTCATAGTTCGATCCGTGAGGATCGTGACAGTTTCCACAGTTTTCCCGCACAGGCGGATGCTCCCACAGTAGCGGGCCACGTTTTTCCGCGTGGCAGGAATAGCAGTTCTCGTTGACGCTCCCCTGGATCAGGTTCGCCGGCCCCTTTCCTCCGTGCGCCGCGTGGCAGTCTATACAGGTCATCTTTCCCTCGCGCACCGGCATGTGCGAAGAGCGCATCATGGAGGCCCGCTTCTGGACATGGCAGTTGACGCAGACTTCCGTGGAGACTTGCACCTGCTCCGGAAGCCGTCTTGTCTGATGCTCCAGTTTGATCGGCGTCGACGCCAATTTGCGCTGGTGGCAGTCGAGGCAGCTTAGGTTGGCGCTTTCATGGGCGCTTCCCCGCCAGTGCCCCATGTTCTCCCCTCCAAAATGGCAGGTCATACAGATGGCCCGCTCCTCCGCAGGAGTCAGGCCGCCGGCCTTGGAGAACCTTACGATCAGGTTCAAGTCCACCGGGGCGGAACCTGGATCGGATTTGGCTTTGGCGTCGTCGATGTGGCGTGCGCCGTCACCGTGGCAGGCCGTACATCCAGAAGCCTGAAGTTCGTTTTGTGGGTTCTTCGTGAAGATTTGTCCGTGCTTTGTGGGGAGCCACTTGTCAATGTAGTCCTTGTGGCATTTCCCGCATGATTTTACGGCTTGCTGGGCTTCATCCGCGGTGACCATCCCCAAAGCCGCTGGTGGCGCGGCTCCAAGGACGAACGCCAGGGCGGCTCCAAGCAGTATAGCCTTCCTCCATGGATTCATCTTTGCTCCTCCTATGCGATTGATAAATAGTTGCAGGGAAAATAAGAAGCGTATGGAAAAAGAGGCGCCGGTTTTTCGGCGCTCTCGCTGTTCACAGGAAGGCTTGAGCCGTAGAGAGGCTGGAAGAACGGAACGCGGGTTCGCAAAGATCCGCTACCCTGATGGGAAGGCTCTTCTGTACACATTATATAAAACCCTTCTCCAGGCCTACCGGCCATCCCGCTCCAGCACACTCTCCAAGAGGCGATATCCAGCAGACCCCTTGGACCTAATATAGGTATCCTCACGAGTAATATACAAATGCTTCATTTAATTATTAGTAAATATAATCTGGTCAATCAAGCGTACCCAATATGTCATGCCGATTCTCCTCCCACGCTTCGGGGCCGTCGCCCAGGCGCATGACCAACACCATCGAGAAGATGTGTACTTCCGGTCATACGCCCACTTTCGCGCCATAGGCTGTGTCTAATGCTTGAACAGCAGCTCATATTTCTTGTGCCAGGACTTCTTCTCCTCAAGTCGCTCCTTGAAATTGAAACCATATTTCGGATCGGACTTGGAGTTGAAGACAGAGTTTTCATTGTCGTGACACTTGCGGCACATTTCCTCGTTTGGGGGATAAATCTCGCCCAATGCGGCGGCTTCCGCCTTGGTGAAGGTTTCATCCTTATCCTTGTGCAATACACGGTACTTGCTGCCAGCCCCATGGCACATCTCACACCCGGCGCCTTTCAGGTCGTCTTTTGAATTCTTAAGCGAGTACCCTCCCGGCTGGTTGAACCCGGTGGTGTGGCATGCCAGGCATTTTTCATCCTGGTCATAGTCCTTCTTGTAATCCATCCCCAGGTCCTTCATCGCCTTGTTCTGTTTGCGTGACCTTTTTGACGCTAGAAGCTGGTCCAGCGCTTTCCCATGAGTGGATTCCGCCCAGTCCTTCATTTCCGTCTTGTGGCAGTTGCACCCCTCGTTCCCCACATATTCCGGCGCGTCAGCCACGGATATTGTGGCCCAGGCCAACGAAAGGCCCAGCAACCCAAGCCATGTGAACAACAATTTGCCTAACATGATCGACTCCTCTTTTTATGGTAATTCCTCATCGGTGTTAACGCCGGGATTGTCTATCTGCGCCGACTCATCCCCGGACGGCCTCACACCAAGAAATCTGGTGACCATAAACAGTACAACCAACGGCAGAACCGTGAAGATTATGGCTACCAAAATGCCCTCCTTTTCCATCCATCCTGGATGAAAATCGCGGAAACCGACATAGCTTTTGGAAAATAGCTGGCCCCCTATGACGATGTTCCACCTCATCATCCACACCTCGAAGAGGATGTATATCGAAGCCACCGCTGCCATTTTGGCGAAGGAGGGCTCCTCCAGTTTCAACGCGAACATGGCCGAAAGCAGGATAAACGCCACACCCAGGCCGATCCCGAGTTGTAACACGAAGAAGGAATACTTGAGTTTTGTCAACAAAAGGGTGGATATGACGAACCACGCATCGGACGACTCATAGTAGAAATAGAGTAGCTCCACACCCTCCAGGATGATATACAAGGCCGTGGAAAACCAGAGAAGCGCGCTTAGAGTGCGCAGGCACTTGTAGGACTTTTCCAGATAACCGTACCAACCCAGGTACAGGTACAGCAACAGCACCAGGGCAAGCCCCGACATTATGCCCGATACAAAGAAAACGAAGGGCATCAATGGGGTGGACCACCACGGATTCGACTTAAGGGATCCGAACAAAAAGCCGACGTACCCGGACAATACGGCCATGCTGGGGATTCCGATGGCGGTGAGGATGAATACCAGCCGACGGTCCACATCCCTGGTATCATCGTCCTTCCCCAGGTTCCACAAGAGCATAAAGGTCAAAATCTTTTTCTTCAGCCCGCCAGCGGCCTCGGCGGCTCGGATTACATCTTCCCTGTAGGAGAACCAGAGGGTAAGGGCCAGAATCACCAGGAATATATTGTATATGTATCCGAATCCACCTATGGCGGAGCGGTGGTTCGGCATGATGATAACGTTCAGCGCTCTTTCCGGATGGCCCAGATGATTTAGAAGCGGCAGGGTGGCGCACACCAGGAATGAAAAGGAGACCAGAAGCGAAAACCTGCTCACCGGCTTTAAGTTCTCCATTCCGAAGACGAAATACAGCGCCGCTATGGAGAAAGCTCCCGCCATGATACCGCTGATGAAAGGGTAGGTGACTATCATCAACGACCATATGATGTGCGAGTCGTTGGGGAATGAAAACTCCGTGTATATCATTGTTTCCTACCTCACGGCCCTGTCCAGGCCTATGTAAAAACAGTACGGCTCAGTGTTCAATTCCGGTTTTAGCACCATCACCCGCTGGGATTCGATGATCTCTCTCACCTCTGATTTTTTCTCCTTCAGGTCGCCAAATATCCTGGCCTTTGTAGGGCACACCGTGACGCAAGCCGGCGCCAGCCCCTTGGTGATCCTGTGGTAGCACCATGTGCACTTGTCCGCAGTGTGGGTTCTAGGATCGATATACCTGGTGTCGTATGGGCAGGCCTGTACGCAATATCCGCACCCTATGCATATCTCCTTATCCACCAGCACCACACCCTGGGGGGTCTCATATGACGCGTTGACCGGGCACACCTGGGTGCAGGGGGTATTGCGGCAATGGTTGCAAAGCTTCGGGACGAAGAATCCCTTTAGCACATTGCCCTCCACATCCTTGGGAGGGAAGCTCTCATGGCCGCCGTTGGGCGAGTCTATGTAAACGTGGCCGGTGTCGGTGATCTGATATCGCTCCACCCAGGTGCGGAAATATCCATCCGGTGTGTTATTTTCTCTTTTACAGGCGCGCACACACGCACCACATCCGATGCATTTTGTGGTGTCCACTACATATGCGTAATAGTGGTCCATCCAGTCCGGTACATGCTTCATCTCCTCGATCTGGTGAATGCGTTGGGCCCAGGATGGCTTGGGCATAAGGGTCACAATCAGCATCCCGGCCATGCCGCTGGCGGCATATTTCAAAAACTCCCTACGGCTCTTCGGGCGTTTTACCACTCTCTTCTTTTTCATGTGACACCCTTCACGAAAGCTTTCGGGAAATGGGAGTTGTGGCATCGGTCGCAAGTGGACTTGATGTCCACTTCGCCCATGGTTTTCTTCCAGCCATCCTTTATATGCTTTGCCCTATCCTTGATTTGGGGGAACTTGACGGGGCGGGATGGGAGGAAGATGTGACAGTTAAGGCACGGCTGCGCCGTCCTGTCGATAGGCATGATAGCCACCTTCACATACTTGCTCCCTGCTGCTTTTGCCTTGTCAGCCGGGGGCGCCTTGTCGGCCAGGATGGCGTGAGCCCCTGGCAGGAAATGACAACTTTCGCAAGGAACGTTGGCATGCTTCGCGTCCGCCATGTCCCATTCGGCGTCGTGGCAGTCCAGGCAATAATCGTCTCCGCGGTGAAGGACGCTCAAGGAAGACGCCTCAACCAGGTGATCGCCCCGGAAGTTGCCATATTGGCCGAAGGAATCCGGCTTTAGAAGCGCCTGGAAAATCTCGAAGCCCAAAAAGGCGAGCCCGACCAGGATAAATACACTCACCACATGCGAATATTTACTCATAACCCAATCGAACTAGAATGTTTGTCTACATGTAACAATTGTGTCTGGCGCTGCAAATAGCAAATGAAACAGGATAAAAAAAAAAGCGACTTGGTGCATGTATATACATGTTAGTCGTTTGCAGGATTGGATGGGGTCGTGGCAATTGCGATCTGCTGTAAACGCCATTTATACAAAGGGAAGAGTTGTCTGGACGATGAAATGGATTTGTAAGGCTAAAACGCACGCAAGAAATGTCGATTAAAGCTGTACATGCAATGCTGCTCTGCAGGTTTTGGCCTCAGGCGATTTTGTAAGTTGAATTTTCAATCCCCCCAATCCACCCCCATGAAGTAAAATACTTATAAAGGGCAACCCTATGAAATACAAGTTCATCATCAACAGAAACTCCGGCAGGGGATTGAGCAGGGAGCAGCTTCATTCCTTGAGCCACAGGTTCCAGCGGGAGCTTGGTCAGTTCGAGCACATTCTGCCGGCAAGTGGAGCCGAGGCGGAGGCCGTGGCCAGGGAGTCGCTGATTGAAGGTGTGGACAAGATAGTGGCCGTTGGTGGTGATGGTACCGTGAACTTTGTGGCCAATGGATTTTTTAATGACGATATTCCGGCGCACAATGGCACCGCGCTGCTGGTCTCCAACACCGGCGCCGGTAGCGACTACTACGCCTCCGTGACCAGAGGAAAGAAAGTAGCCAACTGGATGGAAGTGGTGGGGGCCCATGAAAAAAGAAGGGTGGATGTGGGCCGGATATCCTTCCTTTCCCCCGATGGGTATAGGACCAGGCATTTTCTTAACATGGCCTCGGTGGGCATGATCGCTGATATTGTAAAAACAAAAGAGTATCTGGGGGGGTGGATACCTTCTTCTCTGAGATATACGGCCCCAACGATAAAAAGCCTTTTCACATGGCCTTCCACCAGACTTATACTTAAAACCGACACGGATACGATTGAGGTGGACGCCCTCACTGTTTCAATTTCCAAGGGTCGTTACGCAGGCAGGGGGATGTGGTTCGGACTGAATGTAGAGCTGGATGACGGCATGTTCGAGGTGACTATATTCGAAAACAGCGGACCTGTGCGGATGGCCATGAAGCTGTGGAGAATGTATTCCGACAGCTACACAGGCGTGGCGGGGATCAGGAAGCTGTGGACCCAGCGGCTGGAGATATCAGCGGAAAAGCCTATCCCATGCGAGTTCGATGGTGAGCTTTACGGAACCACGGATCTTGTGCTGGAGGTGCTGCCCAAGGAAATATTCGTAGGATTTCCATCCTGACTGGCTGCGCCGGGCTCCTGAATAGACAGATGCCCCTTGATGGCGGAGATAAAATCCTTCAGCCTCATTGGCTTTGACAGGTAATCGGTGAAACCGGCTTTTAATCCCTTTTGCTTTTCCTGAAGAAGAGCCATGGATGTATAGGCGATAACGGGGATCCCTTCCACAACCGAGAGCTTTTGCAGTCGCTTCAGGATTTCATATCCATCGATGTCCGGCAGGTTTATATCCAGAATGATGAGATGTAACACTGTATTTTGGGCAATCTTGAGACCCTCGGCTCCATCGGTGGCCGTGACCAAGTTGACCTGGGGCAATCTCTCGAAGGCGTTTTCCACCAGCATTATGCTGTCCGGATCGTCCTCAACGTACAATACAGTGTGTTTAGTCATCATCTTAAGCCTTGAAGGCTATATGTTTTTTTATGCGGATTCAACACCAAAATGAATTAAATGAGGTTAATATGTAGGTGTTCCCCAGATGGAAAATCCTGGAGTGATCTGGAATGGATCGAATTGGCGCATTCCCCAGAAATTGGAAGAAACATGGATACTCAGTCCCTGTATAAAAATATGTTGAGCTTTAATCCTGTGGCGATTCTAGCATATGAATAACGATAATGCAAATATTACGCGCATTCAGGATATGCGTATTAATCTGAGCGGTTCGTTGATTTCAAGTTTAACGAAAAGTTGCATAGCCAGAAGAGCGTAACCCAATGGAAAACATAACGTTGCCCATGACCCCGAATGAAGTGGGCGCCATGGGTTGGGATCAGTTGGACGTGATACTGGTCACGGGTGACAGTTACGTGGATCATCCCTCTTTTGGCGCAGCCATTGTCGGCAGATATTTACAATCGCTGGGGCTGAGGGTGGGAGTGATCGCGGCGCCGGATCCGGACAGAATTGAGGATTTCACCAGGCTTGGCGTTCCAACCATGTTTTTCGGCGTGACGGCGGGGGCCATGGACTCCATGGTGATGCTGCGCACCGCCCAGAAAAAGCACCGCTCCGATGACTCTTACGCCGAGGGGGGAATGGCAGGGCGGCGACCAGCCAGGGCGGTGATGGTGTATTGCAACCGTATCCGGGCGGCGTTCAAGGGCGCCAGCATAGTCATCGGCGGCATGGAAGCCTCTCTGAGGCGCTTTTCCCATTACGATTTTTGGGACGACAAGGTTCGCCGTTCCATATTGCCAGACAGTAAAGCGGACATCCTGGTGTACGGCATGGGGGAGCGGCCCCTGGCGGGCATAGTGGCGGAAATGAGAGCGGGGAAGGGGATAAAGGAGATAAGGGATATCCGTGGCACGGCTGTGATGATCAGCATGGACGAGCGCAAGGAACTGGGCGCCATGGCCCAGACAATTCCCTCCTTTGAGGAGGTCTCTTCCGATAAGGTGAAATATGCCAAGGCCTCCAGGATGATCCATATGAACCAGAATCCGGGCTGCGCCAAGACCCTGGTCCAAAAACATGGCGGGCGATATATTAAGGTTAATCCCCCCGCGAAGGCCTTGACCATGGGGGAACTGGACGCCATATACGCTCTTCCCTTCACCAGGGCGCCTCATTCGTCATACAAGGGCAAGATACCCGCATGGGAGATGATTCGCCATTCCATCACCGCCATGCGCGGCTGCTTCGGCGGGTGCTCCTTTTGCGCTCTGACGGCCCACCAGGGCAGGGCTGTGCGGAGTCGATCGGAGGAGTCTATCCTGGCCGAGGTGGAAAAGGTGGCGGCCATGCCGGACTTTACCGGGCAAGTGTCAGACATCGGCGGCCCTACGGCCAACATGTATCGTATGGAGTGCATGGAACCTCAGGTGGAGGCGGTCTGCCGAAGGGTGTCTTGCGTCTATCCAAAGATCTGCAAGAGGCTGGGGACGGACCATGGGCCACAACTGGAGCTATTGCGCAAGGCCAGATCAGTGAAGGGGGTGAAGAAGGTTTTCATCGCGTCCGGTGTGCGATACGATCTGGCGAACCTTTCTCCAGAATATATAAGAGAGTTGGCGCGTCATCATGTATCTGGCCAACTGAAGGTGGCGCCGGAGCATAGCGATCCGGATGTCCTGGCGATCATGCGAAAGCCGCCGGTGGAGAGCTACGACAAGTTCGTCAAGCTTTTCCTGGAAGAATCGTCCAGGGCCGATTTGGAGCAGTACGTGGTTCCATATTTTATCTCCGCTCATCCCGGCTGCGGGATAGAGGAGGAGGTGGAGATGGCCATGTATTTAAAAAGCAGGAACATCCGGCCCAGGCAGATACAAGATTTCATGCCGATTCCAATGACCCTGGCTGGGGACACCTATTATTGCGGTGTGGATCCTATAAGCAACAGAAATGTGAAGGTGGACAAAGGAGGGCGGGAGCGGAGGCTGCACAGGGCGCTGATGCAGTATTTCAAGCCGGAAAACTCCAAGGATCTTCGCGAGGCGCTGCGTATGTCTGGCAGGCTTGATCTGATCGGTTCCGGCCCGGGAAAGCTGGTCAAACCACATCTGGGCGCCATGGCGCAGCCAGACGGCAGACCGCTGGCGGGTGGCAGACCGTTGGCGGGTGGCAGACCGCATCGTGGTGGGGGGAGCAGGGCAAATTTCAAAAACTCTTTTAGAAACAAGAGGCCAAACGGGTAATAAAGAGTGGTTGGCTGGTTGGCCAAATATCATTCTTAAGGGTAGGTGTGGGAACTGGCGCCCGGTTTTTATTGAATGTTGTTCTCACTACGGATATACTTAGGGTGATTATAAAAAAAGAATCCGGATAAGGTCTTTTCAATTGCCTGAACAGGATTAATATGCAGTATCTGTTCGGTGCGGCCGCCAAAGCTCCACCCAGTTTCAGCCTGGTTCTAAAGGACGAGATGTCGAGTGTTGGTTCTTTTGCGCGCCAATGGGGGGGGGAGATGGCAATATCCAGCTCGGCCTGCGGAACATGCCAGCATCGCAGATAAACTTTACCTTTAAAAGCTCCGGCCCAAACTAAGGGATATCAGATATGGATGATTCGCATAAGGAACTTTTCTCGTTGATGCCAGTCTACGAGAGGATGTTCAATATAGATGACTCTTTGAAGGAGTTGTTTTCCAGGATTCCCCTCTTCAAGGGTGAGAACCAGGATCGGGTGATCGCTCATCTGATGGAATGCCCCATAGTCACATACGCTCCTGGTGACTACATCCTGCGAAATGGGGAGTTCGACGAAAACTGCTGTGTGCTGCTGGTGGGCAGGGCAAAAGCGCATTTGACAGGTGGCAGGGATCATCTGGAGGAGGACAAGGCCATTTTCGAAGGGGATTTTTTCGGGGAGATAGCGGCGCTGTCCGGATTACCCAGGACCGCTGATATCAGAGCTGATGACTACTGCGCGGTGATGCAGATCCCGAAGGATAAGATGTTCGAGGTCCTGGACGAGTTTCCCATCGTCCGGTCCCGGATCGAAGATACATACCGCCGCAGGATATTGAGCAATCAGCTGCGAAAAGTGGCCATATTCGCCGATCTTAGCGACGGGGATATGGAGACAATCAAGGACAAGGCGACCATAGAAGTGTTCCGGAAAGGGGAGGCGATATTCAAACAGGGTGATGTGGCGGACGCTTTTTATCTGATATTGTTCGGCTTTGTGAAGGTTTCCATGCTGAAGGGAAGGGGGGTGAAAACCCTTGCATACTTGAAGGGGGAACAGCATTTTGGAGAGGCGGCTCTGCTGAAAAATGACGGCATCAGGACGGCTACGGTCACCGCTATCAACCGCACCCATTTGATAAAGATATCGAGGGAGGATTTTATTGCGTTTTTAGGCTCCCGAAAGGACCTGAAGGCGTTGTTCAGCGAGATATCAAAGAAGCGGGAGGAGATTTCCCAGATGATGGCCGGGAATCTGCATCTTTCCGACACCCTGGAGGCCACAATCGAGGCCGGGATTATCCATACCAAGTCCACCCATATGCTGGATGTCACAAAGTGCATCCAGTGCGGCGCGTGTGTGGAGTCTTGCGCCAAGCTCCATGGTGGAGTCTCTCGGCTGGCGCGAAAGGGAGTTCGGCTCAATGGATTTCTAATGGCCGTGACCTCATGTCGGCACTGCGACGATCCCGCCTGTATGTACGAATGCCCCACCGGCGCGATAACCAGGGATCCCTCCGGGGAGGTTTACCAAAAGAGTTTTTGCATTGGCTGCGGAATGTGTGTGAAAAGCTGCCCCTATAACAGCCTGACTCTAGTGGAAGTCCAGCCAGCAAAGAAGGCCGGATTACTCTCCAAACTTATCTCCCGGATTACCAGTGGTCGTGAAAGTGATTGGGTGGAGGTGCCGATTTCGGAGGCCAACTATAACATGCAGTTGAAGGGACGGCTGAAAAACAGCGGAAAAAAGGTAGTGCGATGCGATATGTGCGATAGCTACGACTTCCTGGGATGTGTTTATAATTGCCCGACCGGGGCCATGGTTATGGTCAATCCGGCTGAATACTTCTCCGACTTGATTCCAAATGAGTAATACGCCGGGATAATGAAAAAAATCGTTGAAACCGGGAAAGGCAACCTGAACGCTCGCTGGCCGCTCCTATTCGCGTTGCTGATGATTCTTAGCTTCGGAATCCATGTCGGAATGAGGCTGTGGGCTCAGGAGTCCACAATGGAATGGACCAGACTGGCCTATGGAGCCCTGGCGGCCGTCATTATGCTCCTCCTGGCTTCTTTCAGCCTGCGCAAGATGGTATTCACCAGGAGAATAGGGACCATGGAAGGGTGGCGCAAGTCGCACTTGTACCTGGGATTGTTCTGCGTGGCCCTGGTCTTCATGCACACCAACTTTACGGTATACGGCAATTTCGGCATTCTCATGGTTCTGTTGTTGCTGCTGGTTATCCTCAGCGGCTTGATGGGTGAATTGATGTTCAGGACCATACCAGTTTGGCTTTCCAAGCAGGGGACCGATGCTGTAGAGCTGGATGAAAAACGCAAACAGCCCGGGGAATATCTTACGATGGCCGATGAAATAGTAGAAAAGGCTTCCGAGGAATTCAAAAACTTCTACGGCGTGAGAATCCGGCGGCAGTTCGCCAGCAGGCCCATTCCCATGAAATACATGTGGTTGACGGAGAAGGATATAATAGCCAGGCGGAAGCGGCAATTCAGCCTTTGGGCCTCGCGGGGTCCATCCACAGACAGGCTGGCGCTAAGTCATCTGGAGAATCTTTATGCCGAAAGGGACAAGATGGAATTCAAGTACGCGAGGCTCCAGGTGTTGCGCATGTGGAACAACGCCCATGTCCCAGCCACCGCCGCCCTGTTGACGGCGTTGCTGGCGCATCTTTGGTCCATCTCATACTATTAATATGAAGAAATAGCCTATGAGATTGGGGTTTTCAATCGCCGCTTGTTTGCTGGTGGCCATCATCGCACTGGACGATCTGCTGGAAAGAGAAGGAACCATATTCATGCGCCAGCCCCTCTCGTCCAAGCACTCGATGATGCAAAAGGAATGCGTCAAATGTCATGATCCATGGCGGGGCGTTAATAGTATGAAGTGCAAGGGTTGCCACAAGCAGGAGATGCATGTGGTCAGCACCTCCAAGGCCCATCAAAAGGATTGCCTTGAGTGTCATTCGGAGCATCAGGGGAAGACGGCGAACCTGACCGTGATTTCGGACGAAAAGTGCCTCGAGTGCCATCAGAAAGAAACAGAGTCGCCTTGGATCCACAGCTTGAAGCTCAAGCCGGGCCGCAGTGGTGTCCTTCTCACCCACAAGACCCATTTCCAAAGGGGTTATACCATGGAAAACGTGTGCAAAACATGCCATATACCGCACACCTTCCGGCTGAAAGCGGACATATCGCGACCGCTGAAGGAT
>Ga0224496_10001862_pt1 | contig 12884 bp, 11 predicted proteins | sample SF_Jul11_sed_USG_2_FD_168127 | JGI IMG/M metagenome (GOLD analysis project Ga0224496, IMG submission 168127) | Sediment microbial communities from San Francisco Bay, California, United States - SF_Jul11_sed_USGS_8_1 | ecosystem: Environmental > Aquatic > Marine > Sediment | place: USA... | reverse complement strand
TACTGCGCGGTGAGGACCTGGTGGTGAAAAGGATCCAGACTACCGCCGATGGTTTTTTGCTGGTCTCCGACAATCCGCGCTACAGCCCGGAGCCTGTGCGGGCCAGTGAGGACGAGGGGCCCAGGGTCATCGGCCGCGTGGTGTGGGTGGGGCACAGGTTGTAGGGTGAAGATATTGCGATAATCCTCATCCAACAGCCTTGTCCATGATTTTCTCTCCAACAGAAGCAAAAGCCGGAAACAAAGCGCTTATCAACAGCAGATTCGCTCATTATGAATTCAATCAACTCCCAATGCCGGTTTGCCCCCCACCTCGTCAAAAATACGCTAAAATATTACAGGTCCGGATCAAGGGCGCGCCTCGGCCAGTTGCCATGTCGCGCCCCAATGGGCCTGATAATCAGTCTGTTTGGCTAACGACGCGACAAAAGGAGGGTTGTGAACGAGAGTAAAATCCGTTTTGGTGAATTCCTGGGGGAGAGCAATGTCAGCTACAGGAGAATCAAGTTCAACAGTCTGGTGACGCCCCCAGCCTTCACGCCGGATGGCAGGCTGCTCCCCCACACTCCATCCCGGATAAAGGCCAGCCCCGCGGAAGCCACCCAGATATTGGCCCCATATATCAGCGTCCGGCTGCTGGAGCAGCTAAAGTCTGTAATCCCTCTGGCGTTGTATATGGCGGGATTCCAGATTCTGATCCTGCGCATGGCGGTACATGATCCGTGGGTCATTTCAATCGGCTTTTTCCTGGTGATTATCGGCCTGATGCTTTTCCTGGAGGGGGTCAAGCAGGGATTGATGCCTTTCGCGGAAACCATCGGCGACCAGCTTCCGAAAAAATCACCCTTATGGATGGTGCTGCTGATCGCTTTCCTCCTCGGCATCAGCGTGACGTTGGCCGAGCCAGCCGTAGGCGCGCTAAAAGCCGCCGGGACGATTGTGGACGTACGAAAGGCGCCCTATCTATACGCCCTGCTGAATTTCTACACAGGCTCCGTGGTGCTGGTAGTGGGTGCGGGAGTGGGCCTGGCCGCCGGGCTCGGCTCGCTTAGGTTTCTGTATGGGCTCAGCCTGAAGCCGTTTATATACTTCATCACCGCTGTGGCGCTTTCTTTGACATATTATATGACCGGTGATCCGGCCCTGGAACCGATGCTGGGTATGGCCTGGGACTGCGGCGCCGTGACCACGGGCCCGGTTACCGTGCCGATAGTCCTGGCGTTGGGAATAGGCATAGCCTCCTCCGCCGGGAAGGGGGGGGGCAACCTCTCCGGCTTCGGTATTGTGACCATGGCCTCGCTATTTCCCATTATCGGGATGATGCTGCTGAGTATCTATGTGGCTGGTGTACTGGACCAGCAAACTATCCTGGAGATGGCGTCCCAAACATCTTCGCTGGCGCCGGGCATGCTTGATAAAACGCCGATAATGGAGATTGGGGTTGGGCTCCGGGCCATTGTTCCTCTGGTGATTTTTCTCTTTCTTATTCTCAAATATGTTGTCCGCTCCGAAGTGAGAAACAAAGGCTACCTCATATATGGCCTCGTGCTCTCCCTGGTGGGGATCATCTTCTTTAACATAGGATTGAGCTACGGCCTGGTGAACCTGGGCAACCAGGTGGGGGCCATGCTTCCCACGGCCTTCACGGCGGTGGAGAACCTGGCGGAAAAGCCGCTCTATGGCTTTTTCACAGGCTTGATACTGGCGCTATTTTTCGCATGGGTTCTGGGATTTTCCGCCACTCTGGCCGAGCCTGCCCTGGCGGCGCTGGGGATCACGGTGGAAAACCTGACCAACGGCGCCTTCAGCAAAAGGACGTTGCTGTTGACCGTTGCCGCCGGTGTGGCCTTCGGGGTGACGTGCGGGCTGGTGCGGATTGTCTATGACCTCCCGCTGGGCTACCTGTTGATTCCGGGTTACCTGATGTGCTTTGCATTAACGGCGCTAAACAGTGAGGAGATGGTGAACGTGGCCTGGGACAGCGCCGGGGTGACCACGGGGCCGGTGACCGTGCCGGTGGTGCTGGCAATAGGCCTGGGTTTCGGGGGCGCGGTGGACGCGGTGGAAGGTTTCGGGATATTGGCCATGGCTTCCGCCGGGCCGATTATCGCGGTGCTGGGAATGGGCTTGCTGGTAAACCGAAAGGTGGCCATGAGCCACGGGAAAAAATGAGAAGGCAAAAAGGGGAATGATGGAAGAAGAGAAGGAACTGCTTGTATTGACGGATGTGTCGCTGATCACCTGCATAGTACAGCGGGGATTGGCGGACGCGGTGGTGACCGCGGCCACCGAGGCGGGCGCCCAGGGAGGTACTGTATATTTCGCCCGGGGATATGGCATCCGCGAGCGGCTGGGGACCCTGGGGGTGGCCATCGAGGCGGAAAAGGAAGTGGTATTGATCGTGGTGAGTGATGAGCAGGCCGACCTGGTGTTCGAGAGAATCTACTTATCCGCAAAGCTGAGCACACCGGGCATGGGAATGATGTTCGTTTCCAGGCTGGAGAAGGCGGCCACTTATATCCCCAAGGAGGTCATTGCCAACATCCGGACCCAGGGAAGAAAGGAGAGGGTCGATGACAGATGAAAATGGATTCCCCCGCGGCATGTTGATCACCTGCATCCTCCCCAAGGGCGCGGCTATCCCCCTGATGAAAAAATTACGGGAGGAGAAGGGGATCACCGCAATGAGTTTCCACCACGCCAGGGGCGCCGGAAGGAGCGGACGCAGCCGCCACGGACTGGGTCACTATGTGGAAAACCATATCATCAATATCGCCGTGAGCGCGGACCAGGCGGAAGATGTTTTCGAATTCATCTATTTCGAGGCCCGCATCGGCGAAGACCACAACGGCCTGTTACTGATGGAGAAGCTGGGGATGCTGACCCCATACACCCTCCCGGAGGAGCTTAAGGACGAATAGCCACGGCGGGAGCCTGGTCCAACTTTTTACCCAGCCATTTGGGGGCATGGTAAACTGGTATCAAAGCAGGGCGCGGGCGTTTGCCAAGCGCTGGAAAATGTCGATCGGGCTGGAGTATAACCATGATTGAGTTGATCCCCTGGGCCGTTTTCATTTTATTCATTATAGCCGCTCTCTGGCTGGACTTAGCGATTCTGCACACCAAGGATACGGAGATCCCCATCCACCTGGCGCTGAAGATGGCCGGCTTCTGGATCGCGCTGGCCTTGATGTTTGGCGTGGGGGTATACTATGTCAGAGGCGCCGAATCCGCCTTGATGTACTTCACCGGATTCTTAATCGAAAAATCGCTAAGCCTGGACAACCTGTTCGTTTTCATCCTTATATTCAATTACTTCCGGATTCCCGGCATGTATCAGCCGAAGGTTCTTTTCCTGGGTATCTTAGGCGCCATCGTAATGAGGCTCACTTTCATCCTGGCAGGGATTGCCCTGATAAAGGAATTTTACTGGATGATTTACGTCTTTGGAGTCTTCCTGATATACACCGGAGGCAAGCTGGCTATGACAGGGGAAATAAAAGTTCATCCTGAAAAAAGCCTGGTGTATAGGCTGTTCCGCCAGATCATGCCGGTCCATGCGGGGTTTCGTGGCAGCGATTTCTTTGTTAAGCTTGACGGCCGATGGGCCGCCACTCCCATGTTTGTGGCGGTTCTGATGATAGAAACATCCGACGTGATTTTCGCCGTGGACTCCATCCCCGCCATCATGGCCATCACGTTGGATCCCTTTATCATATACACCTCCAATATCTTCGCCATTTTGGGGCTCAGGTCGCTCTTCTTCGCCTTGGCAGGCCTGATGAGGATGTTCCATTATCTTAACTATGGGCTTTCACTGATCCTTGTGGCTTTGGGGATAAAAATGACTCTCTCCGGCTTCTTTCACATCCCGGTTCTGCTTTCCCTTGGATTCATAGCCGCCACACTGCTAACATGTGTGTTGCTCTCCCTGCGATTCCCGAAAGTGGAACAGCAAGAGACCGAATCGGAATGAAAAATCAGCTGATTGCCTGCGAGGGTGGTGGAAAAGCGCTTATATTAACTCTGAGGAGTTTTCTTCCCCTATGTGTGCTTGAGTGATTGAATATTATGAATGACACGCTTTTGGATGGGCGCCTTGTGGCGGTGACAGGGGCCTCAGGATTCATCGGCGCCGCTCTTTGCGCGAAGCTGAAGGAGCGGGGATTTATAGTCCGCGCCTTCGCCGGGCCACATTCGGACATCACGCTGCTGCGAACCATGGGTCTGGAAATCATCCAGGGAGGCTTGCGGGATTCCTCCGCTATCGCCCAGTTGCTGGAGGGCGCGGAGGGGGTGTTTCATCTGGCGGGAGTAACTGGGCACACCTTCAAGCTGGACACCGAGTATTGGGATGTGAACTGCACCGCCACTAAAGAGCTTTTGCAGGCTGCTGCGGGAAAAGGGGTGAAAAGATTCATCTTCTGCTCCACCGCCGATGTGCACGGCCATATACCCAATCCGCCGGCCAACGAGGACACCCCCCTTGCCACCGACGACATATATCAGATCACCAAGGAGCATGGCGAGCAGGCGGCGCTGGCCGCCAATGGGAAGAAGGGGATGAAAACGACAGTAATCCGCCCCTCCAAGGTTTATGGACCCGGGGATATGCGCGGGTTGGCAATATTCAAGGGGATAGCGGGGGGATCCTTCACCATGTATGGCGATGGGGAAAACTCCATCCATCCGGTCTATATCAGTGATCTGGTGGAAGCGTTGATACTGGCCTATGAATCGGAAAAAGCGCCCGGACAGGCGTATATAATCGCCGGGCAGGAGAGCGTGACCCTGAACAAAATGGTTCAGATCATCGCCGGGACGGCGGAGGTGGAGCTCCATGCTCGCCATCTTCCGGGAGTGTTGTTCCGCGCCTATTCCTCAGTTTGCCAGACTGTATGCTCTTTCTTCAGCGTCGAGCCTCCCATATCCCGCCGATATGTGGACATATTTGTGAAGAACCACAGCTACTCTATTAAAAAAGCCGTAAGTGAGCTGGGCTACCAGCCAAAAGTGGGGCTGGAGCAGGGCGCCCGCCTTACATATGACTGGTATCGCGACAAGGGATTGATATAAGTTAGCCGGATGCTGTTTGACATATTAATGCTGGCCGCCGGCTTTCTGGTGCTCTATTACGGGGCGGAATACCTGGTCTCCGGCTCCATCAACACCTCGCTTGTCCTGGGTGTGAATCCTGTGATCATCGGGCTGACGGTGGTGGCCTTCGGCACCAGCCTGCCGGAGCTTGTGGTGTGCCTTGTGGCGGTTTATCACCAGGCCGACGATATCGCCCTGGGCAACGTGGTGGGATCCAACATCGCCAACATCGGCCTGGTGCTGGCGGCGGGGGCGGCCATGTTTACCGTGTCTATTCAGCGGCGCACCTTCGCCAGGGACATTCCGCTTATGCTCACATTCTCCCTGGCGCTGCTGGCGTTTAGCTATGATGGGGAGATATCCAGAGTGAATGGAGCGCTGCTGGTGGCCGGCCTTTTCGCCTTCACCGTCTATTGCGTAAAAACCGCGGACGCGCATATAGACGAGGTGGATATCGAGGCCATCGAAGCGGAGAAAAAGGAGCATGGCGACGAGTTGGGCAAGGCGCTTATGATCACCGCCGGTGGGATAGGCGGGGTTCTGCTGGGGGCCCATTTTCTGGTGGAGTCGGCCATCTCCATCGCCAGGTCGCTTCATATCAGCGAGCTTGTCATCGGCATGACCATCGTGGCGGTGGGCACCAGTCTGCCGGAACTGGCCACCACCGTGGTGGCGGCCTACAGGAAAAAATCGGACATCGCCGTGGGCAACGTCATCGGCTCCAACATTTTCAACATCGGGTTTGTCATGGGCGCCACATCCCTGGCCCGGCCCATCCCGGTAGGGGCAGGCACATGGGGCGCGGAGATGCTGGTGATGCTGGCCTTTTCCGTGGTGGTGATTCCTTTCTCGTTCATGGGGCGCATAGGCAGGATCCCGGGGGGCTTCATTCTGGCGGCCTACGCCACCTTCATCTTCTGGCAGGCGGGCGTTTTTTAGATCAGTCGCAACGCCTCCTGTTTCACCGGCGGAGCCTCCTTTCTCACCCCGATCCGCCCCTCGTGCACATCCACTATCGCCGTATCCTTCTCCCCGATCTTTCCTTCCACGATCAGAAGCGATAACTCGTCGAGAATCTCATTCTGTATAAGCCGTTTCAGCGGACGGGCGCCGTACACATCGTCGTAGCCTTCCGCCGCCAGCATGGCCAGCGCCTCTTCGGAGACTTGCAGCGATATCTCCTTTTTAGCCAGCCGGGCGGCCACCAGGTCTATCTGCAACCTGGCGATATTCTTTATCTCCTCCCGGGTGAGCCCCTGGAAGATTATCACCTCGTCGATCCGGTTCAGGAATTCCGGCCGGAAAGCCGACTTGAGTGTCTCCCTGGCGGCGGCTTCCTGCCGGGCTCTATCCTCGGAATGTTCGGCGATCTCCCTGCTCCCCAGGTTAGAGGTCATGATGATGACCGCGTTCGTGAAGTTCACGGTCCTTCCCTTGGAGTCAGTGAGCCTACCGTCGTCGAGCATCTGCAACAGAGTGTTGAAGACATCCGGGTGGGCTTTTTCGATCTCGTCAAAGAGCACCACGCTGTATGGCCGACGCCGCACCGCCTCGGTCAGCTGGCCCCCATCCTCGTGCCCCACATAGCCGGGGGGCGCCCCGATGAGCCGGGCCACGGAATGTTTTTCCATATACTCGCTCATGTCTATGCGCACCATCGCTTTTTCCGTGTCGAACAAATATTCGGACAGCGCCTTGGCCAGTTCCGTCTTTCCCACCCCTGTGGGGCCCAGGAATATGAAAGAACCCATGGGTCGGCTCTCCTCCTGCAGTCCGGCGCGGCTGCGCCGGATGGCGTTGCACACCGCCTTTATCGCGGTTTGCTGCCCCACCACCCGGTTGGCGATCCCCTGATCCATCCGAACCAGTTTTTCCGACTCCTCCGCCAGCATCCTGGCTACCGGCACGCCGGTCCAGCGGCTGACGACCCTGGCGATATCCTCGGCGGTCACCTCCTCTTTCAGGATTTTGTCTCCTTTTTCTATCTCCTCCATGGCCGCCAGGGCTTGGGCGCTCCTCCTCTGCACGGCCGGTATCTCGCCGTAGATTATCTCCGCCGCCCTTTCCAGTTTCCCTTCCCGTTCGGCGGACTCCGCCTCCCGCCGCAGATCCTCTATCATCCTGTCGGAGTTTTTCAGTCTCTCAATCAGTTCCTTTTCGTGGTTCCATTTCAGTTCCAGGGCCGCGCTGGATTCCCTGATATCCGCCAGCTCCCGGACCAGGCTCTCCAACCTTTTGGCCGAAGCGCTGTCCTTTTCCTTTATCAGGGCCTGGCGCTCTATCTCCAGTTGGCGAATCTTCCGGTGGAACCGGTCCACCTCCGTGGGCTTGCTGTCGATCTCTATCCTGATGGAGCTTGCCGCCTCGTCCATCAGGTCTATGGCCTTGTCCGGCAGAAACCTGTCGGTTATATATCTGTCCGACAATGTGACTGCCGCCACTATGGCGTTGTCCTGTATCCGCACGCCGTGGTGGACCTCATACTTCTCCTTCAGGCCCCGCAGGATGGATATTGAATCCTTTACCGAAGGCTCTTCCACCATAACGGGCTGAAACCTTCGCTCGAAGGCCGCGTCCTTTTCTATATGCAGGCGGTACTCCTTCAAAGTGGTGGCGCCGATGGTCCGCAGCTTGCCTCGGGCCAGGGCGGGCTTCAAAAGGTTTCCCGCATCCATGGCCCCCTCGGCGCCGCCAGCCCCCACCACGGTATGCAACTCGTCCATGAACATGATGATGCCACCGTCGGAGCGTTCTACCTCATTGATCACAGCCTTCAACCGGTCCTCGAACTCTCCCCGGTACTTTGATCCTGCTATCAGGGCGCCCAGGTCCAGCGCCAACAGCTTCTTGTTCTTCAGGGTTTCCGGCACGTCGTTGTCTATGATCTTTTTGGCCAGCCCTTCCACTATGGCGGTCTTCCCCACACCCGGCTCCCCCACCAGAACAGGGTTGTTCTTTGTCCTGCGCGACAGGATCTGCATCACCCGCCGGATCTCATCGTCCCGGCCAATAACCGGGTCCATTTTGGCGGCCAGGGCCTGGGCGGTCAGATCCTGGGTGTATTTTTCCAGCGCCTGGTATTTCGCCTCCGGGTCCTGGTCGTGAACCCTCTGGCTGCCCCGGATTTCCTTGAGCGCTGTCAGGGTATCCGTTGTTTCAATCTTCAGTATGGCCGCCGCTTGCCTGTCGGTCAAAAGCGCCAGCAGCAGAGCCTCCGATGTGACGAAATCATCGCGCAGCTGTTCCATCTGGCGGAGGGCTTCCTCGAATACCTTCTTTAGGTCGGGGGTGCCGTAAACGCCTTCGGAGCCTCTGACTTTGGGCGCTGTCTCCAGAACCTGGACCACATTTGCGGAGACCTGGGCGGAAAGTCGGCCCAACCTTTGCAGTATTGCGGGTACCACTCCCTCCGGTTGCTCCACCAGCGCGTAGAGCAGATGAAGCGGGCTCACCGCCTGATGATTCAAGCTGTTGGCGAGGGAAATCGCCTCCTGCACAGCCTGGGCTGCCCTGGATGTATATTTATTGAAATCCATTTATATTTTGCTCTCGTTCAATAATACACTTTTGTTATAAGACCATCCTTCCAGATGTCAAGAAACCTGGGCATGACACAAAACTGATGACACACCGCATAGCTTACCAGTCCCGGCCCTAAATTCCACACCATGGGGAAGGCCGGGCGATCTGAATTAACGCCGCGCCGTTTTCGCTCTTTAAAATTAGTTTAAAGAAGGCTAGAATAGGGCTTTGGTTTCTCTGAAATCATTCCATTGTCTATACCGCTGTCAGGGGGATTGGGCTTATGAGTATTATGCCCGGAAGAAAGGGCGCCATCGAGTGGTCCGAAGAATTCAGCGTGGGGATCGCCAAGTTTGACGATCAACATAAGGAAATCATCCGGCTGATTAATGACCTGTACGATTCCCTGGCGCAGAAGGACGAGGAATCGAGGGATCGCATGGCGGATATCGCCGGGCGCCTGTGCAACTATACTTATACCCACTTTCTGGAAGAAGAGGTGGAGATGTATCGGCACCACTACCCCCAATACGAATCCCACAAGGAGAACCACGACAAGCTGACCAGCATGGCGCGCGATTTTTTGGTTCGTATCCAGGCCAGCGACACCGGGCTGAAGAAAATCTGCATAGAGCTGATAGCCACGCTTAGCGCATGGCTGAAGATACATATCAAGGAAACGGACAAGCGCTATACCAGCTTCCTCGTTGGGAAAGTGACGGAATAGGCCTTTGGCTGCGTTCCGAGAGGGTCACAATATTTTGTTTATTCGGTTCGCAAAAAGCTCCTTATCTGCTAACATATCCGGATTCGGGGGTCGCAGGGCAGGGCCGGTCGTCCGGCTGGGCCAGAGTCGCTCCGCGAATTTAGAACCGTCATGAATAGACCTGGGGAATAAATGGAATCCACAAGAATTTGTGATCATTGCAACAAGGAGATCACACTGGCCGAAGATCTTCCACCAGATCAGGACACCTTCGCCTGCCCATCGTGCGGGCACACCATGCAAACCAGGCCGGCGGAGGCTTCCCGGGTGGAGAAAATCACCACGCTTTTCTTCGAATATAATGGCCGCAGAAAAGAAGCTGTTCTGATGGATGTCTCCAGCACCGGCGCAAAAATCCTCTTCGCGGGGCGCCCCCTGCCAGCCAACGCCCGTATAGAGGTGGACATCAAGGAGATGAACATGGTCAGGCGCTACGCCACCGTGGTGTGGAGCAGAAAATCTGACGGGCCATTCTCCCATGCAGGCTTAAGATTCCTGTAAAAGCCCCTCCCCTCGTCTACAGTTTTTCCCTTCCCCATATCCGGCTTTCGCCCGCTTTGGACTTTGGCCAGGTATCTGAAAACGATTATCCGAGCGGGGATGAATCCTCAGATCTGGATGTGCGGATCGCCGGGCTGGGACGCCGCCCCTCAAGGGTGAAAGATATGCCGCGTGGAAGTGTCTCCGGGAGGAGCAACCATGGGGGAAGCAATAGATGTTACCTGCCCCTATGTTCCATGTCTCCTTGAATTCCACCGCAACCCCCCAATGTGTTACATTATCCTCATGACAAATCAGGAAGTGACGACAAACGACAATTCGACAAACGCCCCCGTGGACCAATCCGCCCCAGACCCCTCCGCGGCTGACCAATCTGGGGCTGACACCACACAAGTGGAATCCTACTCCGGTTCGATGGTCATCGCCGCCGGTTTTCTGGTGATCGGGCTGCTGGCCGCCACTTTGTGGGAGGTGGGTTTCGCCTTCAGCACACCTCTGGATTGGCTGGCCCATGGCGGGCCTGGCCGGCTGTGGAGGCTATCGTTGTTCGCCATAGTCCCCGCTTTCCTGTTGGGCGCGTGGCTGATGACCAAGCCCGGATCCCGGATGGTGCTGATGCTGATGGCCACCATGGGGGCGCTTCCGGTGGTCGCCATACTGAATGGCTCCGTGTACAGGACGGCGGTGGTGAAGAGCGTCACCTATACCCGCGAAATGCTGGAGCCGGCCACTATGGCCATGCTGGATGGCCACAAATCCACCGGCGCCTGGCCCACGGATATCTCCGTTGCGCTGGCGGGGGCGTTTGGGATGGACATCGCCACGGTGTATACCGCCAGGGACTATTTTGTGATATCCACCACGGGATACGCCGACCATGGGGAAGGCTCCATGATCTATTACCACTCCGGGATGGGTGAGTGGAAGCGGTTCCACGAGGACCGGCTTGATAGCCAGGCGGCAAAGGCTTTTTACGAATCGACGAGGGGGATCACTCCGGTTGTATACTTAAAAGACGGAAGCGGTATCTGGAGCAAGCAATAAGGTGGCGGCGCCATCTTCCAGGCCCAGGGTATCCGGTGGGGCGCCGTGCGGGGATCGCTTGACACCCCGGGAGATGTATTCGACTTGGTGTGGATATTGTGTCACACCATCAGAGAATAGATAATTCACCCTTAAACACAATAGTGTGATTTAACCGGCTTGGCTCCATGCCTGCGAGGAGAGTCAGTGAAACAGAAAGTAAATCGCGGTTGGTTCCTGTTCGCCGCAATCCTTTTGGCCCTCCTGGCTACGCTGGGTGTTATGCAGTTGGGGTTTTGGAGCCGGGAAACCAGCCCCATAGAGCCTGAGCAGGAGACTTTCCGGATTGGGGCACAGGCGACAATTCATACTACTAATCCATCCCATATACCGAGTCATCTAGCCGTGTTGGTATTTGATCCAGTTGTTTTTTACATAGTGAATTCAACTGGTCAACAACGCGGTATACCTGTCGGTCTGGAACGGCTGGAGGTCAGCGACGATGGGATGTCCTGTGACTTTATACTCCGCAAAGGTATGCTTTTCCACGATGGCTCCGAAGTGACAGCCGATGACACGGCATTCAGTATATCCAAGTTTATCGCCGATATTTGGATGGCCAACCAGCCTCGCATTTCCATAGAAATCATTGACACGTATACAATCCGGCTAAGATCGGACCAGAGGGAGGATTGGTCTTCTGCACTTCAGGGATTGTGGATATTAAACCGAGAGCATGAGGAGTCTTCCAAAAGGGATAGGCACGATACTATGGATCTTATTGGTTCCGGACCATACAAGTTTATAAGCTACGACAGCAAGGACAAGATAGTGCTGCTGGAGCGCTGGGATAAATACTGGGGAGGCAGACCGAAATATAAATTTATTGAGGTCCATTTATTCAACAACTCCGACGCCGAGACCATGGCGCTTTTGGAAGGGAAAATTGATTTTGCCAACGATGTCAGCCAGGAGGATATTGCGTTGATAGGAAGGAGCAAGAGGCTGAATACATTCAAGTATTCCACCGACTCCTTTGCCATTCTTATATTCAACCAGAATCTAGCGAAGTTTTCCGATCAACGGGTACGAAAGGCGATTTCCCTGCTCATCGACAGAGAAAAGCTGGTGGAGCATCGCGTTGGCCTCAATGGCGCTGGCGTCGCCACGGATATTATGTTCCACCCCTTCCCACCTGTCACGAAGCCTGAACTGACAGAGGATTGGAACCCGGAGAGAGCCTCTCAGCTTCTGGAGGAGGCCGGGTGGAAGCTCCAAGATGGCAAGTTAAAGCGTGATGGAGAGGTATTTGACCTGAAGATATCTGGATATTCCTCCGGCAAAATGACTCAGAAGGGAGTGATGCGGTTGATCGCCAAGAATTTACACGAGGCCGGTTTCTCCGTCGAATTGAAACTGATTGATCATGCACATGCGGTGGACTCGGTATCAAACCATAATTTCGAAATACTGTTGTGCTACTGGTACGACATTAGCACAACAAGTGGTGTGAAGTCTCACCTGGAAAACGAACAACGCTATTACCAAATGGCGAAAGATAGAAGATTGAAGGAAATTGTGTATTTGATGCAAGAAGCAAGGGAGGCCGGGGCGGGGGAAGAACGTATGCTGGAACTGAAACGGAAACTACAACTGAAATACAGGGATCTGGCCTGGAACCTGCCCCTTTTCTACTTTGACACTTTCGCTGTGGTGCGGGGAAAGGAGAACCTAAACAAAGCTCTGCTCATGGATCCGCGCCAACTGACATTTTTCACCCGCCCGGCGCCGGCGGAACTATCCGTGGATTGAAAGAGCCTGTCTTTTCATATCCGCCACCGTCAATAAAAACTTGTAACAGGGGCTCATCGCCATAAAGAAAACGGCGCCACCCGTAATGGATGACGCCGCCATAATTCGATAACCAGCCACAGACCAGTCCGGCAAAACCAAAACAGCCTGTAACCAGCCAGGAT
>Ga0224496_10001861_pt1 | contig 12886 bp, 14 predicted proteins | sample SF_Jul11_sed_USG_2_FD_168127 | JGI IMG/M metagenome (GOLD analysis project Ga0224496, IMG submission 168127) | Sediment microbial communities from San Francisco Bay, California, United States - SF_Jul11_sed_USGS_8_1 | ecosystem: Environmental > Aquatic > Marine > Sediment | place: USA... | reverse complement strand
TGTGGTTTTGACACCTTTAGAGAGATGGTAAAAACTGGTTGTAGGATTCTATATTTTGGAATGGAAAGTGCCAATCAACGAATTCTAGACTACTACAAAAAACACATAACCCCTGAACAATCAAAAATTGCTGCTCGCAACGCTAGAAAGGCAGGAATGGATATTATTGTTGGATCATTCATTGTTGGAGCGCCAGACGAGACTCGAAAGGAAATCCAGAACACTTTGCGATTCGCTCAAAAAATCGACATAGATGTTCCTTCGTTCAACATCCTCTGTATGCCTATTGGCTCCCCGTTATGGAATGAGCTTGTTGCAAAGGGGTTTGTAGATGAAGACAAACATTGGGAAGAAGGCGTTTTCGTTCCAAACATTGTTCCTACGGCTGTTCCATTTGAGGAAGTAAGTTCGATGATTTATGAATATTTCAAAGCCTTTTATTTTGACCCAAAACGACTGTTTTCGGAGACTGTAAGAATGTTTACGAGTTCCTTCAGGTTAGGCTTACTTTTCAAAAATCTAACTCAGCTAGGTCAAACTATCAAAACTGTAAAGCGGGGAGTACAGTTTAAATAGCGATACTACGTTCTGGATAGTAATGCAGGAGAACCATTAAAAATAAATTTTTAAGTGCACATCCCAAGGAACCCCGCAAACATGGATGTCCATTAAAAAAATGCTTTTAAAACAAAGAGGTTTTTCCTAAAAATGCTTATAGAGCGCCCTTTCGTACAGTAAGTCTTGAATTTCAACGATTCACCAAAAATTTGAATGAGGCAATAAAGGAATGTGTGGAATATTCGGTTGCATTCTAAAAAAAGGCAACGCCGCGCCCATAATTCACGCCGCGTTAAAACGACTTGAATACCGCGGCTACGATTCTGTGGGCGAAGCAACGATAAAAGATGGAAAACTGTTCGTGAAGAAAGACGCGGGAAAAATCGACGACGTCCACGCCATGCGAAACCTTGACGATTTGCCTGGGAGAATCGGCGTTGGGCATACCCGTTGGGCTACTCATGGAGCTCCGTCTCAAGTTAACGCCCATCCCCACTTTGATTGCTCAGATCCGCCTAGAATAGTGGTTATTCATAATGGCATAATCGAAAATTTCGCCGAACTCAAAAAAGAATTAGAAGACAGCGGACACGTTTTTAGATCGAAAACAGACACTGAGGTGATAGCTCATCTGATAGAAGAGAATCTTAAGAAGAAAGCGTCTGCGTCAGGGATAATTGCCTCTTCAGACTTCGAGAATGCAGTAATGGAGACTGTGAAGCGACTCCAAGGTTCTTACGCATTCGCAGTCATTTCAACCCATGAGCCCAACAAAATAATCTGTGCCCGTAACGAAAGCCCTATTGTTCTAGGCATTGCTGATGACGCTTACTACTTTGCTTCCGACGTTCCTGCGTTTCTACCTTTAACAAATAAAGTTGTTTTTGTAGAAAATGGAGAATTAGTAATTCTAAGCGATGAAGGCTTTGGGATAAAGAAGCTCATTGACGGCAGCACTGTGATTCGCGAGCCTAAGCTTGTTGACTGGACGGCTGAGATGGCTGAAAAACAAGGGTATCCGCATTTTATGTTAAAGGAAATCCATGAACAACCACGTTGCCTTCGCAACACATTGCGGTTGCAAGATAAATACTTGGAATTGTTGACGACCTTTCTAGATAGAGCTCGCGAAGTAGTTATGGTGGCTTGCGGCACCTCCTATCACGCTTGCCTAGCTGCATCCTACATGTTCTCAAAAATGTCATTTTTGGCTACCCACCCAGTAATAGCTTCGGAATTCACTGAGCAACATGGCAAGTCAGTTAACATCGACAGCACAATTCTTTCAGTCAGCCAGTCAGGAGAAACAGCCGATACTCTAGCTGCGGTGGAGAGTGCCAGGCAAAGAGCCGCCACAATTCTTGGGTTGACAAATGTCGTAGGTTCAACGTTAACACGTGTCTCTAGAGTTTACATTGGTCAACAATCTGGCCCGGAGATTGGCGTGGCAGCAACTAAAACGTTCACTTCTCAACTCTCGGTTCTTTCGCAGTTAGCAATTCGGTTAGCTAAAAAACGGGGCAAGGTTTCCCAAGAAGAAATCGACCTTCTAGACGAGAAGATAGAGAACATTCCAGATGCCGTAGAAAAAATAGTTGAGACACAAGAAGAGAAAGTAAAGGCGTTAGCCCGAAAATACAAGGACAAGCAATGCTTCTTCTTTTTAGGCAGAGGGATAAGCTACGCCACTGCTCTAGAAGGACGTTTGAAACTTATGGAGATTGCCTATGTGCCATCCATTGCTTTTCCTGCCGGCGAAAGCAAACACGGGCCCATCAGTCTCATTGAGCAAGGGTTTCCAGTGATTTTTGTTTGTCCGCCTGATGACACACAGAAAACTTTGATAGGGAATATTATGGAGATGAAAGCGCGAGGAGCTTCCATCATTGCTATTTGCGAAGAGGGTGACGAAGAGATAATAAAGCTGGTTGACGATTACATTGAAATTACAAGGGGGATTCCTGAAATTTTATCGCCCATACCCTACGCGGTGCCCCTTCAACTTTTTGCATACTACATGGCTATCGAACGAGGGTGTGACCCAGACATGCCTCGTAACTTGGCGAAGTCAGTCACTGTAAAGTAACGCTTCTTCTTTCTCCTCTTTTTCAATCGTAAGTTCTTAAGGAACCTTAGCAGTATTGTAGGATGAAAGGTTTTGGTTAAAAATGAAGAGAGAAACAGAGACTTGGGAGCAACTGGTTGACAATCTCGTTAAAGAAAGAGCTCTTCATTCCCCAAGTGTCATTCACGCGATGAAACAAGTGCTTCGCGTCCTCTTTTTACCTGAACGCTCAATAGAATACGCATCAATGGATGCACCGTTACCTATTGGCAAGGGACAGACAGTTAGTGCGCCTCACATGGTTGCTATTATGAATGAAGCGTTGGAGTTGGAGGTAGGGCATAATGTTTTGGAAGTGGGTGCAGGATGCGGTTGGCACGCTGCAACTATTGGGGAGACTGTAGCGCCGAAGGATGCCCCAAGATCGGAGCGAGGACACGTTTATACAGTTGAGATTGTAGCTGAACTGGCACAGCTTGCTAGGGAGAATATTATGCGCCACGGGTTCGGTGACCGTGTAACTGTGATTCACGGAGACGGTTCTCTAGGCTATCCAGATCACAGTCCTTATGATCGTATTTTGGTAACTGCGGCTGCTCCGGAAGTCCCCCCTCCTCTTATAGAACAGTTGAAAATTGGAGGCGTTTTGATAATTCCTGTTGGCAGCGTTCACTTGTTTCAGTCTCTAATTCGCATACGTAAGGGCGCTGATGGCAATTTAGCCAGAGAAAATCTGGGCGGAGTGGCTTTTGTGCCTCTGACTGGACGCTTTGGTCATAGGGTTTAGGGCGTTTTATCCGAAGAATGCGTCAAGAGTGGTTTTAGCTTTCTCTTCCTTTATTCCCTTACTCATCTTTTCCAGAGCTTTTCTCACTCTGTTTTCTGTGAAGTCACGTTCTCGGCAGAGAAAATCCACGACGCCTTCTACATTAGGCTCATACCATTCCAGACTGTAGTTGTCTGTGACTTTTGGGTGGAGAAATATGTCTTTAATTCGTTGAGGGTCGACCGGGAACTCTATGTCTTTTAAAGATGTTCGCAACAGTTCATCGAGACTCCCGTATTCTTTGACGAGTTTTAGGGCTGTCTTTGAACCGATGCCTTTTACTCCTTCTCGGTTGTAGTCCGTGCCGACGAGTATGCCTATGTCTATAAGCTGCTCAAACGTTATTTCCAGCTCTGTTAGAACTTTGTTGAGTTCAACGACTTCTGGAACGACATCTACGTATACTGGTTTTCTGGGAAGTTTACGTCTGCCACTTATTGTTATGTTGCGGATTAAGGTTGGAGCACCAAATAAGAGTGAATCGTAGTCTTGGCTTGCACAGAAATCCGTGACTTCCTTTTTGGTCATGTACGCCGCTTGGGCTTCTCCTTCGCTTGGTGCCTGAATCCACGGAATGCCCATAAGCGTTAAAAGTCGTTTACTATCTTGCTCCATATAATCTTTTAGACGAGAGGTGGCTTGAGCATAAGTGCGAGCCTCTTCAATTTTACCCTCTACCAAAGCCTTCTTATACTTGATAGTGGCTGCTTCCTTTGTCTTTATTCGTCGTTTAATCTCAACTTTTTTTAGAGTTGGCGGGATGCCGTCGAAGACGTAGGCTACTTTGATTCCCATTTCGACGAGGTTTGAGGTGCGGTAGAGCAAGCCGCTAAGGTGGCTGGTGACTTTGCCTGTTCTGTCTTTTAGCGGGGTGCCGTCAGGTTGACGAATAATGGCTAGGAACTGATAAAGGGCATTATAGGCGTCGATAGCTATGGATTTGCCTGCGAGGTTTTGTAGGTCGACTTTGGTTTTTGACACTAAATTCTTGAGGTTCACTCCCAAAACGTGGCACCATTTAATAGAAACGTTGAAAACACAAAATAAACCTTGCCGTGGACTCTCAAAATAGCTGTATGCTAAGGGTTAATCAGATGTGTCTCGGCTGAATGATGTGCTATTCAAGATTATACGAAAAGGTTTTTAGCGTAGTTGCTGATTCTTGTCAAGCAAACGAGTAATGTCTGCGTGAGGTGAAAATGTAGTTGTCAATATTTGCGGCACCAGGAGCATACGACCGAGCCATAACCGTGTTCTCTCCAGATGGCCGCTTATTTCAAGTAGAATACGCCCTCGAAACCGTAAACAGAGGAGCAACCATAATAGGAATAGTCTGTCCAGAAGGCGTAGTTTTGGGCGCAGAAGAAAAAATCGAATCAAAACTACAAGACTCAAACTTCACATGGAAAATTTTCGCAGTAGACAGCCACATCGGTGCGGCAGTTGTCGGGTTAGGCTCCGACGCACGTATACTAGTCGACCAAGCACGGGTATACTGTCAAAGCAACAGGCTCATGTACGACGAGCCCATTGACGTTGAAGTAATCTCTAAACGCATAGGCGACATAAAACAAATCTACACTCAACACGCCGGAGTGCGTCCCTTCGGAGTCTCCATAATCTTCGGCGGCGTCGACAAAACGGGAAATCGCCTTTTCTCCACAGACCCTAGTGGAACCTACAGAGCCTATAAAGCTATTGCAGTGGGCATTGGGAGAGAAACAGTTGAGGGCGTCCTAAAAGAAGAATACCGCGAAGACTTGAGCTTGGAAGAGACTGTGAAGCTCGTCGTTAAATGTCTCAAAAAGACTCTTCAAGAACGAGACGAACAGCTAAGAGTTAAAATAAGCACAATACCTGCAACCACAAAAACCTATAAGACAATACCTGATGAAGAAGTCGAGAATTACATGAAAGCTGTAGAATAGAGTGAAACACTAAAATGAGTGAACGATACACCGTTGTGCGCATAACCCGCGACGGTGAACACTTCGAAATCCTAGTCAAACCACAACCCGCCCTAAACTATACAATGGGCAAAACCACGTCCATCTCTGAAGTTCTAGTCACCGATACAATATTTACCGACGCAAACAAGGGAACAAAAGCAGGTGAAGACAAACTCAAAACTGCCTTCCAAACAACAGATACCAGAAAAATTGCAGAAACAATCTTGAGAAAAGGAAAATTGCAGCTAACAACCGACCAGAAAAGACAATTAACCGCAGAAAAACGAAGACAGATAATATCTTTCATAGCACGTCAAGCTGTCAACCCGAAAACAAACCTACCCCACCCACCCATCCGCATCGAACAAGCAATGGAACAAGTCCACTACTCCATAGACCCTTTCAAAGAAGTCGAAGAACAAGCAAAAGATATGATAAAACTTCTACGTCCAATTATTCCCCTCAAAATAGAGCAAATTCAAGTCCAAGTGCGAATTCCCCCGGAATACGCCGCAAAAGCCTACGGCTCAGTCAAAGGTTATGGCACAATAAAACGTGAAGAGTGGCGCGCAGACGGCTCATGGTTCTCCATAATCGAAATGCCAGCAGGACTCTATGGTCCTTTCTTAGATAAACTTGGAGAACTAACAAAAGGAAACGCGGAAGCAAGAAAAGTGTAAAAAAATTTTGGAAAAAAAGGAAAAGTGGTGAATAAAAAATGCCCACATTTTATGAAAGAAGACAACTTGTAACTCCCGGCGACTTGGTAGCCGAAGGTAACTACATAGCCGGTGAGAACACATTCAAGGAAAATGAAAAACTGTACGCAACTCGTGTTGGACTAGTGGAATATGAAGAACGAAGAGTCAGCGTTGTCGCTTTAAAAGCATTCTACATTCCAACCATTGGAGACACCATAATCGGCAAAGTGACAGACGTAACAATGGGCGGTTGGATCTTAGACATCAATGCACCTTATCTGGCGCTTCTACGAGCCTCAGACGTCATGGAACGCTCTTACCGCCCTCAAAGAGACGAGTTATCATCAATCTTCGACGTGGGAGACTTGGTTATAGCTAAAATCGTATCTTATGACAGAACCCGCGACCCTCTTCTGACAGTACGGGAACCCGGTCTTGGAAAAATCACGCGTGGTCAAATACTTGAAATTACTCCAACAAAAATTCCGCGAATAATTGGCAGGAAAGGCTCGATGATAGGCGTGATAAAACGTGAGACAGGGTGTCATATCCTCTTAGGTCAAAATGGATTGGTGCTTATAAGCGGTAAGAATCTGGAAGACGAACAGCTTGCAGTCATGGCTATCCGCAAAATAGAAAATGAGTCTCACACGAGTGGTCTGACCGATCGCGTAACAGATATGTTGAAAAAAGAAAAAGAAAAGGAAGGTGAAACTAAAAATGCCTAAGATAGAAGAGAAACTGATTGATAAAGACGGTATTAGAATAGGTGGAAGGAAATTTAACGAGTTAAGACCCACAAAAATACAAGTAGGTGTCCTTAACAATGCAAATGGCTCGGCATATATCGAGCAGGGAAAAAACAAGATCTTGGCCGCAGTTTATGGACCCCATGAAGTGCATCCAAAACACCTTGCTTTACCCGACCGTTCTCGGCTAAGATGCCGATACCATATGGCGCCTTTCTCCGTAGATGAGAGAAAGTCACCTGCCCCTTCAAGAAGAGAAGTAGAGCTTTCAAAAGTAATACGAGAATCCTTAGAACCATCAATCTTCTTAGAATACTATCCGCGAACATCCATAGACCTCTTCATAGAAGTCCTCCAAGCAAACGGAGGCACAAGATGCGCAGGCATAACAGTTGCCGCATTAGCTTTGGCAGATGCAGGCATTCCAATGCGAGACTTGACAGTGGCTTGTGCCGCAGGAAAAGTAGAAGGCCAACTTGTGCTCGACTTAAACGACACCGAAGACAAAAAAGGAGAAGCAGACGTCCCCCTAGCATATATGCCAAACCTAAACGCCATAACATTGCTTCAAATGGATGGTCAATTAACGCTTGAAGAATTTGAAAAAGCCATTAACCTTTCTCTCGAAGGCTGCAAACAACTCTATAATATGCAAAAGGAAGCCCTAAAGGCAAAATATGTTGTTTTAAAGGAGGAAGTGAAAGAGTAATGTCAATGATTATCCGCGTAAAACAGAAACAAATCGCCCAACTAATGGCTAAAGGTAAAAGATTGGATGGAAGAGAGTTAAACGACTATCGTGAAATCAAAGTAGAAATGGGCGTTATTGAAAAAGCTGAAGGCTCAGCCCGTGTTCTTTTAGGTAAAACTGAAGTACTAGTCGGAGTAAAAATTGAAGTTGGCAAACCCTTCTCAGATACTCCAAATGAAGGAGTCTTAACAGTAAACGCTGAGCTTGTCCCTTTAGCATCACCAACATTTGAACCAGGGCCTCCAAACGAGAACGCTATTGAACTTGCAAGAGTAGTGGACAGAGGTATAAGAGAGTCAAAAGCCATAAACCTTGAAAAACTCTGCCTCGAACCAGGAAAAAAAGTACTCGTAGTCTTCATTGATGTTTATGTGCTTAACCATGACGGTAACCTCATCGACGCTTCCGCTGTCGCAGCATTGGCGGCTTTGTTGAATACAAAGATGTTCAAATACGACGTCGAAGAAGGGGAAATCAAAGTAAAACCAGGCTATACTCCATTACCAGTGCAAAGCTACCCTATAGCTGTAACGTTTGCAAAGATAAATGACAAGCTTGCCATCGACCCTTGGCTGGAAGAAGAACAGGTGATGGACTCCAGATTAACTATAACTATAGAAAAAGACGGAAAAATATGTGCTATTCAGAAAGGAGGAACCGGCTACTTTACCACAGGACAAATTTTGGAAGCAGCAAAGATAGCTAAAGAAAAAGCTTCGGAAATACGTAAGTTAGTGGTGAAAGGATGATGGGAAGAACAAAAAAGATCGGACCAACAGGAGGCTTGGGGGTTCGATATGGTGCAACAGTAAGGAAAAGATACATTGAAGTGGTAACAGAGACCAAAAAACGATATAGATGCCCCCAATGCAACGCACCTGCTGTTAAACGCCAAAGCATTGGAATTTGGAAATGCAGAAAATGCGGCTTTACCTTCACTGGCGGGGCTTACACTCCTTCAACTAAACTAGGTGCTACGGCGAAACGAGCGGCAAGAGACTTCTCTAGAGAAGCCTCAAAATAAAGGAAAGAAGGCATACGAAGACATAGTTTTTCCTTGGCTTAATGCTGTCTGCTCTTTTTTAACAATTCCACTCGTCGTTTGCCTCTTGTTAAAGCAGAAACGTGGATCTTGCCCTCAATTTCCAGTCGCATTAACTCCCTGTTTAAGGCATTAAATCCCAAGTCACCATAGATTTCTTTGATCATATCGTAAAGTTCAGTGTCTGTTGCAGACCCTTTGCGTTGTAGTAATTCTACGATAACTGTAGGAAGAGGGTGGGGTCTCCATGTTTCGCTTGTCATTTAAACACCTCTTTTATGCCACAGGTGTCGTAGGCTTCCGCACCTGTCTCACCTGCTTAATAAATCCTTTATACCATGTTTCCATATCAGGTGAAATAGTTGGACCTATTTTGCTTGCAGCTTCCTTGAAGTCTGCTAGTGTTACTATTTTTGAAGTTATACTCTTTCTCAGCGCGTTTAACGCTGCCTCGCGACATAGTGCTTGAATATCTGCTCCGCTATAGCCTTTTGTAATTTTGGCTAGAGAGTTTATGTCAACATCTTCTTTCAAAGGCATGTCTTTGGTGTAAATCTTGAAAATCTCTAATCTCGCCTTTTCGTCTGGCTCTGGCACATATATGAGTCTGTCGAAGCGTCCCGGCCGCAACACGGCGCGGTCTATGATGTCAGGTCGGTTTGTGGCTGCAAGGACAACTACGTCTTCCAATGTTAGTATGCCATCCATTTCTGTTAGAAGTTGGCTGATGACGCGTTCTGTAACGCCGCTGTCAGCGAATCCCATGCCTCTTCTAGGTACGAGAGAGTCGAACTCGTCGAAGAAAATTACTGCTGGCGCGGCCATTCTTGCTTTGCGGAATACTTCTCTTATGGCTTTTTCTGATTCTCCGACCCATTTGCTGAAGACTTCTGGGCCTTTTATTGTGATGAAGTTTGCTTCGCTTTCTGTTGCTACTGCTCTTGCTAGCATTGTCTTGCCACAGCCTGGTGGTCCGAATAGGAGAATCCCTTTAGGTGGTCTTATGCCCAATCGGCTGAAAACTTCGGGGTTTTTCAAAGGCCATTCAACTGCTTCTATTAGTTCATGTTTCACTTCTTCTAATCCACCTACGTCAGTCCAATTCACTGTGGGTGTTTCTATGTATACTTCTCGCATGGCAGTAGGGGTGATTTCTTTGTAGGCGTTGAGGAAGTCTTCCATGCGTACATCCATCTTCTCTAAAACGGTTGGGGGGATACGTTCTTCTTCTAAGTTAATTTCTGGCAGATATCGTCTCAAAGATTTCATTGCTGTTTCTCTACCTAAGGCCGCCAAGTCTGCGCCTGTGTAGCCGTGGGTCGTTTCAGCTAACTTTTTCAAGTCAACGTTTTCTGCGAGGGGCATGCCGCGGGTGTGAATTTGCAGGATTTCGTGGCGTGCCTTCTTGTCTGGGACACCTATTTCTATCTCTCGGTCGAAGCGTCCTGGTCTTCGAAGTGCGGGGTCAAGGGCTCCGGGTCTGTTGGTGGCTCCTATGACGATTACGTTTCCTCTTCCGCTCAAGCCGTCCATTAGAGCTAGTAGCTGAGCGACTACTCGTCTTTCAACTTCGCCTGTGACTTCTTCCCTTTTCGGTGCGATTGCATCCAACTCGTCGATGAATATGATGCTTGGAGAGTTTTGTTGTGCTTGCTGGAAGATTTCCCGCAGTCTTGCTTCTGATTCGCCGTAGAATTTGCTCATTATTTCTGGGCCGTTTATGGAGCAGAAGTTTGCTTCTGACTCGTTTGCCACTGCTCTTGCTAGCAAGGTTTTGCCGCAGCCTGGTGGTCCGTGGAGTAGGACGCCTTTTGGTGGTTCTATGCCTAGGCGTTGGAAAAGTTCTGGGTGTCGCAAGGGTAGCTCTACCATTTCTCGTACGCGTTGCATTTCTTCGTGGAGGCCACCTATGTCTTCGTAAGTGGTGCGGGGGACACCTTTTGTTTCTGGGGATGGTTCGTTGAGGATTTGGAAGTGTGTGTCTTTGGTGATGCGGACTATTCCGTGAGGGCGGCTTTTGGTGACAGTGAAAGGTATAGCGTGGCCAAGCATCATGACTAATGTCGTATCGCCTTCAACGAAGGTGCGTTCCATTAGGCGGTTTTTGACGAAGTTCATGAAGTCTTCATCTACGTTTAGGCGCATGTCGACAGGTGCCAGAACTACGCTTGTAGCATTCTTCACAGTGGCTTGTTTAACTACGATGTATTCGTTTATGGCAACGCTTGCGTTTTTGCGTGTGAAGCCGTCTATGCGGATTATGCCTTGGTTTTGGTCTTCACTGTAGGCAGGCCATGCGATGGCGCTGGTTGTGCGTTTGCCGGTGATTTCTATTACGTCGCCAGCGCTTATGCCGAGTTTTTGCATGGTTTTTTGGTCTAGGCGGGCTATGCCGCGGCCTACGTCTCGTTGTTTTGCGTCTCCTACGCGGAGTTGTATTTCACTCATTTTTGTGCCTTCTTTTTTGGGTAAGTGTGAAGTTTACACGAAGTCGAAAAGGGTTGTGTAACTTATAAATGTTACAAATCAACGATTGTGTCAGCGCGTTCTTCTTACCATGAGCGTCTGGATTTGGCTTACCGTTGGAATTTTTTCTATGTTTTGTTCTACCTTGTCTAGGATACCTGTTTCGTCCTCTGGAATTTGAATGTGGGCTATTAGAGCGTTTAGACCAAAAGCGACGGGTTCAGTTTGGTAGTTAGCATAAACTTTTGCTTGGTGTGGAAGGGCTCTCTCTATTTGTTTTTGCAGTTTCTCAAAGTCTACTTCTATCCCCGTTGGAAAGATTTTGAAACTGATTACTATGTTCGCCATGTTCATGGCCCCATAAATCCGCATTTTGGGCATTTGTAATGGCGTCCGAATTTGCGGCATTTTTGGCATCGCCAGATGGTTATTTCGCCGCAGTTTGGGCAGTTGAATTTTGTGACTTTTGTGCCTGGGGGTATAGTGCGGTTGCAGCTGGTGCAGATGGGTGTTTGTATCATGGTTGTGGTTTTGGTTGCGGTGCTCATGTTGGCTTTTTCCTTTCTGAATGTGGATTTGTATATTGAAGGGTTGCTTATATTTGCTATGTTAAAGCGATGTGGATGATATAGAAAGATGAGGATAGAGAGTTGCCACAACTTTCTCCATTTCAACAATAGCAAGCGATCACACATATTCTACTTATTTTTGTCTTCATATTTCCCACTCACATCAGGTATTACTTCGCCTTTCCGTGGCAAAGCCAAGATCCCACCTATGAGACTTAGTAGAAGCCAATGTGAAGCTAAAAATGGGTAATAGTAAAACAGCGGTATCGGGACATAATACTTGTACATGATTATATGTAAGAGAAAGCTCAGAGGAAACGCAAGTGACGAAATTATAATAATGTAACCACCGAACTTGTGCCCTCTAAACACTAATACGGCCCCGCAAATTGCTAAAAATGCAAGACCAACACCTAGAATATACCACGCAACTAAATATTCTAACGAGACACCAACTGAACCAGTCAAAATCTTAGCAAAAACGACAGTAAAATCAATAATAGAAAGTAAGCCGCCAAGAACTGACAGAAAAACACCAATGATCGTAAAATTCGTATTTATTATCAGTCAATCCAAACTATAATTGTCGCTTTTTTTCAAAATAGCTATTTATATTTTATTGTTTAATAATTTTTTCGATTAGAGCTTTGGCGAATTAACAGTTTATAGGTGATTTAAGGTAAGAGTTGTTTATCATATTATGCAAAAAAATTTAGCAGTTTTTCCTTTTTTATTTAGCAGCAATTTAAACATGGGCGAAAGTATGAAGAGGGTGCCTGCAAATAGCCAGAGGATTGCGCCTACTGATGCTGTTACGTGAATCGCTAGGATGGGAGCTGCAAGGTCCAATGAACTGGAAACTTCTGCCTCATGTAAAGCATCGTAATAAGAGGTATTCAACCATCGAAGCCACAAGATTCCCCAAAGAAAGAAAAAGGCGCCGAAAACCATTAGGGGAAGCCGCAATTCAAGAACTCCAGTTGGAGATTTTTCCTCTCTCAAGTATCCGATGATGCTAACCACGAAGCCTACTGCTGGAGGTAAAATCAAAAGAAGAAACGTACCCCGTATGTAACCCCAGTAGCATTTGGGTTCGCTTCGAGCATCATAACAAGACGCCAAGGTTCATCTATGATTCTGCTAAAGAAGAAGGACATTTCGAACGCAAGCGATAAGATAAGTAATCCGATTTCAACGCTCACCCATCGAA
>Ga0224496_10001859_pt1 | contig 12894 bp, 12 predicted proteins | sample SF_Jul11_sed_USG_2_FD_168127 | JGI IMG/M metagenome (GOLD analysis project Ga0224496, IMG submission 168127) | Sediment microbial communities from San Francisco Bay, California, United States - SF_Jul11_sed_USGS_8_1 | ecosystem: Environmental > Aquatic > Marine > Sediment | place: USA... | reverse complement strand
CAACCAAAGTGGCGGTTCAATTTTAATTCCTGGCAATCAAATACATGAAGTTCGCTTGAAATTAGCCAGCCAAGGGCTACCCAAAGGTGGCCTGGCTGGCTTTGAATTAATGGAAAATCAGAAATTTGGATCCAGCCAATTTTCAGAACAAATCAACTATCAACGCGCATTAGAAGGTGAATTAGCACGTTCGGTTCAATCATTATCTGCCGTCCAGAGTGCGCGAATACACCTCGCCATAACAAAACCTTCTGTATTTGCCAGAGAAAGACAACAACCCAGCGCCTCCGTATTACTTAATCTATACTCAGGTCGTTTACTCAGTGAAGAACAAGTCAGCGCCGTTGTTCATTTAGTATCAAGTAGCGTACCGAACCTTCCGGTGAAAAATGTCACTGTCATCGATCAAAATGGTAACCTATTAAGTAACCAATCGGACGGCAAAACAGAAACCGGGTTAGACGCAAGTCAATTACTCTATCTAAAAGAGTTAGAAGATGGCTATATTAAACGTATCGAGACCATTATTTCACCGATCACTGGTCAAAATAATGTCCGCGCACAGGTGACGGCTGATGTTGATTTCTCACGCATTGAACGTGCAGAAGAAATCTATCGGCCCAATAATAGCGAAACCGAACCGGCTTCGATTCGTAGTCAACAAAAAACAGAATCCTTAACAACCAACGCTCATATAGATGGTGGCATACCTGGCGCGCTAACCAACCGCCCACCGGAGCCTGACAACGCCCCCATCGAATTTAATGAAAATGGTGAAGAAGTCGTTAAAGAACCAGCAGAAACACCCACTGACAGACGCACTGAATCCACAATAAACTATGAAGTCGACAAAACAGTCCTACATACTCGTCAATCCTCCGGCGGTATTAAACGACTCTCGGCAGCTGTTGTGGTCAATTACCGCACCCTTACTGATGAAGAAGGCAACATCACCCATGAGCCATTAACAGCAGAAGAGATTGACAAAATAAACAATCTGGTTAAACAGGCCATGGGCTTCAACGAAAACCGGGGCGATACATTCACCGTATCAAACAGCCTGTTTAATCTTTCAGGCGAAGATACGACTGACATTCCACTATGGCAAGATCCCGACATGATCTTATTGGCGAAAGAAATAGGTAAGCAATTACTCATCGCAGCAATCGTACTATTCTTCTTGCTTAAAATATTACGCCCATTTTTAAGGAACTTGACGCAATTAACAACACCTATTCCAGCTCTACCACCAACCGAAGACGACGCTACCGCACTAGAAGTTGACGAATCTGGCAACCAAATTGAGCACAAAAAATCCTCATCCACTTACTTGAAGAACCTTGAAAAGGCCAAACAATTAGCTGCTGATGAACCGGCAATTGTCGCTAACGTTGTCAAAGATTGGGTGTCCGGCAATGGATGATGATGGCGTTTTAAAAAGCGCGATTTTACTGATGTCTATCGGAGAAAAAGAGGCATCGGAAGTCTTTAAGTTGATGTCGCCCAAAGAAGCACAGAAATTAGGTTCAGCAATGGCCAATTTAAATAATATCACGCGCGATCAGATAGAAAATGTACTAGAAGAATTTAACGCACATGCTGAAAAGAAAACTGCACTTGGTCAGGATTCAGATGAATATATTCGCAAAGTACTAACCAATGCATTAGGTGATGAAAAAGCGGCTAATTTGATTGATCGTATCTTGCACGGTGGCGATACCAGTGGAATTGAAAGTTTAAAATGGATGGACGGACCTTCCGTTGCTGAATTGATTAAGAATGAACATCCACAAATTATTGCCACCATACTCGTTCATCTTGAACGTGATCAGGCCAGTGAGATTCTTGGTCTCTTTACTGAGCGATTACGTAACGATGCCTTACTACGTATTGCAACACTCGACAGCATTCAACCCGACGCATTGCGCGAACTCAACGACGTTCTTACCAAATTAATGTCTGGCAGCAACAACATTAGAAAAGCGCCCATGGGTGGCATACGTGCAGCAGCAGAAATTCTCAATTTTATGCCATCAATTCAAGAAAGCAGCGTCATTGAGAGCGTCAAACAATACGATGCTGACTTTGCACAACAGATTATGGATGAGATGTTTGTATTTGATAATCTGATGGATATTGATGATCATGGCATCCAATTATTACTACGAGAAGTTCAATCAGAATCATTGATTATTGCACTTAAAGGCGCACAAGAAGGACTGCGCGACAAAATACTTAAGAACATGTCAAAACGTGCCGCAGAAGCTTTAAAGGAAGATCTCGAGTCAAAAGGTCCTGTGCGCGTATCTGAAGTTGAAGCCGAGCAAAAAGAAATTCTCAAAGTACTACGCCAACTTGCTGATGATGGTCAAATTGTTCTCGGTGGCGGCGCAGAGGACAGCTTCATCTAGCCCATATCATTTCATGAGAATACATATTCCACGAAAGCTACCCATGCCAATAAAGCAGTTATCTATATTGGTCTCCAATACTAGGACGATGAAATGAGCACGACTAATGTGATACCAAAAGAGAATCTTCCCGCTTATCAACGATGGGAGTTAGATACTTTCGAAAAAAATGAGAAACCACCCGCCGATTCAGATGCATCTGCTTCAGAAAAAACTAAAGCAGAGGAACAAGAAGAAATAACAATTGATGAAACAAAGATAAAAGAAATATACAGCCAAGCAAAAGAAGAAGGTCATGCAGCAGGGTTTCAAGAAGGACATACAACTGGTTACCAAGAAGGCCGTCAACTTGCAGAGACTGAAGTAAAATCTGAAGTGGAACAGATGCACAAACTACTATCGGCACTCAACAATGAACTAGACACAATAGATCAGAATGTTGCTCAAGACTTGTTGACTTTAGCACTTAGCCTCGCAAAGAAAATGATTTCAAAAACCTTGCAGGTTAACCCGGAACTCATTATTCCTATTGTTCAAGAAGCCATGCGACATTTACCCCATACATCACACCCACCAAAATTGATTTTGCATCCTGACGACGCGAAATTAATAGGCAAATATCTCAGCGACCAACCATCTCAATCTAACTGGGAAATCTGTGAAGACGAACAGTTAGAAAAAGGTGGCTGCCGTATCAAAACTACTGGCTGTGAAATTGACGCAAGTAAACCGGCTAAATGGCAACAAATAGTCTCCACTATTGGCCAAGACGACAGTTGGCTGGAACAATCTTCCGATCAAGCCACAGACAACAAATAATACTCATAAAATTTTAAATAAAAATGACACATAACGACGATTGGTGCAGTTTCTTACACAACTGTGACCAGCTTGTTTCCGCCTCAAACCCACTATTGCTTAGTGGGACACTCACTCGCGTGGCTGGGTTGGTCATGGAAGCCGTTGGTCTGAAGCTCGCGGTAGGCAGCAGCTGCACCGTATTCCTCTCCAATGGCAACACGGTTTCAGCCGAGGTTGTCGGCTTCTCAGGAGAGCGTCTCTTTTTGATGCCGACAAGTGACGTATATGGACTCGTTCCTGGCGCCAAAGTAATTCCAACCGAATTTACAGGTGAATTACCTAAAGTCGGCCACAAACAACATCCACGTCGACGTGCTGCTGACCGCGCAAAACATGTGGCCGTTGGGCCTGAGCTTCTAGGGCGCGTCCTAAGTGGTATTGGAGAACCCCTTGATCAATTAGGTCCCTTACAAACGGATCGTAGCGCGCCACTATATAGCCGCCCTTTCAACCCACTAAATCGCACCCCGGTTAGCAAACCTATAGATGTTGGCGTACGTGCGATTAATACCTTATTAAGTGTTGGGCGCGGCCAACGCATGGGTTTATTTGCGGGCAGTGGCGTGGGAAAGAGTGTGTTACTTGGCATGATGGCTCGTTATACCAGCGCCGACGTGATTGTCGTGGCTTTAATTGGTGAACGTGGGCGTGAAGTTAAAGAATTTATTGAGAATATATTAGGTGCTGAGGGACTCGCCCGTTCGGTCGTTATTGCAGCACCTGCTGACACCTCACCATTACTCCGCCTCCAAGGGGCAGCCTATGCCACATCCATTGCTGAATATTTTCGTGACACCGGAAAACATGTCTTGCTAATTATGGATTCGCTCACCCGCTTTGCCATGGCACAACGAGAAATCGCATTGGCTATTGGCGAACCCCCTGCAACAAAGGGTTATCCCCCGTCTGTTTTTGCCAAGCTTCCACAGCTTGTCGAACGCGCGGGGAATGGCAATGAAGACAGCGGATCCATTACTGCTTTTTATACGGTGCTCACTGAAGGTGACGACCAAAACGATCCCATTGCAGATAATGCGCGCGCCATTCTTGATGGTCATATCGTGCTTTCACGACAATTATCAGAGGCCGGGCATTTCCCTGCTATTGATATTGAAGCATCCATTAGTCGAGTGATGCCAAATTTAGTTTCTAAAGAGCAAGCTGAATTTGCACGGATATTTAAAAGGTTATATTCCCGCTATCAACGCAGCCATGATTTAATCAGTGTCGGCGCTTATGTTGCGGGCACTGACCCCGAACTTGACAAAGCAATTGAATGCTACCCCAGCCTGGCTTCTTTTCTTCAACAAGACATGTTTCAACAAGAGAGCTACGAAGCCAGCTTGGAAAAACTAATGACATTATTTATGCCTCAAAATAATGGTAGCACTCAATAACCGAATAGTAATTTTACGATGTCTATTAAACAATCTTCATTACAAATACTACTCGATCACGCCCAGAAGCAAAGTGATGATGCGGCAAAGAAACTGGGGCTATTGACATCCCACGTACAAAAAGCTGAACAGAAGCTCAACCTACTTTTAGAATATCGACATAGTTACCAGTCTAATTTTCAAGACTCAGCAAAAAATGGGGTAAACCAAGTCAGCTGGTTAAATTTTAATGCTTTTATGAAAAAGCTTGACACGGCGATCGCTGAACAACGTCAGAACGTTGAGAACGCCAATAACAACCGGAAAGTCGGCGGCACCGAATTTAGACTACGTCAAAGCAAACTGAAGTCTTACGACACCTTATCAAAACGCCAGCAACAAACCGAAATTCAACAACAAATAAAAGCTGAGCAAAAAGAGCAAGATGAATTCGCTTCAAATATCTCTTCGCACAATCAACGCACACCAAAAAGCAAGTAAATTTACAATATACCGAAGCATCAAGAATTCTGGCACGACAATTGCTATATATTAATTATCTTATATTTAATATGGCAAAAAGACACTATGCTAAATCTTACAATTCCACCTCAGGCTAACACAGCTTCTAACGACAAAACATTGTCGTCCCATGCCGACGCGTCAACAAAAAGCTCACCCGACAATGAACAATTTAATAAGATATTAGCAAAAGAAACTGACAAATCAGCCAACACAACAACCAATACAGACAATATAGCCAACAATAAGACCGCACCTGCTGAGAAATCGCTTGCGGAACAAAGCAATGTCAAGATGCTACCACAAACACCAGAAAACGCCTCAAAGCTAGCCCAGCATCATGCGCCCAAAAAACTCATTTCATTTGAATTAGAACTGGGTAGCGACACACCTGCATTGACTATAGAAGATCAGCCTATTAACGAGACGACATCACCATTTGCGCCAATATTAACCATGTCAACAACACACCCTATGAATGAATCAATAGGGCATGTTGCCGGCACCCCAAGGCAAATAGCTAGCACAACGCTAAGCGCCACTTTTAACCCTACCTCAGGCAGCACATTACCGGCATCAGTTCAATCAACACAACAAGGCCCATCACGCCACACTCCTTATCTCAACAACTACTTAAATAACAGTGGACAACAACTATATAGCCCGGCAAATTCTGCCACTTTTGACCAAATCTTGCCGCCAAGAACCAATGCCGCCAGCACCCTTTTAACCCGCTCGGAAGACGCTATAAAATTTGCGTCATCTGAATTTACACAACCAAGTGGAATGAATAATCTTTCTCCAACAACACCTTTTGCCTCATCAACAATATCTACACCACTTAGTCTTGGAATTGACACCCAAGTTGGACAACCAAAATGGGGAGGAGAACTGGCGCAGAAAGTCGTATGGCTGTCATCCCAGCAACAACAAGTGGCTGAAATTCGGCTCAATCCAGCACACCTAGGTCCCGTCGATATCATGTTAAACGTTAACAACGACCAAGCAACCGCCCAATTTGTTTCCGCTCACTTAGCTGTCAGAGAAGCGATTGAAGCTTCTTTACCACGACTAAGAGAAATGATGGCAGAAAATGGTATCACTCTCGGAGATGTTTCTGTTGGTGCCGAATCATTCCAACAGCAGGCGGACACACGACAAAATAATAAAGAATCAACAGGTCATGGTTACGACTCACATTTATCCGGGATGAATGGCGAGTCCATGGACAATATCGAGTCTTCAATCCCTCTCAATAGACACAATGGCATTGTCAATACATTTGCCTAGGCAAATATGATTAAAAAATAAATAAGATTATTTACCGGAACCTTGCCAACTACATTTAAAACAATGTCGTTGGCAATCTGTCATGAAGCATACAAACACCAACAACCCAGCATAAAATTCAACGTATTACACTGAATCTGGAAATAGCCATAAATTTAGTTACTATTTGCCATATCACCGAGCATAGGTATCTCACATAATTGACACCTTATTGAAGGAGAAGAAAAATGTCCGAAGCTGAAGTGACAGAGACAGAGAAAACCAAGCCAAACAAAAAAGGCAAGCTACTTATCATCCTGATCGTCATTCTGGCACTTGGTGGCGGCATCGGCGGCACGTGGTATTACATGCAGGGTCAAATAGAAGAATACGAAGGTGACGAACCTAGAATACCAAAAAAGAAACCAACAACATTTGTTGCGCTAGACATATTTACTGTCAATCTTCTACCAGAAGAAAGCAACTCTTACCTACAGGTAGGTTTAACCATAAAAGCACATGAAACGGAAGTTATTGACGCCATTGCTGGCCAAATGCCAGAAATTCGCAATCGTATTTTACTGTTACTCTCAAGTAAACAAGCTGCGGAGATATCGACAATTATTGGCAAACAACAGTTGTCCACTGATATCACCAATGAAATTAAACAGGTTTTTGATTCAGAAGAAATGCAAAACGATATTGTTGGCGTCTTGTTCACTTCTTTTGTTATTCAATAATTCCTAATGGCTGAAGATTTTCTTTCTCAAGAAGAAGTTGATGCGCTACTCAAGGGCACAACAGGCGAGAAAGATGAAGTAAAAGTAGAAGAAGATCCGAGTAAACCTCGCGATTATAACCTTGCGACACAAGAGCGAATTGTACGTGGGCGCATGCCGACGTACGAAATTATTAACGAACGTTTTGCACGTTTGTTTCGCGTTGGTTTATTTAATTTCATGCGCAGAACCGTTGATATCTCGGTTGGGCCAGTCAAAGTTATCAAATTTAGCGAGTTTGTACGTAATTTAGTTGTCCCAACGAATCTCAATATGGTTCACATGAAGCCGCTACGAGGAACAGCTTTACTCGTTTTTGATCCAAGCTTGATTTTTCTCATCGTAGACAATCTATTTGGAGGCGACGGCAGATTTCATAACCGTATTGAGGGCAGAGACTTCACGCAGACAGAACAACGGATGATCCAACGCTTACTTGACGTGGTATTTGAGGACTACGAAAAGGCGTGGAATTCTGTATATCCAATTGAATTTGAATACATAAGATCAGAAATGAACCCACAGTTCGCTACCATTGCAACGCCTAATGAAGTCGTTGTTACCGTTACTTTCGAGCTAGAAATAGGCGATACCGGTGGTGAATTTCATGTCTGCATCCCCTATGCCATGATCGAGCCAATACGCGACAAACTCTATAGCAGCTTGCAAGGCGACCATATGGAGGTTGATAAACGATGGGTTCGATTACTATCAAAACAGGTACAAAGTGCAGAAGTTGAGTTAATTGCTAATCTTGGCTATACCAAAGTAACAATAGACCAAATTCTTAATATGCAAGAAGGCGACGTGATTCCACTGGATATTCCAGAAGTTATCACCGCCCAAGTGGACGGCATTCCTGTACTGGAGTGTCGCTACGGCGTCATCAATGGACAGTATGCATTGAGAGTCAACCAAATGATTTCTCAATCAGAAAATGAAGCTGAAAATTAAACGGAGACGGACATGTCAGAAGAGTCTACAGACACAGAAGTAACGGAAATGGATGACTGGGCTGCCGCCATGGCCGAACAAGAAGCCTCAACGGAAGACAGCTCTACAGAAACACCCGATGAAACTCAATCGGCTGACCCACCAGCCGAAGTAGCCAATGAAAAAAATAGTGGCGCCGAGACACAAGCACCGGTATTTGAGCAATTCTCAAATGATGGCGTATTAACGGGTGCACGCAATGATATTGATATGATTATGGACATCCCAGTCCAACTCACCGTTGAATTGGGACGTACCAAACTCCCTATCAAGAACTTATTGCAGTTGGCACAGGGCTCGGTTGTTGAACTTGATGGCATGGCTGGTGAACCCATGGATGTGCTGGTCAACGGCTGTTTGCTCGCACAAGGCGAAGTGGTTGTGGTCAATGATAAATTTGGTATTCGACTGACCGACATCATCACGCCTAGCGAACGGATTCGTAAGCTTAACCGATAATAATGAACAGGCTAATACTCATTCTCTTTGCTTTGGCAACACCATCATGGGTTTATGCTGAAACAACTCGATTAGCCTACACGCCACCCGCGCCCATTTTTACCACTGAAAACATGCTACAAATAGTTTCCAGCCTGTTTTTAGTATTAATTGTCATTGGCGGGCTCGCATGGATACTTAAACGATTTGGCATTGGCACGGCAACCTCATCAGGCCCTATTAAAGTCATTGCCACAACAGGCGTTGGTCAACGTGAACGTGTTGTCCTTATCGAAATTGAGAATACCCGCCTGGTACTCGGAGTAGCACCGGGGCGCGTCAGTGTATTGCATTGCCTCAATAAATCTGCAGAAGATTTACCCAGCAACCAACTATCTGAATTAACAGCAGATGAATTTTCCGGGAAGTTAGACCAATCAATTAAGAAAACCAATGATTAATTATCTTTCAGGTCATCAGAAACCCAAAAGCGCATTGCGGTGGCGTCGTATATTACAAATAGCACTTCTATTTGCCGGATGTATCTCACTACCCGCGTTTGCACAGCAATCTGGCTTCCCCGCGTTCTCAAGCACGACAACTGCGAATGGCGAAACGGCTTATACCTTAAGCATACAGGCGTTATTATTATTAACGTCGATGACATTTCTGCCAGCGATGGTGCTCATGATGTCCAGCTTTACACGCATCATCATCGTTCTATCATTATTGCGATTGGCGCTGGGAACACAATCGACACCACCCAACCAAATTCTCGTCGGCATCGCGTTATTTCTATCATTCTTCATCATGGGCCCCGTCATTGACCGGATTTATACAGAAGCATACGTGCCATTCTCCGAAGACACCATCTCCATTATGGAAGCCGGAGATAAAGCCAGCGTCCCACTAAAAGAATTTATGCTACGACAAACGCGCGAAACCGACTTGGCGTTATTTGTGCAAATCTCCAACAGTGAAGACATCGAAAGTATTGACAATGTACCCATGAAAATATTAGTGCCCGCTTATATCACCAGCGAACTTAAAACTGCTTTCCAAATTGGCTTCATCGTATTCATTCCATTCCTCATCATCGATATGGTTGTTGCAAGCATCTTAATGGCCATGGGTATGATGATGTTATCACCCATGATCATTTCTTTGCCTTTTAAGATTATGCTTTTTGTGCTGGTTGATGGCTGGCATTTATTGATCGGCTCACTCACACAAAGTTTCTTTACCTAATCGAGGACAAAACCAATGACTCCAGATAGTGCAATGACCATTGGTCGTCAAGCGTTAGAAGTGACTTTTATGATATCAGCACCATTATTATTAACCGCATTGGTCACGGGTTTGATTGTCAGCATCTTTCAAGCAGCCACTCAGATCAATGAAATGACCTTGTCCTTTATTCCAAAATTGTTAGCGATGTTTACGGTCATGATTCTTGCTGGACCATGGATGCTCAGCGTGATGATCGATTATATGCACCGCATGTTTACCAGTATCCCCTGGCTTGCTGTCAGTTAAATACAAACACCCCAAATGATTAGCGTAACAACCGCTGAACTATATGCATTAATGACGGCGATTATATGGCCGCTGAGTCGCATCCTGGCATTAATCGCCAGCGCACCCATTCTTGGGAACCCTAGCCTACCCGTTCGTACAAAGCTTGGCTTAGCAGTGCTCATCACCATTTTAGTTGCGCCCTCTTTAGACTCATTGCCTCAAGTCGATCCAGGTTCAGGCGAAGGGTTATTGATTCTTGCACAACAGGTTATGATTGGTGGCGCAATAGGCTTTACGATGCGCATTATTTTTGTTGCTGTTGAAGCAGCCGGTGAACTCATAGGCTTACAAATGGGTCTAGGCTTTGCCACCATCGTCGACCCACAAAGTACCAGTCAGGTTCCATTAATTGGTCGTTTTTTAGGCCTTATCGCCAGCCTTGCTTTTCTTGCTATCGATGGTCATTTGATTATGATCGCACTGATCACACAAAGTTTTACAACACTCCCAATTGGAACCTCTGGAATATCAGCAATTTCATACAGCCATATCGCCCATTGGGGGCAAGAAATTTTTCTATCAGGAGTGCAATTATCGCTACCCGTTCTAGCGGCACTATTAATTACTAATATTACCTTAGGTGTTTTGTCACGTGCCGCACCGCAATTGAATATTTTTGCAGTCGGTTTTCCACTCGCACTGGCTGTCGGATGGCTAGTCTTGGCACTCGCCATACCCTTCTTTACACCGGTTCTTGAACGCATGATCTACGATGGTTTCAATATGATGATGGAAATCGTCAATCTCCCTGACATTATTTTTCCATAAAACCGTATTTGACAATGTTACCAAACACTTAAACAGGCAATAAACCCCTTCTTTTCCACTCAGGACAATTTTTAAGAACTGTTAAAGTAACATTCTATACGCCCAAGTATTGTTTAACGGCTAATGACAGTCTTGGAATCTTTCATACAACGACAGAAGACTCGGCACATTAAAACGGTTACTGCATCTAAGCCATGACATTTAAGTCTAAATTAATTAAATCAATTTTGAATCCTTCACAGGATCCAAAAAATACTCTACGTAAAAAGACAAAAGTTATGATTGCATCCGATACACTGACAGACCCATCCGACACCGCATACGATGAATTCTCAGCGCAGTCAGAAATCGATGCCGCCGTTGAAATTAATAGTAAAAGCGAATCAACTCGTCGCGCACGACTGGACGCCGAAGATCAAGCAATCAAAGAAGCCAAAAGCCGTATTGAAGCAGATGCCAAAGCGCGTGTCGCAGCAGAAGCACGCGCCAGAGCTGAAGCAAACGCACGCGCAATGGCAGAAGAAAGAATCAAAGCAGAAACAGCAGCAACTGAAGCAGCTAGAGCCAAAGCTAAAGCAGAAACCATTGCCGCCAAAGAAGCCGATCATCATAAGGAACTAGAAATCAAGGCAAAACAGCTTACTGAAGAAAGCATCAAAGCTGAGAAAGAAATAAACATGATGCTACAGGCTAAAATAAAAGCTGACGCAGCCATCATCAAAAAAGCACATATTCGCGCCGACCAAGAAGCGAAAGCACTTGACAAAGCAAATGCTGCCATGTTGGCCGAAAAGGAAGCATCAGAAGCAGCACTTGCTAGAAGCAAAGTGGAAGAAGAAGCTCGACAGCTCTCCCTTGCCGTCACTGAAGCCGAGACTGCGGCAGCTGCAATCGCTTATGCCAAAATTCAAGAAAGTGAAAAAGAACTGGCATTGATCAATGAGACCATTGAGGCTGAGAAACAGGCAAAAGAAGCTATAGAAAAACGCAACCGCACTAAAACACAAATACTGGAACAAGCGCGTATTCGCTTAGAGACAGAAATTGAAGCACTAGAAGCTGAAGAAAAGAAAGCACAAGCAGAAATAATTGCCACTAAAACTGCGCAAGACAGGCTTGAGGCTGAGACTTTAGCAGCCAGTGCAGCAGAAAAACGTGCCGCTGCTGATATTGAAGCCACCGCCGCTGCTCATGCGCTTTCAATCGCAGAGCAAGAAGCGACATCACTCGCACAATCTATTAATGAGATCGACATTGCCGCAGCAGAGCTTGCCAAATTAACGATTGAAGAAAAATCACGCTGTCTTGAAGAGGCTAAACAACGTCACGAAGAACTTATTACAGCAGAAGCCGCAACAAAGGCAGCCGAAGAAACCCTCATCCAGGCAGAGCACCAAGAAATATTAATCGCGCAAGAGAAGACCAATGTCAATGTTGAAGAAGCGGAAATCATTCAGGCTCGTATCGAGGCTGAGAAAATAGCCATTGAAAAGTCGCGCGCGCGCGTGGTCGCTGAAACAGCAGCCAAAGAGGCGGCAGAAAAGAAAGCCCAAGCGGAAACAAAAGCCCAAGAAATTGCAACATTACGTACTGAAGCTGAAACCCAAGCTGCGGCTGAAGCCGAAGCGTTAGCTGAGTTAGAAACACGCTTACTAGAAGATGCGAAAATACGTATTGAAGCCATCACTCAGTCTAAAAAAGAAGTATCAGAACGACTTGAAGCCGAACAAAAAACAACAAAACTGGCGATGATTAAAGTGCAAGAAAAGATTGCAGCCGCTGCTGATGCTAAAGAACGTCTAAGAGCTGAAGAAGAAGCTGTTGAATCTGCTGCCGCCAAAGCCAAAGCTGAATCTGCCGCGTTAAAAGCCATTCAAGAACGTATTATTAGCGATAAAA
>Ga0224496_10001858_pt1 | contig 12894 bp, 10 predicted proteins | sample SF_Jul11_sed_USG_2_FD_168127 | JGI IMG/M metagenome (GOLD analysis project Ga0224496, IMG submission 168127) | Sediment microbial communities from San Francisco Bay, California, United States - SF_Jul11_sed_USGS_8_1 | ecosystem: Environmental > Aquatic > Marine > Sediment | place: USA... | reverse complement strand
GACGTAGCTAAGCCGGTCGGCGTCGGTGTAGTCAGCCATTTGCAAACACAGCGCATCGTCGGCATTGAGTACGGCTGCGTCGGTAGCAATCTCGATCGGCACACGTTTTACTTCAGCCAGTTGCTCCAGGGTATCGATACCGCCCAGGCCGAGGTGATCGGCGCTCACGTTAAGGCAAGCCGCGACATTGCAGGACTGGAATCCGAGACCGCTGCGCAGCATGCCGCCACGCGCCGTTTCCATGACCGCTGCATCAACAGAGGGATCTCGCAATATCATATGCGCCGAGACCGGGCCGGTCATATCGCCCGGCACACTGAGGTTACCGTCGATATACACGCCGTCGGTCGACGTCAGCCCAACTGTATAACCGGACATCTTGAGTATGTGCGCGAGCATGCGCGAGGTCGTCGTCTTGCCGTTCGTACCTGTAACCGCCGCAATGGGAATCCGGCTCGGCGAATCGGGTGGGAACAACATATCGAGCACGGGACCTGCGACATCGCGCGGCGTGCCTTCACTCGGTGCCACGTGCATGCGAAAACCCGGACCGGCATTCACTTCGCAAATGCCGCCGCCGGCCTTGCGGTAGGATTCCGTGATGTCGTGTGTCAGGAAATCGACGCCGCCGATATCGAGGCCGATCGCTTTGATCGCACGAATTGCCATCTCGCGATTGTCCGGGTGGATTGAGTCGGTCACATCGATAGCAGTTCCGCCTGTGGACAGGTTCGCGGTCGAACGCAGGAACACTTGTTCACCGACAGCGGGTACCGTATTGCGATCGTAGCCAAGCTTCGCCAGCAGACGTTCAGCCTGGTGATCGAACTCGAGGCGTGTTAGTACTTTTTCGTGACCGACACCACGCCGTGGATCTTCATTAACTTTCGCGACGAGTTGCTCAATCGTATGTTCACCATCGCCGACGACGTGGCCCGGGACGCGCTTCGCTGCGGCAACGAGTTTTCCGTCTACGACCAGCAGGCGATGATCGAATCCTTCGATATAGCTCTCAACAATAATTGTGCTGCCGTGTTCGCTGGCCTTGTCGAATCCGGTCTCGACTTCTTCGTCTGTTTTGAGATTGATCGAGACACCACGCCCGTGGTTGCCGTCCAGCGGCTTGGTAACGACAGGAAAGCCGATACGTTTCGCAGCTCGCGCCGCATCACTGCGAGTGCGTACCATGATCTGCTTCGGTACCGGCAGGCCCAGGTCCCGGAGGATGCCGTTGGTTTCTTCCTTGTCGCCGGCCAGCTCGACAGCGATATTGCTCGTGCGACCTGTCGTCGTCGCCTGGATACGTTGTTGATATCGCCCCTGGCCAAACTGGACCAGGCTGTATCGATTGAGGCGCAGCCAGGGTATACCGCGTTCCTCAGCCGCCCTGACCAGTGATGCCGTACTGGGCCCAAACTCGCGGCGCTGCGCATAGCGAATAAAACGGTCACGCTCGTCGGCAAAATTCCAGTCGTCAGCGGGTGCATCCTCTGGTTTGATTTCAGCAGGGAGTAAACTGTGCAGCAGTTGCAGTGCGAGCGCCGAAGCTTCGCGCCCCACCGTCTCGTCCTTGTACTGGAACACCATGTTGTAAAAACCGGGACGGCCGTCAATCGAACGTGTCCGGCCATAGGTGACATTGGATCCCGCAACGTTTTGCAGTTCGATCGCCACATGCTCCATCACATGGCCCAGCCAGGTACCTTCGTCCTCGCGCATGCGACGCACGAAACCACCGGGTTCGCGATAGGAGCAACCGTGCTCATGCAGGCCCGGCAAGAGTGCCAGCAGGGACTCGATATAATCCTCGCCCAATCGACTCGTCGGCCAATCCTCGAGTGCTCCGAGATCCAGTACATGACGGATGACGGGGAACCGGGCGAAGACACTGGGCCCGACATAAACATTGGTGCTTTCAATTCTCATGATCGAGGCCTGTCGTAATTGTTATGCGTACTTATAAGTCGTCAGGCAGCATGGGCCGTGCGCGTCGCGATATCAAAACGGCCGCCTGACACCAGTATATGCAGTTTGACGCCGATCAGGCTGACCGGGTCTCCCCGGCGCGCGCTGTCCATCGAAGAATAACTCAGGTCCGTCGGGTCGATCAGCGTGATTCCGCCGCTACCGACGACTTCCAGCTGATCGCCCGGTTGAATGAATGCGGCCGTATCCTCGTCGAGTCCAAGCCCGACGGCAAACGGATTGTATGCGAGCGCCGTCAAAAGCCTGCCAAGGCGATCACGCTGGCGAAAATGCTGGTCAATAATGAACGAGTTGGTCAGCCCCAGTCCCGGTGCCATCGTCACCATGTCCGGCCTGGGGGTACTGCCCTCGATGCCGCCGGCAATCATATGCTCAGGCATGAAAGCCGCGCCCGCGGAGGTTCCGGCCACATGCATACCGGCAGCATTGCGACGACGGATGAGCTGAGCCGCCCTGGTACCACCGAGCGTCGTCGACAATCGCAACTGGTTGCCCCCCGTCATGAACACGCCATCGCACTTTTCGATGTACTCGACGTCATCGCCTCGCTGGCAGTCTTCGCGCGTAATGAACGGCAAAACCCTGGCATGTTTCACGCCGATCTTGCGAAACAGTTTTTCGTAATTGCGGCCGGTATCTTCCAACTCGGACGCCGTCGGAATGATGCCGATGCGAGCATCCAGACCACCGCACAACTCAACAAAGCGATCGAGAATCTCCGAATTTCCGAGTTTTTCTTCCGCACCGCCGATGGGAATGATATAGCCGCGGTTGGTACCGGAATGACTGTTTGCAGGACACATGAATCAGGACTCCGCTCGAGGCGAGATGTTGTAATTACGAAGGGGTATGAAAATGGGTTGGGTATTTTACACAAGAATTCGGTGTTTCAGACTTTATATTGCATAGATCGAGCATGTATTTTGTCAAGACTGGCCGATCGACCCGCTGCTCTCCCCCGAGGCAACTCGCCGGATACCTTCATCATGGAATGGCTCCCTTCGGTCCGCTTTATTTCCATGATGAAGGTATCCGGCGGGCTGCCTCTGACACCGGCGGAATCGGCTGGTATCGGAAGAACTCCGGCCCCGCCGCCGGGAAAGTCTTTGCAGCGAATAAAGCGGACCGAAGGGAGCCATCGCAGCAAAGACTTTCCCGGCGGCGGGGCCTGCATGTTTCCGTATTGATCGATCGGACTTTTCTGCCAAATTCGGAATTCGTACTCTCCGACGTGATGCTGCAAAATACAGCCAAGCGCTTACAGGACAACCTTCGTGACCAACTCCAAACTACCGCTGGGGCGGACGACCCGCTATCCGGACCAATACGACCCGGGCGTATTGTTTTCGATTCCTCGCGCCGAGGCCCGCAAGGCCTGGTTATCGGAGCCCCTGCCGTTTCGCGGTGTCGATATCTGGAATGCGTGGGAGCTTACCTGGCTGGGACCGGGACAGCTGCCGGTCGCCGCAACGGCACAGATCCGGGTTCCGGCCGATACGCCGAACCTGGTTGAATCAAAATCGTTGAAGTTGTACCTCAATTCATTTGCGATGACGCAATTTGCCAGCCTGGTACAAGTTGAGGAGGCCATCAGTCGCGACCTGAGTGCCGCGGCAGGCGGCCCCGTCAATGTTCGTGTAATTCCTGTTAGCGAGACCGAAGCCGCTTCCGTATCCCGCTTACCCGGTCTTTGCCTCGACGAACTTTCCGTCACCTGCAACACCTGGGAGCTCGATGCCGGGCTCCTTAAGGCCGACCCTGCCACGATAGTCGAAGAGGATTTGTACACGCATCTTCTGCGCAGTCTTTGCCCGGTCACCGCGCAACCGGATTTCGGCAGTGTCACCGTGCATTACCGCGGGCCAAAAATTGATCCCGCGTCCTTATTGCGGTACGTCGTTTCGTTTCGCCAGCACGAGGACTTTCATGAGGCCTGCGTGGAACGAATGTTTGCCGACATAAGCCGGCACTGCAAACCGGAGCGACTGAGCGTCTTTGCCCAGTACCAGCGACGTGGCGGAATCGATATCAATCCGTTTCGCAGTAATTTTGACGATCAGCCGCGCAACCTTCGCCTCTGGCGTCAGTAATCAGTCAACGCCGATATCGCCGGCGTCCAGCTCGTGCCCCCACTCCTGCTTGGCCGTGAGGTAACGCCGGTTGTTGTCCGACACGCCCGAAACGTGTTTGACGCGCGTGATGTTGCGTAGACCGAATTTCGTCAGGTCTTCGACTTTCTTTGGATTATTGGTCAGCAGTCGCAATGGCCGCCCGGCGCCAAAGTATTTGAGTAACGACGCGGCATCGCTGAAGTCACGCGAGTCGTCGGGCAATCCCAGCGAGCGGTTGGCCTGGTAGGTATCCTCGCCGCCATCCTGCAGCAGATAGGTTGCCGCTTTGGCCCAAAGCCCGATGCCGCGACCCTCATGGCCGGACATGTAGACGACCAGGCCGCCCTCCTTGTCGTCCCGAATGCGCTCGATCGCGGATCGCATTTGCGGACCACACTCACAGCGTTCCGAGCCGAATACATCGCCCGTGAGGCAACTCGAATGCACTCGAACCAGCGGCTTCGTCCAGGCCTTCGGATCGCCGATAACGAGAACGCTGTTCACGGCCATGAACGAGGCCAGCGTGGCAAACGACTGCTGGCCGTTCTGTTCGCGAAGATCATCCGCCAGCTCTTCGATCTTGCCGAGCTCCGTATTGCGAACGCAGGCATACCAGTCGACGTCGACCCGGGTTTCGCAAAATGCCAGCGGCAAGGGAATCGGGCCCAATACGCTGATCAGAAAGCCATGTGCCTTGGACTTGCCGGGCTCGACGCGGACGCCGTCACGGTCAATTTGAAACAGCTTGCCCTGCTCGGTCAGGCGCTGGCGGACCGTGGGATCGATATAGGTGAACATGCGCGGAATTATGCCGCATCCCGCGAAATATGTGAGCTTTGTCACTTGCTGACCAGCGAGTCATTAACTATACTTGCTGACTCGTAAGTCATTAAGAGCAGAACATTGACCAAACCTCGCTATCGCCGGCGCAAAAAGGATCGACCGAAAGAGATTACAGCGGCCGCCTTTGACGCTTTCGCCGAACACGGATTTGCTGCGACGACCGTCGATGATGTCGCAAAGCGGGCCGGCGTCAGCAAAGGGCTGATGTATTTGTATTTCAAGACCAAGGAGGAACTGTTCAAGGCGGTCGTGAAAAGCGTGGTCGTTCGCCGCGTTGATCAGCTCATCCTTGAAGTGGAAACGACCGAGCTCTCGTCGGAAGCATTTATCCGCGGGCCATTGTTGTCGTTCCTGCAGAAGATTCCCGGGTCGCCGGTAGCGATCGTCGTTCGCCTGCTGATTTCCGAGGGACCAAGGCACCCCGACCTCGTCGACTACTACTATGAGAACGTCGTGGCCAAGGGACTCGCCGCCATCTCCGGTTTCCTGACGCGTGGCGTAGACCGAGGGGAGTTCCGGCAAAGCGCGGTCACCGGCCTCCCGCACCTGGTCCTCGCGCCGGTGATGCTCTCAATCATCTGGGGAATCATTTTTACGAAACAGGCGCTGGATACCGACAAATTGATCGCCACCCAAATTGACATGTTACTCGCGCATATCAAGGCGTGAGCGGAGAAAGGCAGTGAAAGGAACATTGGTAATTCTCGCGGCTGTCCTCACGATCACCGCTTGCAACTCAAACAGCAATGGCAACCGGGTCGTCGGTGAACTCGCGTCCGATCGAATCGAGCTAACAGCCGAATTCAACGAAGCAATCGTAGAGATCGTGGCTGCCGAAGGCGACGTCGTTTCTGCCGGCGACGTATTGCTGCGCCAGAACGAGGCACGCGCAGAGGTGCAACTCGCCGAAGCTGAAGCCGCCTACCAGCAAGCCAGGGCACGGATGGACGAACTACTGCGCGGTCCGCGCAAGGAAAAAATCGTTGCGGCGCGCGCGACTGTCGAAGGTGCCACGCAGGACCTTGATTTTCGCCAGAGCGAGTTCACGCGTATCCAAAAAATTCATGCGCGCGGCCTCGCGTCCGCGGATGCGCTGGACACCGCCAACGCTGCGCTTGATGCTGCCCAGGCGACACTCAAACTGCAATTGGCACAACTTGAGGAACTGCTGGCGGGTACGACGATTGAAGAACTTGCGCAAGCCGAGCAAGCCGCTAAACAAGCGCAGGCAAGACGCGACGCGGCCACACTCGATCTCGCACGGCACACATTCCTTGCGCCGGTCGATGGCATCGTCGACAGTCGCTTGTTCGAAATCGGCGAGCGCCCCGGAATCGGCCAACCCGTGCTCGTGATGCTGGGCGGCGCGCAGCCTTATGCGCGTGTCTACGTTCCCGAAAATTTGCGTGTACAAATACAGTCCGGCACGCGGGCGCGCATTTATGTCGATGGTCTGGAACGCACGATCGCAGGACGAGTCCGCTGGATTGCCAGTGAATCCGCATTCACGCCCTACTTCGCGCTCACCGAAAGAGACCGCGGACGCCTGAGCTACGTCGCCAAGGTCGATATCCTCGACGAAACCACCCGCCTGCCGGATGGCGTGCCGGTCGAAGTTGAGTTTGAACTAAATTGACGATGCCTCCCGAGTTAGCAATTGAAGCTCGCGGCCTGAGTAAGTCTTTTGGCGAGCTGCGCGCCGTCAGTGGACTCGACCTCGACGTTCCGCGCGGCCAGATATATGGATTTCTCGGGCCCAACGGGTCCGGGAAATCAACCACTATCCGCATGCTCTGCGGGCTTTTGACACCCAGTTCGGGAACTGCGGATGTACTCGGCACTTCTATCCCGGGAAATGCAAAACTGCTAAAGCCGAAGATCGGCTACATGACGCAAAAATTCTCCCTGTTTGGCGATATGTCGGTACAGGAAAACCTGCAATTCATGTCGGAGATCTATTCCTATCCGGCGAAGGAAAGGAAATCGCGTATCGATGAACTGCTCTCGAAGTACGACCTCGTGCCGCAGCGAAAGCAACTTGCCGGGACCATGAGCGGCGGTCAGAAACAGCGCCTCGCGCTCGCCTGCGCCGTGTTGCACCACCCGGAATTGTTGTTGCTGGACGAACCTACGAGCGCAGTCGATCCGCAAAGTCGCCGCGACTTCTGGGCGAACCTGTTTCGGCTCGCCGGGGCCGGCACCACGATTCTCGTTTCGACGCACTACATGGACGAGGCCGAGCGCTGCCATCGCCTGGCGATCCTGGACCGCGGTGTGAAAGTCGCTGACGGCACACCGCAGCAACTGCAGGCTTCGACCGGCATGCACATCCTCGAAGTTGTCGCGGACGATCCTTACGCGGCTCAGTCCGCGATCAGTGCGCGGCCCGAAATCGCGAGTGTTACGCAACTGGGCGTGCGGCTGCGCGTTCTCATTCCCGAACGTCACCCGGATCCGGTCGGAATAGTGAAGAGTGCCCTGGCGAGCCAGGGGGTTTCGGGAGAAACACGAATGGCTACGCCATCTCTTGAGGATGTGTTCGTCGCTGTTACCATGAAGCCTCTGGATCGGGATCGATGAAGTCGCTGTCGCGCCTTGGCGCCATCATCAAGAAAGAAGTGCGGCAGCTGGCGAGGGACCGGCTGACTTTCGGCATGGTTTTCGGTTTGCCCATTATCCAGATTCTGCTTTTCGGCTACGCCATCAACACCGATGTCAGGCACCTTCGAACGGCAATCGCAAACCAGGCCGGTACCCACCTGTCGCAGCAATTCGAATCGGAGTTGCGCGCATCACAAGTTGTAAAAGTTATAGCTTCAGCTGACACGCCTGGAGAGCTGGAGAACCTGCTGCGCCGCGGGAAAATCTCTCTCGGCATCGTGATCCCGGCCGATTTTGACCGGCGCGTGGCGGACAACAATCGGGCGGCTATCCACATACTTGTCGACGGCAGCGACCCCACTATTCTCAGCGTCGCGAATCAATTGCGATCGATGCCGATCCGTTTCGACAGCGCTGAAGTGCAGCCGCACAAGCAGGACCTGATTGAAATTCGCCCCTACTACAACCCGGAGCGCCGCACGCCGGTCAACATTGTTCCCGGGCTCATGGGCGTCATACTGATGATGACGATGATGCTGTTCACGGCGGTTGCGATCGTGCGGGAACGCGAGCGCGGTAATCTGGAGCTGCTGATCAATACTCCCGTGAGCTCGGCGGAACTCATGATCGGCAAAGTCACGCCCTATATCGCCATCGGGCTGTTTCAACTGGCGATTATTCTCGGCGTCGGCCAGCTGCTGTTTGATGTTCCGATTCGGGGCAGCGTGGTCGACCTCTACATCGCCGGGTCGGCCTTTATTGCGGCAAATCTCTCCCTGGGTCTCCTGATTTCGACCGCCACCCATACGCAATTCCAGGCCATGCAGTTGACTGTTTTCATCCTGATGCCCTCAATACTCCTGTCCGGTTTCATGTTTCCGTTCGACGGTATGCCAGTCGTTGCCCAGTACATCGGCGAGGCCTTACCAACGACGCATTTCATCCGGCTGTCCCGAGGCATCATGTTGCGAGAGGCGCCAATAGCAGAACTTTGGCCGGACCTGCTTTTCCTGCTGGTATTCACATTGCTCACTATGACCGTCGCTGCAATGCGCTTCTCAAAGCGTCTGGACTAGATTTTCTTGCGAAAAATTCGCAAAACTTGATTCATTCTGGTCAAATCTAACGCCAATGACGCCTCAATCGAAACAATCTCCGACGGTTTTCATCGTCGATGACGACGCCGCCATCCGCTTCGCCATGCAAGCGCTGATGGATTCGGTGAACCTCAACCATGAAATTTTCGCATCTGCCGATGAATTTCTGGAAAAAGTCGGTGACCAGCGACCCGGCTGCCTCGTGCTCGATATCCGCATGCCCGGCCTCGGCGGTCTTGAGCTCCAGGAAGAGCTGATCAAACGCGAAAGCACGCTGCCGATCATATTCATTACAGGACACGGCGACGTGCCAATGGCGGTCGAAGCGATGCAAAAAGGCGCCGTCGACTTTATCCAGAAACCGTTCCGCGACCAGGAATTGCTCGACCGCATTCGCGAAGCCCTGGCAACCGACGAAGAACGTCGCGAATCCCAAAAACACCATGCAGAAGTGTCATCTCGCCTGGAACGATTGACCAATCGCGAGCGCGAAGTGTTCGACCTCGTTGTAACCGGCAAGCCGAATAAGGTGATCGCTTACGAACTGGGTGTCAGCCAGCGAACGGTCGAAATTCACCGTGCCCGTGTCATGGAGAAGATGCAGGCGAGATCGCTGGCAGATCTCGTCAAGATGCACATGGAAGCCTAGTTTCGGGCCCTCACGCGCTCTTCATAACGCGCACAATCAATGCACTCATCGGCGTAGGGATAGACCTTCATTCGGTCGGCGCCAATAGGTTCGCCGCATTCGGAACAAATGCCATAACGACCGCTCTCCATGCGTGTCAGCGTTGAGGAAATCCTGGCGATTTCCTCACGTGCCTCGTTCCCGAGGGCATCGACCACCTCCGAGTCCTCGAGCTCTTTCGCCATCTCTTTGGAATCTGAATCGAAACCACGCCGCAGATTCGCGCCAATTCTCTCGAGACGCGCCAGCAACTCCTGCTTCTTGGCAATCAGCTCCGCGCGTAGCGCGTCATAAGGCGCGACGGACATGTGATCCTCCTCAGTGAACTATCAAAGTATCGTATCCACCCCTCTCGTGGTGCGATACGTACAAACCGAGATCGTTTAGGCAACACGACTTATAGATAGTCTTCAGGGGGCGAGTATGCTTTCCGTGAATCATTGAATCTCTATCGCTATTAAGTCCGGTACGAAAATGAAGGAAATTTCAAGTATCCTCGCGGTCATTGATCCGACTACCCAGCATCAGCCGGGTTTGCATCGTGCATCATGGCTGGCGAAAAAAACCGGCGCCAAACTCGAACTCCTTGTCTGTTACTACAACGAGTACTTAAGTGGCGACCGGCTGTTTGATTCGCCCTCGCTCGAGAAGGCTCGAGAGGAAGTCTTGAAGAGCCAGAGGAAACACATCGAGGCGCTGGCTGCACCGCTGCGCGCAGACGGAATAACGGTCAAGACGTCCGCGATCTGGGATCACCCGCTGCATGAAGGCATTGTCCGACACGCCATCAACACCCAGGCGGACCTGGTCATCAAAGACACGCATCATCACTCGGTGATCACGCGCTCCCTGCTGAGCAATACCGACTGGAATCTGATTCGGATCTGCCCGACTCGCTTGTGGCTGGTGAATCCTGTGGAAATGTCCGAGACGCCCGTGTTCGTTGCAGCCATCGACCCGATGAACCAGCACGACAAACCGGCCGCCCTCGACGACGAGATTCTGCTGCTCAGCAAAACGCTGGCCAACAAGGTCGGCGGCGAGGTACACGCGTTTCACTCCTACGACCCGCGAATAGCGGTCGCGACTGCGACGGCCAACGCCTACATCCCCGTGTCCTTGCCCTTCGATGAGATCGAGCAGCAGATGCACGAGGATCATCAGAAGCGGTTCAAGGAAATCACCGGGTTTCACAAGATCGACAACGATAAATTGCACCTTGTTGCCGGCCTGACGCACGAGGAATTGCCGGCCATAGCCGACAAACTTGGCGCTAATGTGGTCGTCATGGGCGCGGTCGCCCGAAACCGCTGGAAACGAATGTTCATAGGGGCTACCGCCGAGCGCACGCTCGAACATTTGCCGTGCGATCTCCTGATTGTCAAACCTGACTGGTTCAAGACGCCGGTTGGTCTGGACAAGCACGACGCGGCCTGATTAATGGTATCCTCCCTGCACCTCACTGGAGGTGCAGGGAGCGCCTTTGGCCGACACAAACTCATTCTTTTCTGAACTGAAACGACGCAACGTCTATCGCGTCGGCATTGCCTATATCGTCGTCGCCTGGCTCGCGCTCCAGGCCCTCGATATCGTGGTGCCGATTCTGCGCGCGCCGGAGTGGTTTTCGCAGCTGATCCTGATTCTGCTCGTCATCGGCCTGCCGTTCGCCCTGATCTTCGCCTGGGCCTTCGAGATGACCCCGGAAGGACTGAAGCGCGAAAAAGACGTTGACCGTACCGAATCCATCACGCACGAGACCGGCCAAACGCTGAATCGCATCATTATCGGCGTGCTGACCGTGGCGGTGGGACTGTTGCTGATCGACAAGTTCTTTCTCAGCGACGCAAACGTCGAGCCGGTCGCCGGCAGTCCGGCAACGGAAGCGTTCGAAGTGACGGCGACGACATCGCCGTCAATCGCAGTACTGCCCTTTGCCAACATGAGTGCTGATGAGAGCAGTGTCTACTTCTCCGATGGCCTGGCGGACACGTTGTTGCACATGCTCGCGCAGATACGCGAAATTCGTGTCGCCGCCCGCACGTCGTCGTTCCAGTTTCGGGACCAGAATACCGACATCAAGGAAATCGCCAGCGCGCTCAATGTCCGGACAATATTGGAGGGCAGCGTGCAGCGCGCCGGCAACAAAGTTCGTGTCACCGCGCAGCTCATCGAGGCCGATACCGGCTACCACCTCTGGTCCGGCAACTACGACCGCGACATGGACGACATTTTCGGCATTCAGGACGAGATCGCAACGGAAGTGGTTGCAGCGCTCAAAGTATCCCTGCTCGGCGAAACCGTCGAGAAACTGAAGCGGCACGACACAGAAAACGTCGAGGCCTATACCGAATACCTGCTCGCCATTAATGACCTGTCACAGTTCAGCTTCGAGTCTCTCTCAAGGGCAGAACAGCATTTTCGTGAGGCGGTGCGTCTTGACCCGAGCTACGCGCTGGCCTGGGCGCGGCTGGGCGACACCTATTTGCAGACGGAGGAGACGGGTGCAGGCTCTTCCGGCCCCATGCTGGAAGCCGCGCGCGATGCGGCGTCTCGCGCACTGGCGATTGATCCGGACCTGTCGGCGGCTCTGGCCGTTCTGGGTACGGCTGAGTTCCGTGCAGGCAACGACGAGATCGCGGAACAACTGCTACTTCGAGCCGTCAGGCTGGAGCCGAACGATATTACGGCCAAGCGCTACTATGCGCGGGCACTGATGTTTCAACTTCGACCTGAAGAAGCCATAGCGCAACTGGAACAAGTGCTGGCCCTGGACCCTTTATCCGGCGAAGCACATAACCAGCTCTCGGTGGCCCTCAAATTGCTCGACCGTTACGACGAGGCGAGCGAAACGAACCAGCGCATTATGGAGATCAGTCCAAACTCGCCAGTCGGTTACTATCGAGACGCGGAACTCGAGTACTCGCGCGGCAACTGGGCAAATGCCGTTGTAATGGCCATGAAAGCGTTGCGAATGGATCCGGACGATCCGGAGATCGCGATGTTGATTGGCGACTATTACGTCGCGATGGAGATGTGGGGTGATGCGCGGCGCTGGTACGATCGGTCAGCAGAAATCGACGCACAGCATGCCGTGTCCCGGGCATCACCGCTTGCGCTGCTCATGATCGAAGACAATGATACGAAAGCTGCAGCTCACCTCGCCCGGCAATTGCTCGACGAGGGACTCGAAAATCGCCAGGGCTCGCAACTCCTGGCCCTGTGGGCCATCTGGCGTGATGCCGAAAAATACGCTACGCAGAAAGAAGCGGTTGCGTATCTTGAGGACCATTTTCCCGCGGTCTACGCTGATGATGCGAGGTGGCAATTCGAGTACCGGCACCACTGGTACGTTATTGGCTCGATGATGTTCAAATCGGGCGAAACGCAACGTGGCCGCAAACTGCTAACCGAATCCTTGCGCCGTTCGGACGCCGCATCTGAGGTATTTGGTGCAGGCATCAACGGAGTCCGAATGCACGCCGCTTTGGGCAGCAGGAAAGAGGCCATGGACGCTTTTCGGGCTTTCGCGGAGCGGCCACGTTACCCGGACTTCTGGCCGATCTGGCTG
>Ga0224496_10001856_pt1 | contig 12910 bp, 12 predicted proteins | sample SF_Jul11_sed_USG_2_FD_168127 | JGI IMG/M metagenome (GOLD analysis project Ga0224496, IMG submission 168127) | Sediment microbial communities from San Francisco Bay, California, United States - SF_Jul11_sed_USGS_8_1 | ecosystem: Environmental > Aquatic > Marine > Sediment | place: USA... | reverse complement strand
ATCAACTACAACTCGGAGTATGTATCTCGTGGCTATCAGCGCAGGAAATGACGGACGAATTCCCCCTCGGGCCGGTTTCCAGCCAAAAGCATGCATGCTGCTGGTTCTGATCGCTATGTTGACACCTACCGCCGGTTGGGCTGCTGACCAGGCGGTGCGTATTGGGTTGCTCGCGCACCGTGAAGATAGTCTGAATTTATGGTCACCAACCGCTGACTACCTGACGCAGCAGATTCCAGGTTATCGCTTCAGCATCATGTCGCTCGACAACCGTTCCATCGGTCCCGCGGTAGCGGGCGGCGAAGTGGATTTCGTGCTGACCAATCCCGGATCGTATGTCGAGCTGGAAGCGCGTTATGGTGTCACGCGCATGCTGACGTTGCGTAATCTTCGTCAGGGACAGCCGTATACCGTGTTTGGCTCGGTGATCTTCACGCGAATCGACCATCCGCATGTAAAAAATCTGAAAGACATTCGAGGGCGGACATTCATGGCAGTCGGCAAGAGTGCCTTCGGCGGTTTCCTCATGGCCTGGCGCGAGTTCAAGGATCGCGGCATAGATCCTTTCAAGGATTTCACCGAAATCAAGTTTGTCGGTCTGCCTCAAGACCCGATTGTGCACGCTGTACTCAATGGGGAGGTAGACGCGGGAGTGGTTCGAACCGACACGCTGGAGCGCATGGCCGCCGCCGGCAAGATTCAGCTAGAGCAGGTCCGCATCCTCAACCCGCAGCAAGTAGCGGGTTTTCCGTTCGCGCTCAGTACCCGGCTCTACCCCGAGTGGCCATTCGCCAAAGTACGCCATACATCCGATGCACTCGCGCAAAAAGTGGCGATCGCTTTATTGAGCCTGCCACCCGGGCACAAAGTGTTAAATGCGAGCAAGTCCGCCGGCTGGACCGTGCCGCTCGATTACACGCCCGTGCATGATCTCTATCGCGAATTGCGCATCGGTCCTTACGAAGACTACGGCAAGTTATCGACCGCCGACGCCTTGCGCCATTACTGGCACTGGATCGTCGGCGCAGTGATCGTGTTTGTCGTGCTCGGGACGGTCGCACTATACATCTTGCGGCTTAACCGCATATTGAACCAGTCGCAAATCAAATTGCTCAAGGCTTCAGATGAGCTGGAGCATGCTAACCAGCGGCTCGAACAGCTGTCTACGCAAGACGATCTTACCGGGATTGCCAACCATCGCTACTTTCAGGAGCATTTCGTTCTGGAGTGGCGACGCCAACGCCGCGCAGGCAGACCGCTTTCCTTGCTTATGATCGACGTGGATTATTTTAAGGCAATGAATGACGCCCTCGGTCATCTTACGGGAGATGAATGTTTGCGCCAGGTTGCACAGACACTGGCCATAAGTCTGCGTGGGGCCGGCGATGTTGTGGCCCGCTACGGTGGCGAAGAATTCGTCGTTATTTTGCCCGAAACAGAGATGGAGAAAGCAGTAATCCTTGGTGAACGCTTGCGCGCGGCAATTGAGGCCATGGGATTTGAGCATCCGAATTCAAAAGTTAGCCGCCACGTGACAGTCAGTATCGGCGTGGCCTGTATTGTGCCCGCGGGTGAGCAAAATTCGGACGAGCTAATAGCCATGGCCGATCGCGCTATGTATCGCGCAAAGCAGACCGGGCGCAATCGTGTGGTTGCCGAGGGTGAGCAGAATAAGCCAGAGCCATCTGTTACGGCGGGTTAGTTACAGATAAACGTAACCGTTACGGCGCAGGCGCATCTCTTCATCCGGGCCGAATGGCACCACCTTGATGAAGGCAGGCAGGTCTTCCTCTCGGATCCCTCGATTTTTCATCTCCGTCTTGCAAATTTTCACATCAATGATGCGTTCGGCGTTGAGGCGCGCTGCTTGATCCACAATCATGCGGAATCGCGAATAATTCTTCCTCGAAAATATTTCGATCTCGGGACCGTGTAGCACCAGTGCGATCCCGGTACCGAGGCTGTCGGCACGCAGCGTTTTCGATAGCTCTTCGGCGCGTGTCAGCATCCCGGCGATCTCCTCCGGAGTATGCAAGCTGACGTTGAACAGGAAACGTCCATTCTCTGTGGTCAGGCTGGTGGCCGGTGAGCCCGGTGTCGGCGCCGTGGGCGTCCGGGTTGATGGTGGCATGGCCAGGAACGCCACAGCGGCAATGCCGGCGATTATCGTGAGAAGAATGGCTGCTTGCTTGAGGCGCATCAGGTGTTCTCTGGATTTAGCAGTTTAGTCACGATGCCGGAAACGCAGGGACAAGTCTACTGCCGAGATATTCTTGGTAATATCTCCAATCGAAATGAAGTCTACGCCGGTTTCCGCGATGGCGCGGATATTGGAAAGACTGATGCCGCCCGAGGCCTCCAGTAGGGCACGTCCATTTGCTTCCCGCACGGCGGCTTTCAATTCCTCGACGCTGAAATTATCGAGCAGTATGCGAGTGGCTCCGGCCTGAAGCGTTTCACGCACTTGTTCGAGATTCTCTACTTCGATCTCCACGGTGATACCAGGTGGGGCAGAGATCTTGGCTGCGTGCAGAGCATCGGTAATCGAGCCTGCTGCTTCGATGTGGTTTTCTTTTATCAGAATGGCGTCGAACAGGCCCAAGCGGTGATTTTGTCCACCTGCACAAGCCACGGCGTATTTCTGCGCACGTCGCAGCCCCGGAACAGTCTTGCGCGTATCGAGAATAATCGCGCGTGTACCCCGCACGGCTTCCACGTATTTCCGCGCCAGTGTCGCGGTGCCAGAGAGCAGTTGCAGAAAATTCAATGCGGTCCGCTCGCCAGTGAGCAGGGCGCGCGCCGGTCCGCGCAGGTTGCAAAGTGTTTGCCCGGGATGAATGGCATCGCCGTCTTTGCAGGTCCAGTCGACGTGAATGTGGCTGTCCAGTTGGCGAAAAACCTCATCGCACCAGGCGGTACCGCAGAGTACGGCGTCCTCGCGGGTGATTATCTGCGCTTGGGCCTGTGCCTCGGGAGTAATGAGGCCTGCCGTGAGATCGCCCGCGCCGATGTCCTCGCTTAACGCGGTGCGGACGGTTTCGGCAATGTCTTCAGGAAGTGTTGGCACCGAAGTTGCGGCAGAATGTTATGGAATAGGCAAAATTATTTTTTCATACGCTCGACTCGCCGAATGACCACGGTCAGTATGGGCGGTGTCAGCAGTGTCGTCAGAATGACCACGGCAACAATTATTGAAAAAATCTGATCACTGACAACGCCGAGCGCTTTGCCAGTGACTGCGAAGACCAGACCGACCTCGCCGCGCGGCGCCATACCCCAGCCTACGATCCATTTGTTGGCGGTTCCAGCCGCCAGACCGGCAACCAGTTTTCCGATGAAGGCAACGACAGTAATACCAAGGGCGGTGATGAGTGTTGTAGTGCTGAAAAATACATCAAGTTTCACCTGCAGTCCCGTGTATACGAAAAACAACGGCACCAGAAAATGCCCAACCGGTTCGATTAATATCAACAGGCTGTTTTTTTCATGATGCTCGATCGTTTTCTCCAATTCCCGGGCGGTATCGTGGTCACATTTGGCGGTGATACGCCGGATATCGGCGACCAGTTCAGGTTGCACAAAATCGCGGAAATGCACTTCGTCGAGCACCAGTCCCGCGGCGAACGCGCCGACAATCGGCGCCAAGCCGATTAAGTCGGCGAGCCAAGCAAAGATCAGGCAAAAAGCGATCATGATCGAAAATTTCATGCCGGTGCCGGTGTGGACTTTCGACAGCCAGCGGCTAATCACCGGAGCGATTTTATTTCCGATCACGAGCGCCCCGAGGAGGAACAGCACGGATTTGAGAGTGATCCAGATAATCTCGGCGGCGCCGACCTCGCCGGTTTTTACCACCGCAGATATCACGGCCAGGATGATCAATCCGAGTACGTCGTCAATGACGGCAGCGCCGAGGACAATCTGGGCCTCGCGCGAGTGGAGGACGTTGAGATCGCTGAATACACGTGCCGTGATGCCTACCGAGGTGGCGGTCAGGGTGGCGCCAAGGAAAAGATAGGTGTTGTCAGAAAGCCCCGGCAGCAGCCACGGGCCGACTAAATAAGTTCCAGTGGCAAATGGAACCACCACTCCGATACAGGCCACCAGAAACGCCGGCACGCCAACTTTGCGCATCTCGGTGGGGCTCGACTCGAGACCAATCTGGAACAGCAGGATAACGACGCCGAGTTCGGCCATGAAGGCAATGATCTCGTTAGTCTTCGCCGGTTCGACCAGATTGATTCCCAGGAGATATAGGTTGCCGATGGCAACGCCAATCAGCAATTCTCCGAGCACGGCCGTCTGTCCGACTTTCTCGATCAGCCCAGAGATCTTGGCCAGCATCAAAAGCACGGCTAGCCACAGAAAGGTGGAGGCGATCGAAGCACCCTGACCGGACATCGCCCACGCGTCAGTACCGAACAGGTAAATCAGGGAAAGAACAATGGCCAGCTTAAGTGTTGGTTTATTTCTGCGAGCCGACTTGATGATGGGGGGGAGTGCCATGGATTTAGGTTGGAGTTCCAATCTGGGAAAGCAGAAGTATTTTTTCAGCAAACACTGCCGGCTCAGGCATTATAACCACTTCAACTGGCTCTCTCCGGTAATCAAAATCAATCAGGCCAATCCTTGGCCGTCCCGCCATTAACCAATTTTCTCTGCAACAAACTGACTCGTTAGGGAAGAAATATAAACAAAACATTAAGTTTTAATATATTGACATATCAGGTTACAGTAGTATTCTGGTTATGAATCTGCATAACCTCGGAGCATATTGAGCCCATATCGGGCACCATTCCATGAAGCCGGAGTATGCCAACCACCTGCCAGATGGCTGGGATCGTTTTTCCCGGTTCTTTTTTGCCCTCGGCGATACCACCCGTCAGCAAATCCTGCTGTTATTCGACCCCGGCGAGGAAATCTGCGTCAACGAGATTGCGCGGCTTTTCAAGATCAGCCGACCGGCGATTTCCCACCACCTAAAGATTCTGCGCAATGCCGAGTTGCTGATCAGCGAAAAACGCGGCAAAGAGGTGTATTACCGCGTCAATCATGACCACTGTGCCGAAGTCATGCGCATTGTTCGCGAATTCATCATGAATCAGTCGCCTCCCACGCGCCTTTCCGTCTCAGCCAACCGCTGACCTGTCGTGGACATTTGGGACCGAGAAGACGATTTCTGGCTGGAAATGTAGCCCTGCTCGCTACACTCGCTTGTCTTGCCGTATTATTTGACACTGGTGACTGAACCTCGAGCCGAACCACAGGTATTGCCGGTCCCCCTGACAGTACCCAGACGCGAGGTGCTGGCGTGGGCAATGTACGATTTTGCCAATTCCGGTTACACCACGGTCGTGCTGACGGCGGTATTCAACGCCTATTTTGTCGCAGTCGTAGCTAGCAGTGGTCGGGACTTGGACGGATCTGCCACGCTCTTGTGGACCCTGGCCATGGCCATCACCAATATGTTGGTCCTGGTCAGCGCTCCGGTGCTCGGGGCCATCGCCGACCACGGCGCCCATAAAAAAAGATTTCTCGCCTTCACCACCGTGGGATGCGTGCTTTTCACGGTGCTCCTCGGCTTCGTCGGACCGGGAGACGTGGTGCTTGGGATGGTATTCGTGATCCTGGCAACGCTGATGTTTGCCAGCGGCGAGAATTTCATTGCGGCGTTTCTGCCAGAAATTGCCGACCAGAATGAAATGGGGAGGATCTCGGGATATGGTTGGTCGCTTGGTTATATTGGCGGGCTTCTGGTTCTGGGACTGTGTCTGGTCTACATCCAGTGGGCCCAATCGCAAGGCGAAACCGTCAACGAATATGTGCCAGTAACCATGTGGATCACGGCCACCATGTTTGCACTCGCGGCGTTGCCGACATTCATCTGGTTGCGCGAACGTGCCGTCTCACAACCGCTGGCGCCGGACGAAAATTATTTCCGAATAGGTTTTGCGCGAGTACGTCACACTCTCGTGCATGCGCGGCAATATCGCGACCTGTTTCGTTTTCTCGTTACACTGGCCGTGTACTATTGCGGCATTAATGCCGTGGTTGTGCTGGCCGCCATCTATGCGCAGGAAACCATGGGTTTCAGCATGCAAGAGAACATCATTCTGATTCTCGTCGTGAATATCACTGCGGCGGTGGGCGCCTTCCTGTTCGGCCTGGTGCAAGATCGCCTCGGTTCGGTGCGAACACTGGGCACAACGCTGGTAATCTGGATATCGGCGCTGGTGCTCGCCTATTTCATCGAAACCCGCGCCGGCTTTTGGGTGGTGGCCAATCTCGTCGGGCTGGCGCTGGGATCGAGCCAATCGGCCGGACGTGCGCTCGTAGGCCAGTTTTCACCGCCCACACGCTCGGCAGAATTTTTTGGTTTATGGGGGTTGGCCGGGAAGCTCGCCGCCGTCATCGGGCCGCTGGTTTATGGTCTGGTGACCTATCTGACGCATGGCAATCATCGCCAGGCCCTGTTAGCCACCAGTGGATTTTTCGTTGCCGGGTTGTTGCTACTCGCTACCGTGGATGAACGCCGCGGACGGACGGCAGCGGTGCATCCGGGTTAGCGCGGGTCACGATCACCCATGTCCGGCATCACGCTTTCGATTTTGATCGCCGGCTTGGTCCTGATCGTTTGGCTGTGGCGGCGAATGATGCATGCCTGTGAAGTCGCCAACCACGCGGATTGGGGCAGCCGCTGGCTCAACCGACTTGACGGCTTGAACCGGATATTCTGCCGTCGATTCCATCGGCTGGTGCATGAACCCCTGAATTTCCCCGCTCACGGTGGGGCGCTCGTGGCTTCCAACCATGTCTCCGGACTCGATCCACTGCTGCTCATCGCCGCCAGTCCACGGCCGTTGCGCTTTCTGATCGCGCGCGAACAGTTTGACCGCTGGTGGCTCCGGTGGCTGTTTCGGGCGGTCGGCTGCATCCCGGTGGAGCGCACGCGCAACCCCCGACGCGCGCTCGAGGCAGCGCGCAAGGCACTCAAGCATGGTGAAGTCGTTGCGTTGTTTCCCCATGGCCACATACATCTCGACCATCATGAAGTAATGCCGCTGAAACGCGGGATTATATTGTTAGCTTCTTTGGCGGACGTGCCGATATACCCTGTGCGTATCGAGGGGGTGCGCGCCCAGGGTTTGACGGTCGCGGCGGTGTTCATCCGCAGCCGTGCCTGTCTTCTGAGCTTTGCTCCCTTGCACTGTGACGGACAGACCGACGATGAGTGTCTTGAGTCCTTGTGGGATAAACTCGCTTCGTCAGAGGTACTGCGTCGGGAACAAAACCCACATCGGCAGGCGAATCGTGGGAAATTCCCGGAGGGGAACGAAAACATGCTTTGACCCTTGAAAAAGGGAGACTTTCGCCCCAATTAATATTGGAACGCGATTACAGAATCGAGGGCTTTCATTCCGTGCGTATGGACAAACTGACGACCAAATTTCAGCAGGCGCTGGCGGACGCGCAGAGCCTGGCGCTCGGTCGCGATCATCAGTATATCGAGCCGGTGCATCTGTTGACGGCACTGCTGGACCAGGAAGGTGGCACCACGCGCAGCCTGTTGTCCAAGTGCGATGTCAACGTCAATGCCCTGCGCACGAAACTTTCCCAAATGCTCGATCGTCTACCCGCCGTGGAAGGCGCCGGCGGCGAAGTGCATGTCTCCAATAGTCTTACAAACCTGCTCAATCTGACGGACAAATTCGCGCAGAAACGTGGCGATCAATACATCTCCAGTGAACTGTTTCTGCTCGCGGCTCTCGAGGACAAGGGCGAGTTCGGACGCCTGCTGAAGGAAGCGGGCATTTCCAAAAACGGCATCGAAAAGTCTATTGAAGCCATGCGCGGCGGACAGAAAGTGGAAGACCCCAGCGCCGAGGAAGGCCGCCAGGCCTTGGAAAAATATACGATCGATATGACCGAGCGCGCGGAGCAAGGCAAGCTCGACCCGGTAATCGGGCGCGACGAGGAGATCCGTCGCGTCATTCAGATCCTGCAACGGCGCACCAAGAACAACCCAGTGCTCATCGGTGAACCGGGTGTGGGTAAGACGGCCATCGCGGAAGGCCTCGCCCAGCGCATCATCAACGGGGAGGTGCCGGAAGGAATGAAGGGCAAACGGCTTCTCGCGCTCGACATGGGCGCGCTTATCGCCGGGGCAAAATATCGTGGCGAGTTCGAGGAACGGTTGAAGGCCGTACTCAAGGATTTATCCAAGCAGGAAGGCCGCATCATTCTGTTCATCGACGAACTCCATACCATGGTCGGTGCCGGCAAGGCCGAAGGTGCGATGGATGCCGGCAACATGCTGAAGCCCGCGCTGGCACGTGGCGACTTACACTGCGTGGGCGCCACGACACTGGATGAATACCGCAAGTACGTCTAGAAAGATGCCGCGCTCGAGCGGCGTTTTCAGAAGGTACTGGTGGATGAACCAACGGTGGAGGACACCGTTGCTATCCTGCGCGGGCTGAAAGAAAAGTACGAAGTGCATCACGGTGTCGACATCACCGACCCGGCGATCGTTGCCGCCACCACGTTGTCACATCGCTATATCACTGACCGCCAGTTGCCAGACAAGGCCATCGACCTGGTGGACGAAGCGGCCTCACGCATCCGCATGGAAATCGACTCCAAACCCGAGTCCATGGACCGGCTCGATCGCCGGCTCATTCAGCTCAAAATCGAGCGCGAGGCCCTGAAAAAGGAAACCGACGAGGCCTCGCGCGAGCGACTGGCCTTGCTCGAGGGCGAGGTCAAAAAACTGGATAAGGAATATTCGGATCTGGAAGAAGTCTGGAAATCCGAGAAAGCCGCGGTGCAGGGCGCGCAGCACACCAAGGAGGCCCTAGACCGTGCGCGCCTGGAATTTGAAACCGCGCGTCGTGCGGGCGATCTCGCGCGAATGTCGGAATTGCAATACGGACGCATCCCCGAGCTTGAGAAGCAACTCACCGAGGCGCAGGCGGCCGAAGGCAAGGAACGTAAATTATTGCGTAACGCCGTCACGGAAAATGAAGTGGCCGAGGTGGTGTCGCGCTGGACCGGCATCCCGGTGTCGCGCATGATGGAAGGGGAACGCGAGAAACTGTTGCGCATGGAAGAGGCGCTGCATCATCGCGTGATCGGCCAGGACGAGGCGATCCGCGCGGTCTCCAACGCCATTCGCCGTTCGCGTGCCGGACTCTCCGACCCACGCCGTCCCTACGGATCGTTCCTGTTTCTTGGGCCCACGGGTGTCGGCAAGACCGAACTTACCCGGGCGTTGGCGAATTTCCTTTTCGACAGTGACGAGGCCATGGTGCGCATCGACATGTCGGAATTCATGGAAAAGCATTCCGTGGCGCGCCTCATCGGTGCCCCGCCCGGCTACGTCGGTTATGAGGAAGGCGGTTATCTCACCGAGGCCGTGCGCCGCAAACCCTATTCCGTGATCCTGCTTGATGAAGTTGAAAAGGCGCACCCAGACGTGTTCAACGTGCTGTTGCAGGTACTGGACGACGGCCGCCTCACCGACGGCCAGGGGCATACCGTCGATTTTCGCAATACCGTTATCGTCATGACCTCGAACCTGGGATCAAACGTCATTCAGGAACTGTCGGGAGAGGAAAATTACGACAAGATGAAAAAGACGGTCATGAATATCGTGGCCGGGCACTTCCGTCCTGAATTCATCAACCGCATCGACGACATCGTGGTGTTCCATCCATTGGGACGCAGTCAACTGGCGCGCATCGCCGAACTGCAGGTGCAGTATCTGCGTGAACGTCTGCGGGCGCGTGAAATGGATCTCGAGCTCACGGCCAAGGCCCTGGCCAAACTGGCCGAGGCCGGCTTTGACCCGGTATTCGGGGCGCGACCGCTGAAGCGTGCGATCCAGACCCACGTGGAAAATCCGCTCGCGCAGGAGATCCTCGCGGGCAAGTTCGGCCCGAAGGATGTCATCGAGGTCGATGTCGCCGGGGACGAGCTGGTTTTCCGGCAGAAACGCGTCCCGGGGAAGAAAACCGCTCAACCGGATCGCGCCACCGGCTGAACTTATTCCGGTTTCGTCCATCCATGCTCATGTATAAAATAACCCGCCACGCGGGAGGTTCTATATGTCCTTAGACAGACGTTCATTCAAGGTGGGAATCATTGCCGGTGTTTTCCTGGTAACCGGAATCATCGCCGGAATCGTTTTCAGTTCACGCACGGACTTATTGCCGAGCGCTATCAGTGCTCCGACAGAGACCGCGCCGCCGCCGGTCATTGGCGGTACACCGCCCAATTTCGTCCCCGTGGTGAAGGCGGTGATGCCGGCGGTGGTCAACATCTCAACTACGCGGCTGGTAAAGCAGGGCGGCCCTGCGCAGTCGCCGCTCATGGATGATCCGTTCTTCCGTCAGTTCTTCGGCGAAGAGTTTTTCCACCGCTTCCAGATCCCGCGCGAGCGACGCGAGAACAGTCTCGGCTCCGGCGTGATCGTTTCGGCTGACGGGTATATCGTTACCAACAATCACGTTGTTGCCAAGGCCGATGAGATCAAGGTGCTGCTTAACGACAGGCGCGAGTTTACTGGCAAGGTGGTGGGGACCGATCCCAAGTCGGATATCGCCGTAATCAAGATCAACGCCAAGGACCTGCCCATGGTTCCTTGGGGCGACTCTGACAAGCTCGAGGTGGGCGAGTACGTGCTCGCCATCGGCAATCCCTTCGGTCTCAATCAGACGGTCACGCAAGGCATCGTCAGCGCTGTTGGGCGGGCGAATGTCGGCATTGCTGATTATGAGGATTTCATCCAGACCGACGCGGCCATCAATCCCGGAAATTCAGGCGGCGCGCTGGTGAACGTACATGGCCATCTGGTGGGCATCAACACCGCTATCTTCTCGCGCTCCGGCGGGTACATGGGGATCGGTTTCGCCGTGCCCAGCAACATGACGCGCACGGTCATGGATAGCCTGATCAAGGGCGGCAAAGTGGTGCGCGGCTGGCTCGGCGTATCCATTCAGGATGTCACGCCGGATCTGGCCAAACAGTTCGGCTTGAAGGACGCGCGCGGTGCCCTGGTCGGTGAAGTGATTCCCGACAGCCCGGCCGCGACGGCCGGCATCCAGAGCGGCGACATCATCACGGCCTTCAACGGCAAGACCGTGGACAACACCAGCATTCTGCGCAATACCGTGGCGCAAACGCCGGTGGGCCAGAAAGTGAAAGTGAATCTGCTGCGTGAGAAGAAGACCATCTCGCTGGAGGTAAAAATCACCGAGCAGCCGAAGGACGTCGCACAAGCGGATGACGACACGGTCCAGGGTGATGGCAAGAACACCGCGCTTGCGGGCGTGGAGGTCCGAAATCTGACACCCGAAATCGCGCGTGCGCTTCGTCTGCCTCCCGGTACGTCGGGAGTCGTCATCGCCGGCGTGGAAGTGGGAAGTGCTGCCGAAGTGGCCGGACTGCAGGAAGGGGACATTATTCTTGAAATCAACCGTCAGCCGGTGCGAAACATTGGTGACTTCAAACGGTTGAGCGGGAAACTTTCGAAGAAAGCCAGCACCTTGCTGCTGATCAACCGCCAAGGCCGGAAAATTTTCATCGCGATACAACCGTGAACCGTAAGTCGTGAACCGTATGTCGTGAGTCGTGTTACGATTCACGAATCACGACTCACGGTTCATAAGCCATGCGCCTGCCCTATGCACCGCTGCCGCTCCTCGCCTTTGTATTCGCTCTGGGGTTTTTGCTGGCCATCGTCCAGATCGGAGCGCTGACAATCGCCTTCGACAAGCTGGGATTAAACACGGGCTCGGCATTTCTGCTGCTATTCGCATCGTTGTTCGGCAGTGCAATCAATCTTCCGCTCGCCTCGGTGACGGCCCTGCCCACGCCACCGCCACCTCCTGAAGCACCTGTACCGCTCAAGCGTCTATTGCTCTATCAGCGTCGCGAATTTCACGGTCGGACACTCATAGCAGTCAACGTCGGGGGATGTCTCATCCCGATCGCTTTCTCGATTTACCTCATGGTGCATCAGACGTTGTCGTGGATGCAGATTTTTGGCGCCACGGCGGCGGTAACCGTGGTCAGCCGCCTGATCAGCCGTCCTATTCCCGGACTCGGTATCGGTATGCCGATCTTCATCCCACCGATTGTTGCAGCGGTTCTCTCATTGCTGATCAACGCCGAGAACAGCGCGCCGCTGGCGTATATTTCCGGAACACTCGGCGTTATCATTGGCGCCGACCTCCTGCGGTTGCCTGACATTCGCCGGCTGGGAACGGCATTCGCGTCCATTGGCGGGGCAGGGACCTTCGACGGGATCTTCATCACGGGCATCGTCGCGGTACTGCTTGCCTGATCTTCGCCATCGATCCGGCAGTTTAAGGCTCCAGTCGCGGCACGCGTGCGCCGCTGGAGTGATTTCGGTATTCTTGCCAAGACAATTTTAATGTAGCCCTGCTCGCGGCGCTCGCTCGTCTTGTCCTATGACTGGTAGCCCTGCTCGCTACGCGCGTTCGTCCTGATACCTGATATATGACTGAAAGGAGACTGCCATGATTGTTGCATCCCGTTTATGCCAAGCGACATTCATTGTAAGTTTGATGGCCATGCTCGGCGCCTGCAGCACTGTCCAGGTCGGCAGGAATTTTGATCTGGGCGTATTCGAGTCGAAGGTGCAGCGTGGCGTGAGCACGCAAGCGCAAGTGCGAGGCTGGCTCGGGGCGCCCACGGGCGTCGGCGTGGCGGTGGAAACCGGCGGCGAGCGCTACGATGAGTGGTCTTATTATTACGGTGAGGGCCAGTTGCCCAATATGCCGGATGCCCGCCTGAAAATTCTGCAAATCAAGTTCGACCAGGCTGGCATTGTGCGTGGATACAACTGGTCGGGCGAGGGGAAATAGTCTCAAGTCGGAAATCGTTT
>Ga0224496_10001854_pt1 | contig 12921 bp, 16 predicted proteins | sample SF_Jul11_sed_USG_2_FD_168127 | JGI IMG/M metagenome (GOLD analysis project Ga0224496, IMG submission 168127) | Sediment microbial communities from San Francisco Bay, California, United States - SF_Jul11_sed_USGS_8_1 | ecosystem: Environmental > Aquatic > Marine > Sediment | place: USA... | reverse complement strand
AATCAATCAGTTATTGGAGATCAGTCATGAAAGACCAATTCGATCTGATTGCGGAATTCCGGGAAGATCAGGGGAAAGGTGCGAGCCGCCGCCTGCGTCAAACGGGCAAGGTTCCAGCAATCATCTACGGTGGCGGACGTCCGCCACGCCCACTCATGTTTGAACAGCACAAAGTGCTGAAGAAGCTCGAAAATGAAGCCTTCTACTCAAGCATTCTGAATATCAAGGTGGGTGACAAGAGCCAGGCGGCGATCCTCAAGGACCTGCAACGTCATCCGTCCAAGCCCATCATCATGCACATGGATTTCCAACGGGTTGTTGATGACGTGGAAATCAGGATGAACGTGCCGCTGCACTTTATTAATGAAACCATCGCGATCGGCGTGAAACAGGGCGGTGGGGCTGTATCTCACCTGATGAATGACGTTGAAGTTGCCTGTCTGCCGAAACACCTTCCGGAATATCTCGAAGTCGATATCGCCGAACTCGAACTCGACCAGATGTTGTACCTCTCGGATATCAAGTTGCCGGAAGGCGTCGAGATTCCGATGCTGGCACAAGGCGAGGAACACGACCACGCTATCGTCTCGATCCATGTGATCAAAGCGGCGCCGGTTGAAGAAGAAGTGGAAGCGGCTCCCGAGGCGCCGGCTGAGGCTGCACCGGAAGCGCCCGAGAAAGACTAGTACCAGCAGACGCCTGACGAAAAGACCGCCATCCGGCGGTCTTTTTGTTTAAGATTGCCACGCCATGTCGAACTCGATCCGTATTATTGCTGGACTCGGAAACCCGGGGGAGAAATACCAGCGTACATTGCACAACGCCGGGTTCTGGTTTGTCGATGCGCTGGCGAAGGAGCATGGCGGCAGCTTTCGCTATGACAAAAAGTTCGATGCGGACTGCTGCAAGATTGAATTGCACGGTGAAGACGTCTGGCTCGTCAAGCCGCAGAGCTACATGAATCTCAGCGGTGGTCCGATACGCAGCGTCATCGACTATTACAGGCTGGGCGTCGGGAACCTGTTGGTGGCTCATGACGAGATCGATCTGCCGCCGGGAACGACGCGGCTCAAGCTGGGCGGCGGTCATGGCGGGCACAATGGTCTCCGCGACATCATCCAGCACTGCGGACCGGATTTCGTTCGCTTGCGGCTCGGCGTCGGGCATCCCGGCGACAAGACCCTGGTTACCGATTACGTACTGAAACGCGGCTCGGCCGATGTCGAGAAAGCGATCGAAGAGAACATTAGTGAGGCCGTCAAGATCATGCCCCTGCTGATCGACAAAGGCCTCAACGCAGCAACCAAAGCGCTGCATACAAAAGAGTAAGCAAGCATGGCAATTACCTGTGGCATCGTCGGTCTGCCGAACGTTGGCAAATCGACACTGTTTAATGCGTTGACAGCAGCGGAGATCGCAGCCGAAAACTATCCGTTCTGCACGATCGAACCGAACATCGGGATCGTTCCGGTGCCGGACCCGCGTCTGCAGGTACTCGCTGATATCGTCAAGCCACAGAAAATATTGCCGACGACGATGGAGTTCGTCGATATCGCCGGCCTGGTCGCGGGTGCGTCGAAAGGCGAGGGACTCGGTAACCAGTTCCTCGCCAACATTCGCGAGACGAATGCGATTGCACACGTCGTGCGTTGCTTTGAGAACGACGACGTCACGCATGTCGCCGGCAAGATTGATCCGCTCGACGATATCGAAACGATCAATACCGAGTTGGCGCTGGCCGACCTCGAATCGATAGAAAAGCAGTACGACAAGGCATCACGGGCGGCCAAGACCGGACAGAAGGACGCGATCGCGTTTCGCGATGCGCTAGCCGGTATCAAGGTGCAACTCGAAGCGGGGCTCCCGGTCCGCGCCATGCAGAAGTCCGACCTGCAGAAAAGTATTCTGAAGGGCATCCACCTGATCACGGACAAGCCCGTCATGTACATCGCGAACGTCGATGAGCACGGTTTCGCGAATAATCCGCATCTCGATGCCGTGCGCAAGTATGCAGCGAGCGAAGGCGCCGAGGTAGTTGCCATCTGCGCCGCGATCGAAGCCGAAATCGCGTTGCTCGATGATGCAGACAAAGCCGACTTTCTGGCGGATCTCGGATTCGACGAGCCGGGACTGAATCGCGTTATTCGTCACGGCTATTCGCTGCTCGGCCTGCAGACTTATTTTACGGCCGGAGTGAAAGAGGTACGTGCCTGGACGACCAGGGTCGGTGCGACCGCGCCGCAAGCGGCCGGCGAGATTCATACCGATTTCGAGAAGGGCTTTATCCGCGCCGAAGTGATCGCTTATGACGATTTCGTGGCCGGCAAGGGCGAACAGGGCGCGAAAGAAGCCGGTCGTCTGAGGCTCGAGGGCAAGGAATATATCGTCAAGGAAGGCGACGTCATGCATTTCCGCTTCAACGTCTAGTCCGAAGGCCGCGATCCTTGACACCCGGCGGGTGCATGAGGACAATCTGCGGCCCACCAAAGGTGATGTAGCTCAGCTGGTTAGAGCGACGGACTCATAACCCGTAGGTCGGTGGTTCAAGTCCACCCTTCACCACCACACCCAAAAAAGCCCTGTTAATCATATGGTTAACAGGGCTTTTTCCGTGGTGGACTTCGGAATCGAATTGGCTTGTTTCGGGTGTATGAACCCGTTGCCTGGCGTGGCATTGAGTCGTCTGAGAACGTGCAGTAGTTGACGAGACAGTCCTTTGCTGACTGTCGGTACGAGCTTTCGATGGGTCACCCAAAAGGTCGAAATCCTGCAGCAGCGATGAAATTTGGGGGCAACTTTGGGGGCAACTTTGGGGGCAACTATTTGCCAAGTTCTGTTGGTGCCCCTAACCGTTATTTCTGACTTTGCCGCGGGTTGATACACAGTCATGTAGTTACCTATCAAATAGGTTGAATAATACTATTATGTAGGTAGAATCAGGCGTTCCAACCAGTGGGTTATTCTTATGGCTACACAAGCAACTCTCGAAGCCCTTTTTGGCGGCCAGGCAGCCGCCAAAGTACTCCTCTTTATATCGAATTACGGTGAGGGATATGCGAGTGAGATAGCGAAAACGTTTGAGATGCCTGTCAGCGAAGTCCAAAAGCAATTGCAAAAATTCGAAGAGGCGGGTGTGCTGGTTAGTCGTATGGTCGGTACCAGTCGAATCTATACCTGGAATCCACGCGACCCGTCCCTGGATGGTTTGCGACAGTTGCTGCAAAGTACATTGGATCTCGGCATACCAGAAGAGCGACTGAAGAAGTACTTTCGACAGCGCCGGCGGCCGCGCCGAAAAGGAAAGTCCCTCTAGATGCTAAGTATCACTGCGAGTTCAACGCTTCAAGATGTTGCAGCGATCGTTTCAAGTTCTCTGGAACGTGCTGGCATCGCTGCTACTTTGTCGGGTGGCGCGGCGGTATGCATCTACTCGAATAACGAATATCAGTCGAAAGACCTGGACTTCGTTACTGCAGCGTTAATCGCCGATTTAACGCCGGTTCTAACCGGACTCGGCTTCGTCCACACAGGCGTTCCCAGAATGTCGCAATTCTCCCATCCGCTTGTCGAATGGTTCGTCGAATTTCCACCGACGCCCATTTCGTTCGGCCATCTTTACGTGACGCACGAGCAGTGTGCGATCCTTGAGTTACCGGCTGGCGCACTCAGGATCGTTACGCCGACGCAGTCCGTCATGGATCGACTTGCGGCTGCGATCGCGTGGAATGATACTCAGTCGAGGGAACAGGCGATTCTGGTTGCAGCGAACAATGAAATTGATTGGGGCGAGTTGCAAGTGTGGTTCAAGAATGAAGGGGAGTCCGATGCAGGGTTTGAGCGGTTTCGAGTTGCGGTAAAAAGGGCAGCTGAAAAATAGCGCGGGGCAGCGTGCTCGAACGACCAAGAATTTGCGCAACGATGCGCGCATTCGAATTAGTCAGGCAGCCGTTTCAAGCGACGGATAAAGGACAGTTCGGTAATTTCGATGGCCATGATGTGGTGTCCGATAATGTCCGGAGAAAGCCGGATGAACTGGGGGCGTCAGTGGGGGGCAGCAACACCAAGAGACCAATAGAATTTGAATGGAAATCAGAAGGATGCGACGCTCCTGACGTAGTACCCTTCACCAGCAAACTCGAAAAAGCCCTGTTAATCAATTGGTTAACGGGGCTCTTCAGTGGTGGATTGGGGAATTGGGTTCATTCAAGTTCCTGAAACCCTTGTCCGGCATGGCATTGACTCGTCCGAGGATATGCAGCTAGTACCGAGATAGTCTGCTGATGCCTCCCAAATATCGCCACCTTCCAAGTTTCTATGGAACCGAAAACGACGGGTAGCAAAAAGTTTGGGGGCAACTTTGGGGGCATCTAAATGCAGTTTCTTGATTTGCACCCAATTCTGGGCCAAATCTACGAGCTTTTTGCATTCGCTTTTGATCCTAGTTAATCCTCAGACCCTGTTCCGTGACGGGTAATAGCATCTGGTAGGAGGGGTCAATTTTCAATGCAAATCCCGGGTCAATATTGGGTGCAAATCAACAGCCATGACAAGTCCTGGATTTTGCGCATTCATTCCACAGAGCAGGAATTCGCCACAGACAGCCTTTAGATATCTGCCGGGACCATTGCATCGACAATCTCTCTTATAGATACAACGGTTCCCCGATGACCGGCCGCAAGATACTGCGACAAAATAAAGTAATGCACAACTTCTCGAAATCCCGGTTCATTTCTGCCGGGAGCGGTCCATTCGTCCATACCTTCCTCCGCCCACCGCAATACCAGGTCGGCGTGCGACTCGTCAACCTGTCGCGTCAGCAAAAGAACTTCCTTGTAGAGTTCTCTGCCCGACAAATCGGTGTTCTCCGCCTTGGCCGCCAAGCGCGTTTTCAGCAGACGCCTGATGGTTTGTTTGGCAAACCGCTTCTCCTTCATGGCGTGCAGAACATCCATCAAATTAGTCCACCAGAAATACCGTATGTGCGGCAAACTTGCCAAAAGGTTCACTGTCGCCGAATCTGTCAGGCTTTGGCCGCCCAGACCGAGCACCATCCGGCAGCGTTGACAACCTTCCCCGGAAAGATCTGGCAGGGACGCCACTCGTCGCCATCATTTCCCTGCACCAGCGCGCATTTGGCACAAGTTTGGTCGGTGGCAGATAACTGAATAAACTTAGGACGTGGAATTTTTCTCACTGGATTCTCCTCGCGCCCAAAAATTGGTTCGGAACGCTATCGGAGACTTGATCGTCTCCAAATAGTGGGAAATGCGTATGCGCAATCTACGCCTGCCATATCGTCCAGACCCCGATCGCGATAAAGCCAGCGCCCGCAATGTTGCTCAAGAGCTTCGGGTCGATGTAGTTGGACAGTGTCGACCCCAAGGCAACTGCGATGCCCGACGAGAGTACGAGAGCCAACGAAGCCGCAGCAAAGACGAGCAGGAGGTTAGACGGCTCCTTGCTGGCGAATAGAACTGTCGCCAGCTGTGTCTTGTCGCCAAGCTCCGCCAGGAATACGACGCCGAAGATGGCCAGAAAACTCTTTAGATCCATAATGATCATTCCTTGTGTCTGTCAGGGTGTTCCACGCAAAATGCTGTTCTACGTATAGATACCGTTCGGAAAGGTACCTCCGATATTCGGGTAATTCACATTGGCAATAGGCTCAGACTCCAATATGATCCCGCGTTCTGCCATCCAGGCTCCATGCTGACATCGGAAGAAAATATGAAAAAGCTTGTAATCTGCGCCATCGCGTCCCTGTTTCTTTCGGCCTGCGGCGGCGACAACGCGCCCGAAGACACCATTGCTGTAGTTAGCGATGCCGATCTGACCGGAAATCGTGGACAAGTGTTGTCTTCAATTCAGGTGCCTGGCTACACGTACATAGAAGTTCGCAACGATGGACGCAATGTGTGGCTTGCCGGTAATCCTGTTGAGGTCGCAGAGGGCGATGTCATAAGTTGGGGGCAGTCGGCCGTAATGCAGAATTTCAAGAGCACCGCGCTGGATAGAGTTTTCGACGAAGTACTATTTGTATCCGCTGTGTACCAGGTTGGTGACGCGGTGCCGCAAGTGCCCAGCGCGGCTCCTGCGATAGAAAACAGTGGAACAGTCCTGTCGACGGAAAATGCGGCCGGATACTCCTATGTGGAAGTTGAAACAGGCACCGGGGAAGTCGTATGGCTCGCAGCACCTGTTACCGAGATCACGGTTGGACAGCGCGTGCAGTGGCAGGGCGCCTCCAAAATGACCAATTTCAGCAGCCCTTCGCTTGGCAGGACCTTCGAAGAAATATTATTTGTCAGCAGCGTCAAGTAACAAGACGAGGTCGAACCGGCGCCGTGTCAGCTCGCGGGCATGAAGTCGATCGGATAGATGATCGTCATTCGGTCGACTCCTTCCATTGCCCCGAAATCAAACGCCCGGACACGCTCGATCACTTGCGCCTCGAGCTCCGGCGCCTGCAGGGTAGATGACTGGATCACACAGGACGAAACCGAGCCATCCGGCTCGATCGTCAACTTGATGACCATCTGGCCGCGGAGCCTGGGATCCTTGCGCAGCTCGCGGTTGTAAAGCCGGTACAGCGCCGCTTTGTAGCGGTCGAACACGATTTGGATATCCTCGTCGGTACGGCCGGCCAAAGTCGCGCTTGCCCTGGGCCGTGCAACCGCCCCTTCAGTCTCTATTGAGCTGGCGACGCGCGTGACTTCGACGCTCGCGACAGTGCCTCCCCCGCCGGGATCTCGACTGATATCTCCAAGGTTGATGCCGCTGTCCAATCCGGGCGCGCCGGAGCCAACCATCGACCGCTGCGGGCGCTTGACAGCCTCATCGTCAACGGACCGAACTCGCGCCTGTGAGCCAAGTTGAGTTGTCGTTCTTAACGATGCGCGGCTCGCAATGCTGTCACGGAACGCGAGAATACCCTTGGTCTTTACCTTCTCTTTGATCTCCTGTTCCGAAAGCACGGCTACTTTGGCTTCATCCCTGGGCGCCGAGGCGTCTTCTGGCGCCGGGTCGGCGTCCGGTTCCGGCTCGGGCGGTTCCTCTTCCGTCGCCGGCTCTTCGATCGGTCTTGGCGGCGGAGGCGGCGGTTGCCGTTCCTCGCGAACCAGCCGCGCTACGCGCTCCGGCAACTGGATTTGCCTGGGCCGCTCGGCCGCTGGTACTGCGATCATGTCCACCAGGACAGCAAGCACCACCGCAGCGGCCATGGTGAGGAGAAGGGATATCCTGAAATGCCTGTCTTCCTGGCCGCTCCGAGCCCACGGCATGACAATTTGCTGCGCCGGCAACGCTCCAGGATCGCGGTCTGGTACCCACTCGCTGGCACGAAGCTCTGCCCGTTCCCTGGCCTCGGCAAGATCGAATTTCAGGTATTCGAGCCTGAGTCCCTCGTCACCGATGCTGGCGAGTAGCTCTTCCTGTCTTCGCTCTGCTCTCTGGATGGCTTCCTCGTGTTTGTCGATCTGCTGGCGCGCACTCCGCAAGTAGTCGGCCGGGTCCTGATTTCGCCACAGCAGGTCAGAGGCCCCAGCGCTGTCGAGGTCCTGCAGCGAGCGGCATGCATTCCTTAGCAATTCGTATTTAAACTGCTGTGACTGCAGTGTCTTGAGTACGCGCCGGGTGGCATTCAGTTCGCGTTCCAGCGACCGCAAAGACTCCTCACGCTGCTTTACCAGCGCCAGAAGCGCCTGGTCTTCAGCCAAAGAATTCTGCTCCACGCCGTCTGCCATCCGCTACTAAGTCGCCGCAGCTTGTGAGTTCTGTTGAATGACGGCAAGCGAGACTTTCTCGTAGCCTTCGCCTGTGCACGTCGACATGATGGTTTTGATGACCGCGAACGGCACAGACTTGTCGGCGAGGATCGTGACTTCGTTGCTGTCAGCTACGATCGCGGTGCTATTGCCGATAACGCTTGTCTTCAGCTCCGCAAGGCGCGCCGTGATCGGATCGAGGGCGCCTTCTTTTGCGCCGAGAATGTCGTCAACGAGGGCGACGAGCTTGCCCTGCACCAGGATCTCTTCACGACCGACAAAAACAACGACAGTTTCGCGAGGCTTGGTCTCGACCTTCGACACGGGTAGCGCCATGTCTTTCGGCGCCTCCATAATCTCGACAGCCCCTGAATTGACGAGCAGCTCGAGTACGCCGAGGTCATGCATTCGTCCGGCATGGCGCTGCTGACAATCATCAACTCGGTGCTGGACTTTGCCAAGATCGAGGCCGGCAAGATAGTTCTCGAGAGAGTGGACTTTTCCCTGCAGGCGGCGATCGCTGAGGTGACGCAATTATTTTCGGCTGAGGCGCAGCGCAAAAACCTGACATTAAGCTACCTGATTGCGAAAGAGGTTCCCGACGTAGTGCGCGGTGACCCGGTTCGCCTTGGGCAGATCATCGCCAACCTGGTGAGCAACGGGGTCAAGTTTTCCGAAGACGGTGATATCAGTGTCATCTGCGAGCTTGCCGACGAGCAGCCCGCCGATGCTCCGAAAGTCGAACTCAGGATAAGCGTTAAGGACTGCGGCATTGGCATTGACGAGGCGGGGCAGGAGAAATTGTTCCGTCAGTTCAGCCAGGTCGACGAGTCGGACACGCGCAAGTACGGCGGCACAGGACTCGGTCTCGCTATATCAAAAGAGCTCGCAACTTTGATGGGGGGCAGTATCGGCGTGGACAGCAAGCCGGGCGCCGGAAGCCGGTTCTGGTTCACGGCCACGTTCGAGAGAAGCGATGCGGCGGCGGTCGCGGCTGTAGTAGCGGCCCGACAACGCGGACCGCGGCATCTGCTTAACGAGCCCGGCACAGGAGACAGGGAATCCTCGCTGCGCCAGAAAGTACTGGTGGTTGATGATAATGAAGTCAACCAGTTCGTCGCGCAGCGAATGCTCGAGCAACTCGGTTTCCTCGTTGACCTGGCTGCAAATGGAGAGCAGGCCATCGACGCGAGCGAAAAGGAAGACTATGCGGCAATACTGATCGACTCACAAATGCCCGGCATGAGTGGTAACGAAGCGACTCGTGCCATTCGATTGCGCGAAGGTGACGACAGGCATACGCCCATCATCGCCTTGACGGCGAGGGCCATGGAGCACGATCAGAGGAAAGCATTCGACGCGGGCGTTGATGATTTCCTTAGCAAACCCGTTTTCATAGAAGACATCGCGGCGGCATTGCAGCGCGTCTTGTACAAGGCGGCGTCCGGCAGGATACTCGGAGGGGCTGGTTCTGCCGGTTCGCGCCGGCAGTCGACCGGGGAAGAGGTACTCGACATGACCATTATCGAGGAACTCAGAAAGATCAAGGGTTCCAGCGATAGCGATCTATTCGACGAGTTGGCCGATCAGTTTCTGAGCCGGGTGCCGGACTGGCTCCGAGAGCTCGAAGCGGCAGCGAGGGATAATGATCTACGCTCCGTGCGACGCCAGGCACATCGCTTGCTGGGTCTGTGCCGCCAGATTGGCGCCGAGAGAATGGCCGCTCAGTGCCACCGGCTGGAGAGGATCGACGCAGAGGCGTCCGATAGCACGGTGGTTACCGAGGTTGCGCTGCTGCAGAGCGAGTTTCAGGCGGCGTACCGGGAGCTGGACAACCGCCACCTCAGTGACTAATTGCCCCACAGTTAGCCCCCAGTACCCCGACTTTGATAAGCCCTGGATAGAGCCGGCGACAGCGCCACTCTGGTCCTCCGCAGTTCCTGGATCGTCATGGTATTTGTGCCATCGCCGGCTTACCCGGACTACATTGTAAGAACGGTCAATTTCGTGCGCCGGTTACATCCGCTGGACATAATTGCCGAACTATTTCCAAGATTATGGAAAAGCTAGAACAGGCGCTGGAGGCCCAGCATCAGGAGATTTCGGTCGTAGGAGTACGCAGAGTCGGACGAGTCGTTTTTCGAATGCTGGTAGCTACCCGAGAACTGCCAGACGGTCCCCGTCTCGTACACCAGTCGGACGGCAGCTGAAAACAGGTCTTCGACACGTCGCACGGTGAGGTCGTCGTACTCGCTGGTTCGGAACGAAAGCGCCGACTCCAGTCCCCATCGGTCGTTGAGCTGATACCCGTAATCGGCCTGCACTCGTTGCCTGAAGGGTGAAGCGTTGGCATCGCGCCGGTCATTGTCTTCGACGCCCAACCGAACTGCCAGTGTATGGCCGATGCCGTTCCAGCGATATCGCAGGTCCAACCTCGAACGCGTGCCTTCAATACCATCAAAGAGAAGCTGTGCACTCGTGATCTCGTCATAACGCAGGCGAAGTTCAAACGCGGCGTGGTCGCCGAGGTAGCGAGTCGAGCGCAGGTCCAGGTTTGCCTCGCGATTGAAGCTCGAGCCACCTGTGGTTCCCGCGACTCCGTATATCCCGGCTCGGTGCCGCCAGTCGCCACGATCGATCGTGTACATGGCACCGACGCGCAGTTCCATCTGGTCGAATTCGTCCACGTCCGTATAGGTAACCGCATATAGGCTGCCGTCAAGTTCGAGTCCTCCGGACAGCGGGCCACTTAGCATTGCGAACAGGTTGGCCGTCGGGCTCCCAGCGCTGACGCCGGCCGGCAAGCCCAAGCTGTCGCGCAGGGCAACGTTGTCGTCGTACCCGGCTTGTATGCCGACCAATCCGTACCGGTTGGAGCGGGTCTGACGGTCGAGTTCAGTCAGTTGTGACGCGGCCAGGGCCCTGACTTTCTCGTCACTACTGTGACGATAAGCGGCAATAAACTGGCGCTGTGCAGCGTCTGCATTGCCCAGTCGCCGCTCACTGAGACCGACGTTGTACTCGGCGAGTCCTCGCATTGAGGGAAACTGGCTTGCGATCAGCTGGAAGGTGTCGCGAGCAGCTCCGTAATTGCCCATCGAGAATTGGCTCACAGCGATGTTGTAGTGCACGGCCGGGCCTTTCAGGCCGCCGTCTCTCGCGGCCTCAAAGTGACGCAGAGCTTCGTCATAACGTCCTGCGGCGAATGCCTCACTGCCTGAGTCCCAGGCCGTGGCAGGATCCGCCGCGACCGCAGGTGTCGAGGTGACGAGGACGAGCGCGGCGAGCAGCGCTGAGAGCTTGGGGCGAATCATCAACGTGGTGGTGTCGTTCAAAAAACCAGTCATATCAATAACAAAAGCCCCGGCTGGCGAACAGCGCAGGGCTTATGTAGTGTGACCTTGGTCACCATCCGGCACCCGAAACGGGGCACCAGTCACCGTCGAATCAGTTTCTGCCGGGCGGCGTTTCCGGCGGTGTGGGGTGGTCGTCCGAGCGCCCTCGGCTTTCGCGGTTTTCGTTGGCCTTTTCCTGCATCTCGGCGGCATGCTCGCGGGCCTCAGCCGCCTGGTCCTGACCCTTGTCGCGATGCTCGTCGCGCTCATTGGCCTTGGCGAGGCCTTTTTCAGCCTTTTCCACAGCGGCTACCTGGTCCTCGGGCTCGACCGCGAGGAGGTGTGCTGGCAACGTGATTTGCTTCGTCACGGCATCAGGGAGTTCGGCTTCCGCTTTACCCATCAGCCGGATGGTTGCTTCTGCGTCGTCGCTGGCCCAGCCGGTGCCGCTCGCAAGGAGCACCGTGGTCGCAAATATCAGTGTTAATTTTTTCATGATCTCAATACCTCGCCCAGGCGTCGGCGCTTTAAAAACTACTAACTATCAAGCGGTAGGTCGATAACGAACAACTGCTCGCTGTCCGGATGACTGAGCCTGACTACCATTTGTCCGCCGCCCTTGCCGCTGGCGAGCAGCGGTAGTGACAGCTTGTTGACGCCAGCGTCGAGGTCATCGCGCCATTTGAGTTCACGGCGGCTGCCGAAACCCTGCACTTCCACGTTACCGGTCAACAAAATACTGATCTCGGCGCCGGGCAACGCCCGGTCTACCTCGATCGCAACATGCATCATCCGCGGTTCATCCGCAGATACGTAAAATTCCGCGACAGTCTGCGACTGGTCGCCTGGCAGATTGAATACGCCGGACATCAGGACGATAGCCAGCACTGACGCCGCAATGGCGCCACCGAATGCGGCTCCAGCCCAGAACGATCGTGATGTGCCTCGCTGTGGACGAAAACGCGTCACGTCGGCCGCGATGCGCTCAAATAATTCAGCGGGCGGCTGCTCCACAGGCAGTCTTTCAATTGCCAGCGTAGCGCGTCTCCCGCGCAGCGCCGCATCGCAGCCGGCACAGACTTTCGCGTGTGCCAGGTATTCATCGCGACTCGCTTCGGGCATGGTCTCCGTAGCCAGCGCTGTTACCTGTTCCGAAAATTCTATGCAGTTCATTCTTTGCCACCCACGACCTTCAGGATCGGTTGCTGCAGTGCCTCGCTGGAGAGCAATCGTCCAAGTTTCGAGCGGGTTCTGTACAGGCGCGACTTGATCGTTCCTGTACTCAATCCGGTCAATTGTTGCAGTTCGTCCAACGAGTATCCTTCAATATCATGCAGCGCGAGCAGGCTGCAGTCGTCCGTGTTCAGGATGCCCATCGCCCGGACTATCCGGGCAATCCTGGCGTCCTGGTCAAGCTGTTCGTCAGGCCGGATCTCGCTCCGGGCGATTTGTTCGGGGTCGAACGAATCCGCACCGGTATCGGCCTGATCGACCGGCGAACGCGACATTTCGCGCCGCCGGTCGACGAACTTGTGGTACAGGACTTTCAGGAGCCAGGCCCGACGAAACTCGATACGCTCAAGTTCATCGATGCTCTCGAAAGCCTTAAGGCAAACGTCCTGTACCAGGTCCTCCGCATCTGACGGCGACGACGTCAAACGTCGCGCCGCTCCGTAAAGCGCCGAAAAGTGTTCCTGAACGAGCGATGTGAATCGGCTCTTTGCAGAGTCGCGCTCGCTCATCGAAGTGCACTCTTATGCTGGCGTCTGTAGTTCATAACGTCTGAAAGCAGTATTTGGTTCGCCAATGTTTACATAACGCGC
>Ga0224496_10001853_pt1 | contig 12925 bp, 12 predicted proteins | sample SF_Jul11_sed_USG_2_FD_168127 | JGI IMG/M metagenome (GOLD analysis project Ga0224496, IMG submission 168127) | Sediment microbial communities from San Francisco Bay, California, United States - SF_Jul11_sed_USGS_8_1 | ecosystem: Environmental > Aquatic > Marine > Sediment | place: USA... | reverse complement strand
AATATAGCCATACATGGCAATCAGGGTTGGCATACCCGCGCGATTACCGGCCTCGATATCACGCCGTGCATCACCCACGTAAAGGCACTCAAAGGGTTTGCTGCCAGCGGCCAGGCAGGCATGGTATATCGGTTCAGGATGGGGTTTGCGGTTGCGTGTGGTATCACCGCTAACAATGCAGGCGGCACGATCAAACAGGCCGATCTGTTGCATCAGCGGATCGGTTAACCAGCCGGGCTTGTTGGTGACAACACCCCAGTTAAGGTCGTTGTTTTCGGCCTGTTCCAGTAGTTCAAGCATGCCATCAAATAGCACCGATTTGACACACAGGTTGTCCTGGTAGATTTCCAGGTAGCGTTGCTTGAGGCGTTCCAGCTCGGCCTCGTCTGTGACATCACTAAAGCCGAGCTGGACCAGGGCCATGCTGCCATTGGATACGATCGGGCGAACCTGTTCATAGGGCATAGCCTTACGCTGTTCTTCCTGACGTAGAATGTCGAGCGCATAGGCCATGTCTGGCGCGGTATCGATCAGTGTACCGTCCAGGTCGAACAGCAGGGTTTTAATGTCGGGCAAGGGCTACTCCGGGCTTCGCAGGTAATGTGCCATGTAGTTGACGGCAACATCAGCGCCCAGTGTGTAGGTCTTACTGAAGGGGTTGTAACTCATGCCGGTGATATCGCGTAACTCGAGTTCACTCTGTCGTGCCCATTCATCCATTTCCGAGGGCTTGATAAATTTATCATAGTCATGGGTGCCACGGGGTAGCATGTTGAGCAGGTACTCGGCACCGACTATGGCCAGCATATAGGCCCTGGGATTGCGGTTGATGGTCGAAAAGAATACCGAGCCACCGGGTTTAACCAGTGTTTTACAGGCGGCAATTACCGAGGCGGGGCTGGGCACGTGTTCGAGCATTTCCATGCAGGTGACAGCATCAAATGCACCGGGCATTTTGGCCGCCAGTTCTTCCACCGTGATCTGTTGATAATCGATATCCTGCTCGGATTCCAGTGCATGTAGTCGGGCCACTGACAGGGGTGCCTTGCCCATATCGATGGCGGTAACCTGGGCACCGCGTTGTGACATGCTTTCCGACAGGATGCCGCCACCACAGCCCACATCCAGGACCTTTTTGCCGGGCAGTTGCACGCGCTCATCGATATAGTGCAGGCGTAGCGGGTTGATTTCGTGCAGTGGCTTGAATTCGCCCTGTTTGTCCCACCAGCGCGAGGCCAGCTCTTCAAATTTGGATATTTCAGCGGGGTCGACATTGCGTTGTTCAGGATTGGGATTAGTCATAATGGATTCTGTGGTTAGCTATTGGCCCGTATTTTATCATTCCAGGCACGGGCTTTGTTGATAATTTTGTGTTCGTCCAGTGTCGTCAGGGCACGATCCTTCAACAGGTGCTTGCCGGCGACCCAGACATCAGTGACCTGTTCTCGACCGGCACTGTATACCAGGTGTGAAACCGGGTGATAGACAGGGGATAATTCCAGGCAGTTGAAATCGACGGCGACCATATCGGCATACTTGCCGACTTCCAGTGAACCGGTGTGCTGGTCGAGCCCCAGTGCCCTGGCACCATTGATGGTTGCCATGCGCAACGCCTGTTCAGCACTCAGCGCCGAGGCATCCCCGGCCACCGATTTGCCGAGCAGGGCAGCGCTATGCATTTCACCGAACATGTTGAGGTCATTATTGCTGGCGGCGCCATCTGTGCCCAGCGCGACATTGATACCCGCATCGATCAGTTTCTGTACCGGGCAGTAGCCACTCGCCAGCTTCAGGTTGGATTCGGGGCAGTGCACCACGTGGGCGCCGCTTTGTGCCAGCAGCTCGATTTCGTCGTCTTCAAGCTGGGTCATGTGTACCGCGACCAGGTTGGGTGAGATCAGGCCCAGTTCGTCGAGGCGGGCTAACGGGCGCTTGCCCGTGGCTTTAACGGCCTGTTCGATTTCATCACGGGTTTCATGTACATGGATGTGTACGGGCAGGTCCATTTCATCGGACAGCATGCGGATCGTTTTCAATGGTTCATCAGAGACGGTGAAGGGGGCATGGGGTGCGAAGGGGGTCTGGATCAGTATGTCACTGCGGTACTGGTCCCTCAGCTTGAGACCCTTTTCGATATATTCTTCGGCATCGTTCGCCCATACCGTGGGGAAGTCGATGACAATGAGGCCGACACAGGCGCGGATACCGGCATCACGGGCAACACGGGCGGTAATATCCGGGAAGAAATACATGTCATTAAAACAGGTGGTGCCGGAACGCAGCATCTCGGCAATCGCCAGCTCGGTACCGTCGTGGACAAAGTCCCGGTCAACCCATTGCTGTTCCGCGGGCCAGATGTGGTTATTTAACCAGTCCATGAGGTGCAGGTCATCGGCAATACCGCGGAACAGGCTCATGGAGGTATGGGTATGGCTATTGATCAGCCCGGGGATCAGGGCATGATCGGTATAGTCATTTTCCACATGGGCCTGGTAGCTGGCCCTGGCCCGTTCAGTAGGTAGTATGTCTAGAATACGGCCATCGTGAATCGCTATACTGTGATAATCCAGTACCGGATCACCGTCAGTAACCGGTATCACCCAGCGGGCATGTACAAGTGTATCGACAGATTTCATCGCGGCAAGATACCCTGTGCGGCCATTGGCTGCAAGATTTAGATAGTAAAAAGCTGCGCTAAATTCATGTATTTCATATTAATAAGTGATATAAACGACGGACAATCTGAATAAATTTACGGAGGAATCCTGGATGCCGTCATTAAAATGTTTGCGAATCGTGCCTGTCATTGGCCTCAGTGCTGTACTGGTATTCGGTCTATCAGCCTGTAATCCCAAGGTTACCCGCGTGAGTGCTGAAGAGGTAACGGACCTGAGCGGTAACTGGAATGACACCGATTCGCGCCTGGTATCGGAAGAAATGATCCAGGATGTATTATCACGGCCCTGGATCAGTCGCTTCCAGCGTAAGAAAGGCAAACCCCCGGTGGTGATCGTCGGTACTATACGTAACCTCAGTCACGAACACATCAATACCCGAACCTTTGTTAGCGACCTGGAACGTTCATTGATCAATTCCGGTGAAGTTGAGTTTGTTGCCTCGTCCAGTGAGCGCCAGGAACTGCGTGATGAACGTCGGGAACAGGACCTTAATGCCAGCGAGGCGACGCGTAAGGCGATGGGTCGTGAAATTGGTGCCGACTTTATGCTCAAGGGCAGTATCAATACCATCATCGATGCGATTGAAGGTGAACAGGCGCGTTTCTACCAGGTCAACCTTGACCTGATCGAACTGGAAACCAATCGCAAGGTCTGGGTGGGACAGAAGAAAATCAAGAAAACCATCGAGAAGGGTGGTTTACGTTTCTAATCAAGCTAGCAACCGGGTTGCTGCTATGGGCAACCCGGCCTTACTGTTTCAATACGCCTTAAATCAAACCTGCACGAGATAAAATCAATTTTGTTGACACGAGTTATAAGCCTGCTGGTTATTTGCACCATTCTGACCCTCCAGGGTTGTGCCACCAGGGCGCAGAAATCAGCGCCTATGCGTGCACTGCTGCAACAGGGTTATGCCGCTCAGGCCCTGTCTGAACTCGAAAAAAATAGCAAAACGGATGATGTTATGGTGAATATGAACCGTGGCATGCTACGACGTATCACGCGTGATTTTGAAGGCAGTAATCGCGCCCTCGAGGCAGCGAAAAAGGAAATTGATGCCCTCTATGCCACCAGTGTGACTGAACAGCTGGGATCGCTGGTGGTGAATGATGAAAGCATCAGTTTCCAGGGCGAACGTTTTGAGCAGGTGCTGGTGCATGCCTACAAGGCATTAAACTATGTTGCACTGGGTGATCTTGATGCGGCACGGGTTGAAGTCCTGCAGTCGGATGTGAAGATGCGTGAGTGGGGTGAAACGCCTGAAGAAGATCCTTTTATGCGTTATCTCTCCGGTATATTGTTCGAAGCACTGGGTGAAACCGACGATGCCTTAATTGCCTATCGCAAGGCAGTGGATATTTATAAAAAGACCCGTGATAAACATGGTTTGGTAATACCACTCCAGTTAAAACATGACCTGTTACGGCTGCTGGCCAAACAGAAACTATGGAATGAATTAAAGCGTTATAAAAAATCACTGGCGATGGAAAAATGGTCAGCAGCCAAAATCCGTGACCAGGGTGAGCTGGTGGTGTTGATGCATACTGGCCTGGTACCGCAGCGACAACAGACTATCCTGCAGACCTATGCCCCTGATATATCCGGTATGGTGAGAATTGCCTTGCCCATTTACCGGGAGCCTCCGCAGCCGGTTCATCGTATCCGTTTACAGCTGGAGGGTGGTACAAGGTATCTCGAGACCGTGGAGAATATCGATGGGCTCGCGCGTTCAGCACTGGCTAGTCACATGCCCGCATTAACACTCAGGGCCATTGCCCGTGCGGTGGCGAAGAAAAAAATGGAACACCAGGCAAAGGATAAAAGCGGTGGCCTTGGCCAGTTGGCCATGTTTCTCGCTAACACCGCATCTGAAATTGCGGATACCCGTGGCTGGAATACCCTGCCACAGGTCATCCAGCTGGTACGGGTCCCGTTACCCGAGGGCGAGCACCGTGTGAGGCTGGAAGTGGTTGGTGGTGCCGGTGGTGTCATTGATCGAATTGTTTTACCGGTCACAGTCAGGGCGGGCCAGTTGACTATACTCTCTGAACACTGGACGGCACCCGGTTCATGGGTATTGCCCCTGTCAGCAACAACAAACACTACACAGGTTACCCGATGATAGCGAAGCTTGCTGCCCTGAAATACTCTATTACATTGTTCGGCCTGTTCGGCCTGTTTTTGCCTGTGCCCCTCGCGCTTGCCGCGGATAAGCCCGGCTGGATAGAGTCGGCACCCCGTGAGTTTCCTGATGACCAGTATTTAACCGCCACGGGTTCCGCGGGTAAACTTGAAGTCGCGAAGGATCGGGCGCTGGCCAACCTGGTCAAAATATTCGAATTACATATCAGTGAGTCCTCGGTGACACGCTCCGATACCGAAGTAGAACTCAGCCAGGGTGAGGAGACCTTTAGTAAATCCCAGCAGTTGTCGCAGCAAATATCGATACAGACCGATAAGGTCATCAGTGGTGCACGTATTGTTGCCAGTTGGGAGGATGAGGCGGTCAGGGTATTCCATGCGCTGGCCGTGCTTGATCGTAAGCAGGCAACAAATAATATACGCCATGAAATGCAGCGCCTCGACGAGGCCACCGAGACCGAGCTCAAACGTAGTGAGTCGGCATCGGATCTGCTTTTGTCCCTGTCGGCACTGGATAAGGCGTTGTTTTTGCAACAGCAGCGACGCAGCCTGCAGGATACGCTCAAGGTTATCGACCATAATGGGCGTGGGCACCCGGCTGAATGGAACCTGGCCGAGTTGCGTGGCCAGCTGGAACAGAAATTGCAGGGCCTGAAAATATCGACCGCCGTCGATCATGACCCCATGGGCGAGCTGGAGCGATTACTCAAATCAGCGATGGGCAATGCGGGTTTCCCGGCCACCGATGAAACCCCTGATTTTGTGCTCGTGGCCTCGCTGGATGTGCAGGACCTGGGCATGCACGAAGGCTGGTACTGGCTACGTGCCAAGCTAACGGTCAGCATGATCCAGTCCAATGGCAAGGTGCGTGGCAGCCAGGAGTGGCCCTTAAAGGTCTCTGCATTGCAGCGAAATGATGCCGAAAGTCGCATCATGACCCAGGTATCCCGGACCCTGAACCAGGAGCTAAAATCGGCCATTATTGCCTTCGCCACTGGTGTAGAATAGGCGCATCTTTTAGCGGGCTTCTAATTTATCAGACAGGGTAACCGATGCAGACCAACCATGACTCTATACGTGCCATCAACTGGCGTGATGACCGACTATTTCTCCTCGACCAACGTATCCTTCCCCAAAGCTATACAGAAATCGAATTAAACACCGCCACCGAGGTGGCCCATGCCATTACCGATATGGTGGTGCGCGGTGCACCGGCCATAGGCATTACAGCGGCCTATGGTGTTGTACTTGCTGCCCGCCAGCGTTATGCGGAGGATGCGGGCAACTGGAAGGCATTAATAAAAACCGATATGCAGCAACTGGCCGCCTCCCGGCCGACGGCGGTGAACCTGTTCTGGGCACTGGACCAGATGCAGGCATTGATTGACGGACTCGAAGGTGACCCCTTTGAGCCCTTGAAGGCCGCGGCCGACCGCATCATGCAGGAGGATATTGATGCCAACCACACCATGGGTGAGCTGGGCGCAAAACTGATCGAAGCGGGCAGCGGTGCGGTACTGACCCACTGTAATGCCGGTGCACTGGCCACGGGTGGTTATGGTACAGCGCTGGGCGTGATTCGAAGCGCCTTTGCCGGACAGCGTATCGACCATGTCTTTGCCGATGAAACCCGCCCCTGGCTGCAGGGTGCTCGACTCACCGCCTGGGAGATGGTACAGGACAATATTCCCGTTACGCTGTTAGCCGAGGGTGCGGCTGCGAGTTTGATGAAGCAGGGCAAGATCAGCTGGATTATTGTCGGTTCTGACCGTATTGCCGCCAATGGCGATGTGGCCAACAAGATTGGCACCTATAGCCTCGCGGTGCTGGCCAAATACCATGGGGTTAAGTTCATGGTCGTGGCGCCGACAACAACCGTTGATATGGCGATAGCCCATGGTGATGATATCCCCATCGAGCAAAGGGACCCGAATGAAGTGCTGGGCTGTGGTGGTAACCGCATAGCTGCAGAGGGTGCCAGTGCCTGGAATCCTGCATTTGATGTGACGCCAGCAGAACTGGTGTACGCCATCGTCACCGAAAAGGGCGTGGTCAAGCACCCCAGCAAGGAGGCCATGCTGGCGATGATGAATGCCTGATTCTTGATTCAGGTTAATGAATCAACAGGCTTAGTTGACTTAGAGTCTGGCTATGAATAGCCAGACTCTAAAACATAACCCACTGTTACCTGCCGTATTACGTTACCCCGTAAAGTTTATACCCGATGTGATGCACAACCACGTTGTGGTGACGGCGCTGAACCGGCTATTTAAGCAGGAAATAATTGACGGTGAGCTGGATTTTCTCGAGGGTAAAACCCTGGCGGTCAATGTCAGGGATGCAGCAGTACATATCCTGCTGAGTATGCATGAGCAGAAAATCATTACCCGTTCAAAAACCACCAAAGCCGACCTGACTATGGAAGGTTCCCTCTATGATTTTTTATTGCTTGCCAGGCGCCGGGAAGATGCGGATACCCTGTTTTTTAATCGACGCCTGAGGCTCAGTGGCGATACCGAACTGGGTTTATACGTGAAGAACTTCCTGGATGCACTCGAGATCAACCAGCAGCTTACCTATGTCTATAAACTGACCGATAAGATGAGCCGAATTGCGGAACGTATAGGTTAGTGATGCTATTGAGTGGTTCGTTAAGTCGTTAATAATTAAAAGTGCCAACTGGTTCACATGCCAGGAGGCTACAGCTACCTGTTTGGGTGGTTTGTAGAATAGGGCAAACTGTTATATTAAATCACGAAAAATTGATGTCAGTTTTCCTGGGTATAGGGACTGGCTGCTAAAATGAATACATTTATCAATCCAGGTGATGTTTTATATTAAGGTTTTTCACCCGATTGGTAGTGCTAAGTCCCAAATGAAGAAACAAGATTCCTGCTGTCGTTGACAGTCCCATGGATAAGCCCTGCAGGAATCATATGGAGAAAAATGATGAGCCCGTTTGAAAGAAAGTGCCTGCTGGTCGGTATCCTGGTCTCGGCTGTAGCTATCCCATTTAATTCACTTTTTGCCATAAGCGATGACCAATCTGCTATTCTGCCAATGCAGGTTATGGGATATACCGCTGAAGCGCACCACAACAAACAGGAATAAATTTCACCGCGCAACACAAGATCTAAATTGTAATCGTCTTATGCCACTCAGTTATTTTCTTTTATCGATACTCACATAATCTCTTTCCGTTGCACCCACATATAATTGCCTTGGTCGACCAATGCGCTGCATCGGATCGGCAATCATTTCACTCCAGTGAGCAACCCAGCCTACGGTTCGGGCAATTGCAAACATCACCGTAAACATATTGGTAGGAATATTGAGTGCGCGATAAATAATACCCGAGTAGTAATCTACATTGGGGTAGAGTTTGCGTTCAATAAAATATTCATCATTCAATGCCACTTCTTCCAGCTTCATTGCCAGCTCAAACATTGGGTTGTTGTTATCGGCCAGGTTGCTCAGTACCTGGTGGCACATTTTACGGATGATCGTCGCGCGTGGATCAAAGTTACGGTAGACACGGTGGCCAAACCCCATTAACCGGAAAGGATCATTTTTGTCCTTTGCCTTGGCAATATACTTGTCGATATTCGATACGTCGCCAATTTCTTCGAGCATGGTCAGTACCGCTTCATTGGCGCCACCATGGGCAGGCCCCCAGAGTGAAGCAATGCCCGAGGCAATACAGGCAAATGGATTGGCGCCTGAACTACCGGCAAGGCGTACCGTGGAGGTACTGGCATTCTGTTCATGGTCCGCGTGCAGGATGAACAGCAGGTTCATGGCATCGATCGCGGTCTTGTTGGGTATATAGGGTTCACAGGGTGTAGAAAACATCATGTGCAGGAAGTTGCCGCAATAATCGAGATTGTTTTGTGGGTACATGATGGGTTCTGAAACACTGTGTTTGTAACAGGCTGCGGCAATGGTTGGCATCTTGGCGATGAGCCGGTGTGCAGAAATTTCACGATGGCGTGGATCATGGATATCCAGTGAATCATGATAGAAAGACGAGAGAGAGCCAACCACGCCTATCATGATCGACATCGGGTGTGCATTGTAATGAAAGCCATGGAAGAAATTACGCATGCTTTCCTTGATCATGGTGTGATGGCTAATTATTTCTTCAAATTTTATAAGTTCTGAGGTGGTGGGTAGTTCACCGTTAATGAGCAGGTGTGCTACCTCAAGAAAATTACTATTGGCGGCGAGTTGTTCAATCGGGTAACCGCGGTACCTGAGGATGCCAGCCTCACCGTCGATATAGGTAATGGCGCTTTGACAGCTGGCGGTAGAGACAAAACCTGGGTCATAGGCGAGCAGGCCTTTTTCTTTATAAAGTGTCGATATCTCGATGGCTGACGGGCCGGTGGTGCCTTCATGGAGTTGCAGATCAACCGTTTCACCTGTGTTGTTATTGGTGAGTGTGAATGTATCGGCCATACCGGTTCCTTTGTTCTAATTATTGGGGGAGAGGTCGTTAGTACTGACCAATTATAGAACATCAGGGTCTCAATCGAAAAAAACTTTTAAATCATCAGGACAGGGCGACGGATTTGATACCGGCCTCATTGTGCCAGTAACCGTTACACAGGCCGCTTGGTGTGAGTTTCTCCAGTTGGGCCATGGCCGCGTCTAATGGCAGGGTATTGTGCATTTGCTGGTGGAACAGGTTGATGATTTTGTCCATATGCATTGCCTGTGGGCTCAGGCGAATAATATCTATGCCCATATTTTTCATGCTATCCAGTTCTGCCAGCAGATTATAGACCTGTGCCGATTGTGTCTGGATACCATTGAAATTAAGGAATTTCTGGTCCTCCTGGGTGTTGAGCAGCAGGCCATCCGGGTAATCGAGGCAGCGGTACTGGCAATCATCTTTCTGTAAATTATGGGCACGGGCCGTGTAACAGCGTGCGGAATAGGCCAGTGGCAGGCGCCCAAAAGCAAAAATTTCTGTTTCAATGTGCGCCGGTTTCAGCGCCTGCATGTCCTTTAGTGTTGATTCACTTAATTCAACCGGCATCACCCAGCGTTTTAGTCCCAGTTTGGCCAGTAGCGCCAGGGTGTGGTGATTGTAAATGTTGACACTGTGTCCACTGATAAAGGGTTTGCCCTCAAGTAAGCCCACCGCGCCCATGTCGTTGGCCTCAACCAGGAAGTCTTCATTTTCACAAATACGTTTCAGGGTTTTGATATCGGATTCTGCTTCACTTAGTGCCAGCGTCGAGAGCACCACTTCCTTACCCGCAGCTTTCAGTTTGTGACCAATATCAAGCCAGTCCCGGGTGCGTATCAGTTTGCGTTTCGCACAGACGGTTTCGCCCAGGTAGACAATATCAACCGGGGATTCTGCCACCTGTTGATAAAAATCCTCTACCTGTTGTTTTGACCAGTAATAAAGAATGGGGCCTAGTGATAATTTCATAATCTAACTTTAAGTTTTTATTGCCAGGGACGGTGATAGGCACCGAGTGTTGTTTGTGCGCCTTCTGAAACCTTATCCAGTTGATCCATCCAGTCCGCTTTTGTTTTATAGTCATCACTGCTTTTCTGGCAGCTATCAATCGCTTCACGCCAGACGCGTGTCACTTCAGCAACATAGGCAGGGCTACGCTGCCGGCCTTCTATTTTAATGGCATCGACACCGGCGGCTAACAGCTGTGGCAGCATTTCAAGCGTGTTTAAACTGGTGGGCTCTTCCATTGCGTGATAGGTGTTGCTGGAGACATTAAAACGACCTTTACAGATGGTTGGATAACCGGCTTTTTCATCCGCGTTGTAGCGGTCTATTAACAGGCCGCCAAGACGTGTGTCCATGCCACCATCCGGTTTGTCAATCCATTCTACAGACTTGGCCGGTGAGCAGGCACCAAAGGTGTTTGGTGAATCACCGGTGACGTATGACGACAAAATACAACGGCCCTCAACCATCACGCATAGACTGCCAAAGCCGAAGATTTCAATGCCGACGTCGGTATTTTTAATCACCTGTTCAACCTGTTTCATGGAGAGCACGCGGGGTAGTACTACGCGTTTAATATCAAACTGTCGACGATAAAATTCGATTGCCTCATAACTGGTTGCCGATCCCTGTACGGAGAGGTGCAGGTTCATTTCAGGCCAGCGTTGTCGTGCATAATCCATCACGCCCAGGTCGGCAATAATCATACTATCTATACCCAGTTCGCCCGCCTGGTCTACCGCATATTGCCAGCGCTGCCAGCCATCGGGTTGTGGATAGGTGTTTAGAGCCAGAAAGACTTTTGCGCCCTTGTTATGGGCGTAGGCAATACCCTGTTCGATTTTTTTTGCATCGAAATTCAGGCCGGCAAAATGACGTGCATTGGTATCATCTTTGAAGCCGATATACACGGCATTCGCACCATTATCTACAGCAGCCTTTAATGAGGGTAAATTACCTGCGGGACAAACCAGTTCCATAATTAAATAACCTGTTTCATTGTTGGTGATAATGAGGGTGTCGATGAGCACAGCCGTCCCTGATAACTGTTACGTTGTTTTAACTCATTTTCTATACCATTGATCACGGCCCATTTTTTAGAACACCAGTCAGGTGCAAGTAAAATGTCCTTGCTGGCGGTACCGGTGACGCGGTGATAAATAATATCGTCCGGGGTACGTTCAATCAGGTTAGCAGCAAGGTGGATGTATTCATCCATTTCCAGCGGCCTGTAGAGGCCCTGTTTCCACTGGCGTGCGAGTTGTGTACCTTTAACGATGTGCAGGGGGTGCAGCTTTAACCCGGCGACACCCAGCTGAAGAACACGGCTCAGAGTCTTGCTCATATCCGAGTATTTTTCTCCAGGCAGGCCCAGTATCAGGTGGGTGCATACTGTTAGGTCACGTTTTTTGCAGGCCGTAATGGCTTTTTCGTATTCTGCAAAACCATGGCCTCGATTGACCAGCCTTAGGCTATGGTCATTGGCGGATTGCAGGCCCAGCTCCAGCCAGACCTCATGCCCCTGGTCACGGTAATGACAGAGCAGGTCGAGTACCGGGTCGGGCACACAGTCTGGCCGGGTGCCGATCGACAGGCCAATGATGTCATCACTGGCGAGCGCTGTCTCGTATTGAGTCGCCAGCTCCCTGACATTGCCATAGGTATTGGTATAGGCCTGGAAATAGGCAAGATAGCGTTGTGCACCGGTGCGTTTGCGTATTACCTTGCGGCCGGCATCCAGTTGAGAGGGGATATCCGGCTGGCGTACCGCATTGGGTGTGAAGGAGCTGTTATTACAGAAGGTACAGCCGCCAATACCCTTGCTACCATCCCTGTTGGGACAGGTGAAGCCCGCATCTATGGCTATTTTGTGTATGCGTTCGCCGTGTTTTTGCAGCAGGTGCTGGCCGAAGGTGTTGACGTAATCTGATAGTGCCATGTAATAAATAGTGGTTTCTGGTTACAGGGTGCTTAACTTGGCATGTTGTGGGTGATAAAGTGATGATCTGGATCAATTATGCAAAATTGAGTAGTTGTTATGCCCCCCACAAATCAGGCTATTGCTGAAAAAGAGACCATTCACGGTTATACCTTACACGGTAATCGTTACCTTAATGTGAGTAATCGCTGTAATCTTTACTGTCATTTTTGCCCACGCATGGAGAATGACTGGACCGTCAAGGGTTATGAGTTATCACTCAAGGCAGAACCTACTGTTGATGAGCTGATCGAGGCTGCTGGTGATGTGACCCATTATAAGGAGATTGTCTTCTGTGGTCTGGGCGAGTCAACAATTCGACTGGATGTGATGATCGAAGTAGGCCAGAGACTCAAGGCCATGGGTGCACGGATTCGCCTGAATACCAATGGCCTGGGTAGCCAGTATCATAAGCGCGATATCACGCCCGAAATGAAAGGGGCGGTGGATGTCATGTCTGTTTCGCTGAATGCCCAGGATGCCGCCATTTATGAAAAACATTGCCTACCCCGCAAGGATGATTCTTATGCGGCAATGCTCGATTTTGTGCGCCATGCAAAACAACAGGGTTTTGAGGTGAGCCTGACTGCGATTGATGGCCTTGACGGTGTTGACATAGGTGCATGTCAACGTATAGCGGATGAGTTG
>Ga0224496_10001852_pt1 | contig 12931 bp, 16 predicted proteins | sample SF_Jul11_sed_USG_2_FD_168127 | JGI IMG/M metagenome (GOLD analysis project Ga0224496, IMG submission 168127) | Sediment microbial communities from San Francisco Bay, California, United States - SF_Jul11_sed_USGS_8_1 | ecosystem: Environmental > Aquatic > Marine > Sediment | place: USA... | reverse complement strand
ATAGCGGATGTTGGCACCGCTGAGGTCGGCATTGCTGAGGTTGGCATAGCTGAGGTCGGCATAGCGGATGTTGGCACCGCTGAGGTCGGCATAGCGGATGTTGGCTTTGTAGAGGTTGGGCATAATGCCGTGGTTGAGCCGTCGCCATTGGTTCCACACATCAACGCCCTGATTGAGTGTTTCATAGTGAAAGTTGTTCATCGTTTATTTCCTTCTGATATTTTGTTAGGTTATGAATCCAGACCGCCGACACTGGCGACAATCGACATAATTTTAGTTTTGATTGCATCTTTTCCGGACTTTCCTACGGGCGCACCGCCGCAATTATGGCGGCCGTTGTTACGGGATGAGATGATATCAGCAATGATCTGGTTTACTCTCTTTGTGGTTAAGTTGCCGTTCTTTTTTGCTGATTTGATCTTTGCGGTCGCGGTCATGGTTTTATCTCCTATATTCGTTTGTTATTAATCTTAATAAACCTTAATATATACGCACCGCAATATATTGTCAAGCGTATAACTCAAAATAAATGACAAATAATTTAACAGCGTTTAGATGATACGTGTTGACTGTTATGCTAGTTTATGCTATGCGGTGGACAATGGCAATTTTGACTAAAGACCAGATGCCTAAGCTGATCCCGCTCCCGATGGACGATGACGAAACTCATCGGCGGTGGGAGCTGATTGAGGATTGGCGGTTCGCCCGATGGAGGGCGCATATCATTGTTGTCCCAGCCGGATTCGTTTTTAATGGCGCATCCATCCCGAAGGTTTTTTCTAATATTTTCGCTTCAACCGGGATTCTTTTTCTTGCCGCCCTTATCCATGATTTCATGTATGAAAACGGTTACTATCTCGTGACGTTTGAGGTGCTCGACCGTGATCCAGTTAATATGGAGGTCTACGTGACAAGGCAGGAGGCAGACCAGATATTTGAGGAGATTGCCGATATCTGTTACCCGCAAAATACCGTAGCTATTGGCATGGCTAAGGCTTTTTTAAGCGTAGGCGGTGGTCGGGCATGGGCTAAGTGTCGGGCATTGGATTCTGTGCGATGAAATACGCAACCCCAGACGGGCGGGAGGAATATCCGCTCCATACGAGTGGAGACCCCTTTAAGGGGCGTGTCGTTGAGTCGTCTGAAGGGTGTGGGCCTTTCCCTTACCGAACTTACGATAAGAACGGAAACTTAATTAAAGAGGAGTGCCATGCCCCGATGTTATATGAAGCGGGTAATCGCCGTTTTGGTCATAACGATGCTTTTGTTAACAGTAGCATCGAACGCAAACGCAGAACCATACCGTTGGGAGATTGAGGAAGGCACGGGCAATCTAATAGCAACCGCCCCTGATCTGGATATGGGGCTTAGGTACAACGTTGAAGGGATCGGTAAGGGCGAGGGCTGTAACGTGCCTATGGATAGCAGGATAATCAGGTGGGAAGATGGTGAGGGTGGAGATAAGATCTGTTATTTTACCCTAAAAACACCCCTTATGTACATATTCAAGGGTATGCGAGACTGGCAATGGGTTGCCAAGCGTGTCAAATGCGAAAATGAATAGTCAAGATGCGCTTTACCTGTGCAGATAATTCAATTCCCCTGTAGCTTTAATTGGTAGAGCAACTGATTTGTAATCAGTGGGTTGCAGGTTCGAGTCCTGTCGGGGGATTTACTTTTTGAACTTGAGCAAAAAGATTAAAATGCAAAAAAATGCTTAATATACTTAAAATCTGCTTCTGTCTCTGTCTCTGGGTTTATCTGTCTCTGGCCCTTTCTGGCCTCTGGCTTTTGCTTTTCCTTAATCCTTTTGATACCTCTTTTCTTAAATACACGCTGTCAAAACGCTTGTCAAGAACTATTTTAAAACAAAATCGTAACGCCATATTTTAAAAACACTTGCAATTGGTGTAAAATGGCTTTATTTTGGGTGTAGGAATTTTGACGCTACAGAAAGTGACGCTATGAAAAAGAAAGAAACGGCTAAAAACACGGGAAAGACTGCTGGATACAACATTGATATCTCGGACATAGAAATAAATGACTATATGGATCGCACCGTGTGGTTCGATGATAACCAGCAAGTAGTTATACTATACGATGCGCAAGGCAATCCTTTAGGCACGAAGATGCCGCGGATTGGTTTTTTATGACAAAACGAAAAGCCCCCAAAGACATTAAGCCCGCAGGTCAACCCACATCATATAAACCAGAATATGATGAACAGGCGTTTAAACTATGCCTGCTCGGAGCAACTGATAAGAAGATAGCTGATTTCTTTGATGTTACGGAGCAAACCATCAACAACTGGAAAATTAAGCACCCAACATTCTTTGAGTCCTTAAAAAATGGAAAAGAAAAAGCGGACGGCGTAATAGCTGAAAGTCTTTACCATAGGGCTAAGGGATATTCTCACCACGATGTTCATATCGCCGTCTCTAACGGCGAAGCCATTCAGACCGATATCGTCAAGCACTACCCACCTGATCCAACGTCATGTATTTTTTGGTTGAAGAACCGTCAACCTGCTACATGGCGGGATAAGCACGATCATGAGATAAGCGGCGAACTTAAAATAGGGAAAATCGAGCGTGTCATCATCGACCCGGACATTGAGGATCAACACGCCTAGAGTTTTTGCCCCACTGTTACAGCCTGGGCGGTATAAGGGCGCATACGGTGGACGTGGCTCTGGGAAGTCTCATTTCTTTGCCGAACGCGTAGTTGATAGGGCTTTGGACGAATACGGGCTTAGGGTCGTGTGCATTCGCGAAGTCCAGAAAAGTTTAAAGGAATCGGCAAAGCGTTTAATCGACGACAAGATTGAGGGGCTTGGAGTCGGGGCCTATTTCAGGTCGCTAACAGACCATATAGTTACCCCGGGCGGTGGCATTGTCCTGTTTCAGGGCATGCAGGATCATACCTCTGAATCCATAAAGAGTCTTGAGGGGTTCGATATTGCTTGGATTGAGGAAGGCCAGACGCTATCGGAGCGGTCGCTTGAAATATTACGGCCTACAATACGCAAGCCAGAATCGGAAATATGGGCTAGTTGGAATCCAAGGAACGCAACTGATCCCCTTGACGCGCTGTTGAGGGGTGCCGAGGTTCCACGTGGGGCAATTGTCGTTCGCGCTAATTGGCGTGACAATCCGTTCTTTCCACAAACGCTACGGGATGAGCTAGCCCATGACAAGAAACACAAACCAGATAGATACGCTCATATTTGGGAAGGTGAATACGAGCCTACGGCTATAGGGGCGATTTGGAGCAGGCAGAACATCCATCAAAACCGCAGAGCGGAAGCTCCGGACTTGGAGCGGATACTAGTAGCAATCGACCCAGCGGTGTCAAATAACGCTAACTCTGATGAGCATGGGATTATCGTTGTTGCGCAAGGGGCTGATAAGCGTGGTTACGTTATTGACGACCAGACAATCAAGGGGTCGCCACGGCAATGGGCCAGTAGAGCAATTAGCACGCTGGATCGGTACGAGGCAGACGCAATTGTAATAGAGGTCAACCAAGGCGGTGATATGGTTCGCCACACGCTGGAAAGTGTAAGACCCGGCGTTAGGATTATAGAGGTTAGGGCAACGCGGGGCAAACACGTCAGAGCCGAACCGATCAGCGCATTATATGAGCAGGATAGGATTAGCCACGTTGGGAGTTTCCCAGAGCTTGAACAGCAAATGTGCCAAATAACATCGGGCGGTTATTGTGGTGATGGATCGCCTGATAGGGTTGATGCTATGGTATGGGGGTTTACGGAGTTGTTTCCGAAGCTAACGGCCCTAGATGAGCCGGAAGAACGCTACAGGGAATATAGTCTTGGCGAAAACTCATGGATGGGGTGATTATGAATGGTCTCCATTGCAGGTTGACCAATAAAAACATTTTACTTATATTGGTATTAGGGTTATGTATGGGGTGCACGAGTATACAGTTTTGTAGATCAGAAAACGTATGCGCATCCTATTTATCAACAAAGGAAATAAAGCATATCAATGTTGAATGGACTGATAACGCTATTTCGGTTACTGCTTCTGAAGTATCGGGTGCGGAAATTGCTAAAGCAGTTGCGGAAGGTGCGGTTAAGGGAATAAAAGGAATGCCGTAAACAAACTATTTGCAAACCAAGGATGGTAGCGATGGGAGCGGATTCAAAAACAGACATTGACATATTGGACGAGGCCAAGGAACTCTTTAAAGAGTCTGATGATGGCACAAACGTCAATCGCTTGCTAGCTGAGTCCGATCTGCGATTCGGACGGCTTGGCGAACAGTGGGAAGCGGAAGTAAAAGACAAGCGTCACGCTGAAGGGCGTCCATGTCTCACAATAAATAAATTGCCTTCGTTTATCCGACAAGTGGTAAACGATGCCCGCCAGAATAAGCCCGGCGTCATTGTTAGCCCCGTTGACAACGGTGCTGACGTTAAAACAGCGAACATAATAAACGGAATAATCAGGTCAATACAGCGTAACAGTTGCGCCGATGTTGCCTTTGATACCGCCCTAGACAACGCTGTTAGTTGTGGGTTTGGGTTCTTTAAGGTCGGGATTGAATACGCGCACGAGCGGTCATTCGATATGGAGCTTCGTATTAAGCGAATAGCTAACCCGCTGTCCGTTCATTGGGATATCAACTCAACTGAGTTTGATGCCTCAGATTGGAATTATGCGTTTATATCTGATTGGTATGCGATTGAGGATTTCGAGAAAAATTGGCCCGGAGCTAATAAGTCAGACTTTGATAGTAACTCATTGGGTGGTTCAACCAATCTATGGCATGGCGAGGATGGCGTAAGGGTATCCGAGTATTGGCGTAGGACAGAACACCCTGACCGATTGCTTTTGCTTTCAGACGGAAGTGTGATTCGAGAGAAGGCTTTGACCGTTGAGCGCAGGATGTGGAATCTTGTCAACGGCGTTAATGTTGTTAGGGAACGGGATACGAAGATAGGCAAGGTCACACGGCGCATTATATCCGGGTCTGAGGTTTTGGAAGAAGAGGAATGGCCGGGTTCGACTATCCCAATTTGTCCAGTATGGGGTGAAGAAGTGGTTGTGGACAATTATCGATGGTTCCGGTCAATGATTCGCGATGCCCGGGATCCCCAGCAAATGATTAACTTCTGGAGGTCGGCAGAAGCGGAAATAGTCGCGCTTGCTCCAAAGGCTCCATATATGGTTGAGGAAGGTTCTATCCCGGTTAAAGAGCGCGACAAGTGGAACACGCTGAATACTAGGTCATGGCCGTATCTGAGTTACGCCAAAGGCTCTAATCCTCCAAGGCGTGAAATGTATAGCGGTATACCAGCCGGGGCTTTGCAGGAATCGCTGAACATGTCCGATGACATGAAAGCCATCATAGGAATTTATGACGCTTCGCTTGGCGCAAGGTCGAATGAGACTTCCGGACGTGCGATTATGGCAAGACAAAAACAGGGGGATTCTGCTAATTTCCATTTCGTTGACAACCTTTCCCGTGCCATTCAGTACATGGGGAAGATTTTGGTTGAGGTTATTCCTCATGTTTATAAAGGCCGTCAAGCTATCCGCATCTTGGGCGAAGATGAGAGCGAAGACGTGATTAATTTGTCCACGCAGGATCAGGAAGCGGTTGAACCCGATGAGAACGGCGAAGGCGGCCTCTATAATCTAGGCGTCGGGCGTTACGATGTTGCGGTTAAAGCTGGCCCGAATTACCAAAGCAAGCGTGAAGAAACTAGAGAAGTGTTGATAGAGATTATGCGCCAAGTTCCGGGTGCCGCTGAATTAATCGGCGATATCCTGATGAGGCATATGGACTTTGAAGGCGCGGATGAAGTTGAAAAGAGATTGAAGATGATGTTACAGGCGAAGGGTATCAATCTGGATAGCCAGATTGCAATGCCTCAGCAAAACCCAATGGGTATGCCCCAGCCTATGCAGGGCAGTGGAGTACCCGCACAAACAGGATCGCCCATGCCTATGCAGGGTATGGGAGTCCCACAACAATAGAGGGAGTTTAAAGTCATGGAAGATACAACCGCCGCGGTCACAGACCAAGGAGTTGAGGAAGAAACCAGCGAGGTTAACGCAAGCGAGCTTGAGGGCGAACCGACAGAGTCGTCAACCGATGACGATGATTCAGAACAGCTTGACGCTGACGCTGAGGATTCGGCTGAAGAAGATGACGAAGAAGATGAGACAATAGAGCTTGATTTTGGCGGGAACAAGCTGAAGGTGGCAAAGGACAAAATCCCGGCAGAAGTAGCTGAAGAAGTTCAGCGATTTGTTAAGGGGGTTGAATCCGGCTACACAAAGAAAATGCAGGCATTAGCGGACACGAACCGAACCGTTGAGGCCCGTGAACAGGCTTTGCAAAAGCTTGAAGCGGTCCAAGGTGAAGCTCTTGATGTTTACGCCAGCGGCTTACGGATCAAGCAGGAACTCGCGCAACTAAAAGATATTGATACCGCGTCTCTATGGCAATCCCAGAATCCAGAGGATAGGGACAAGGCCCGGATGATATCGGATGCAATATCCTCAAAAACAGCGGAGTTGCATCGGCATATTCAGAAAGTCGATCAGCTTGAATCCGGCATTAATCAGGCGCATCAAGCCGAAACTGCAAGGCGCATGGATGAAGGGCGTACGATCATGGAACGCCGCGTCAAAGGTTTTAGCAAAGAAATAGCGCCAAAGGTGGTCAAGTACGTTATGGACGCTTACGGTGTGCCTAAGGATCATGCAGAAACGTGGCCTTTAAACGTAGCCGCCGCTGAAATGGCTTACAAGGCGATGAAGTTTGATGAAATGCAAAGCCGATTAAAAAAGCAGAAAACTCAACCGGAAAATAAAGAGGTCACACCGTCTATTGGTAAACCTGTGAAGGGTAAATCTGGGAAGGGTCGACCAGATCCGTCAAAGATGAGTCCTCAGGAATACCAGCAGTGGTGGGCTTCTAAAAATAAAAAATAAAGAAGTCGGTCAGGGATGACTGATAAGGCCCACGGAGGGGCCACTTCATGGCGAATACGAATCTAACTGTAGACCAAATTACTAACCATGCTCTTATGGTTCTTCATCAGAAGCTGAATTTTATTGGTAGCATCAACCGCCAATATGACGATTCTTATAAGAACTCTGGGGCAAAAAACGGCGACTCGATCAGGATTAAACTCCCGAACCAGTTCACTGTCAGAAGTGGGAAGACGCTCAACGTTCAGGACGTTACTCAGTCCAGTGTAACGTTGCAGGTCGCAACTCAAAAGGGCGTTGACATGAATTTCTCTATGAAGGAGTTGACGCAGGATATCACTCTGTTCAGTGAGAACTACATTGAGCCTGCCATGAGTGTTTTGGCGGCAAACATCGAAAGCGATGCAATGAGCATGTACAAGGACGTTTCTCAGGAGGTGTCTGATGTCGGGGCTACGGCAAGTCTTGCCCTTATTCTCAAAATGAATAAGGAATTGACTAATTCTCTGGTCCCTTATGGTCAGCGATGCCTGAACCTTGACCCAACTGCAAACGTTGACCTTATCTCGGCGTTGAGCGGGTTCTACAACCCCAGCGGCAATATTGACAAGCAATACAAAGAAGGGCTTGTTGCCAATCAGTTCGCCGGGTTTAAGGAAGTATATGAAAATACGCTCTGGCCCATTCACACCACTGGCACCGATGATGGTACTGGCGACTATCTCGTAAATATGGCGGCTGGTGTGACCGAGGGGGCTACTACGGTGACGGTTGACACCGGGGCTGGGACATGGAAGAAAGGAGATATCTTCTACTTCGATGGCATCAACAGCGTCCATCCCGAAACCAAAGTAAGCACAGGCGTTCCGAAGCGGTTTGTTATCACCGCCGACGCAGGCGCAAGTGCTACCAGCTTGAGTTTCAGCCCCGCTATTTATGCGGCTGGAGCCAAGCAGAACGTGGTTTCTCTCCCGGCAAACAACGTGGCTCTGTACAAACGGGAAATTGACGGATCTACCGCAATCGGTAATGCCGCTGATTACCGCGTGTGTATGGGGTACCACAAGGACGCGTTTGCTTTTGCTACCGCAGACCTTGAGAAACCTGAGGGGGTGCATTTTGCCGCTCGTAAGGTTTTGGATGGTATTTCAATGCGTATCGTCCGGGCGTATGATATCAACAACGACAATATGCCTTGTCGTATTGATGTCCTGTACGGCTACAAAACGATTAGGGAAGGGCTAGCTTGTCGTGGCGGCTTCAACTAACCATTAATATAGCCCCTGCCTTGATGGGGGGGCTTGATTAAATACAGGTGAATTTATGGCAAGGTGGCCAAAAAAACCGAATAAAGATGTTGAACCCGAAGAAGCCAATATCGTTGATAAGGTGGAAATTGTGGATGACTACAATTTCCCTATCCATATGTATCGTGTCAAAGACGGGATTCTTGAGGGGAAAACAATTGATCGGGTTGAGGATTCGGTGGGATGGTATCTGAACAAGTACGATGCTGGCGTCCCGAAAGATCCTGAAAAGAAACAAGAATTTTTCAGAAACATGGAGTCTTTGATACCGGATTCTAATCAAAATCTAGCGTCAAAAGCTCGTGAAAAAATAACCTCATAAGAAGGGAATTTTAAAATGGCTTTCGTCAATAACAATTTAACAACGATGAGCAACGCCGCTTCTAGCTGGAATCATTATTTCTACGATTCCGGCTCGGATACCATGGCAACTGTCAACACGGCTGGTTATTTCAATAACACCGATGACCACTTGAACATGGCTGTTGATGACCTTATCACGGTCAAAGCAAGTGACTATACGGCAATATTAAAAGTGACTGCGGTTTCCTCGGGTTCGGTCACTACCATGTTTCTGGCTCAGCCCAATGAGCCTGTGTCGGCAGGATCAACGCTGACAGTAACAAAAGCGTTGCATGACGGGAGAGTGATATTGCTTGACCAGGCCGACGGTTCTGTTTGTACGCTTCCTGCCGCTACCGGGCTTGGTTCAAGATACACTTTTATCGTCAGCGTGACTGTAACGAGTAACGTGCATTCAATCGCTACGGACTCCGATAGTGACGAGTTCGTTGGGCACACCTACCAGGTTGACACCGACACGAGTGATGCGATTGCGGCTTACCCCGGAATTGCGTCTGATAACTTTGACTTGATTTCAATGAACGGTACGACCACGGGCGGTCTGATCGGTGATTGGATCGAGGTTATTGATATCTCAACCGGGAACTGGGCGGTAAGAATGTTCACAAACGGGAATGGCACAGTTGCCACTCCGATAGCTTAAACATTTAACCAGATCGGGGGGCTTCTGCCCCCTGGTTTTTAAAAAGGTTTGACATGCTCAGCGATGACGGCAGGCAGATGACTCTTTGCGGTATTTTGAAAAAGATCGCCGAAAGCACGGAAGATGAAAAAATTAAAGCTATGATAACCGAAGCGACTTCTATTGCTAAGAAAATGGATGCCAAATTAAAAGAGTACTCGCTTCAAGCAAGAAGAACCGCGCAAAGTCTGGTCATGGATAATTGGCAATAAGTATATCTAGTCAGGTTTGTAAACATTTACCAAGAGATTAACAATGAGCTTGTTAACTATATGCCAAGGGGCATCGGATGAGACAAAGATAGCCCGTCCAGCGACAATTGTAGGCAACACAAACCCTGAAGCGCAGACTATATTGAGACTGGCAAACAAGGTTGGTTACACGCTGATGAAGTGTTTTCCTTGGCAGGTATTGACGAAGGAGCAAACGTTCACTTCCGTTGCCACGGAAGCGCAAACCTCAATTTTGCCAAGCGATTTTGACAGGTTTTGCAAAGAAACGTTTTGGGACAGAACGGCACAAATATTTATCAATGGCCCGATTACAAACGTGGAATGGCAGGGGTTGAAGGCAGGGGCTTATTCAGATGCACAGAATCCTAAAATGCGGTTGCGTGGGGATTCGGTCTTGATCCTCCCGACTATGGATGCGGGCAATACTTTGGCATTTGAGTATATCTCGAAAAACTGGTGCCAATCTTCGGGCGGTACGGCTCAAGCGGCATGGGCGGCTGATTCTGATACGGGGATATTGCCGGAGGAACTGTTAACCCGTGGTCTGATTTACGAATGGTTGTCGGCAGAGGGTTTGCCTAGTGCTGAGGCGGCTGAATCATATAAAAATTATTTTGACGATTTGGTTGAGAATGACCAGCCGGACGGTGGGACGTTGTTGAGCGGTGACATATTCGGCGGGTCGAGGGTATTTTCAGGCGTTCCAACCTTAGGGATCAGGAGTCCGATTCAATGATTGTTTCAAGGGCATCGTATAGAAGGGGTGCGGCTCAGGCCCGATCTGTAATGATACCGCCCCCTGTAGGCGGATGGGATACCAGGGCCAGTCTTGCGGAAATGCCTGAAAAAAACGCGCATATCCTGGTTAACTGGTTTCCTGAAACGGAAAAGGTGACAATCAGGCCGGGGAGTGCATCGCACGCTACGGGGTTAGGTGGGAGCGTTCAAACGTTGATGGATTATACCAAGGTTGACGGCACTAATCAGCTGTACGGGTGTGCTAACGGCGATATATTCAACGTCACTTCAAGCGGTGCGGTCGGTGCGGCGGTTGTCTCTGGAATGACTAACAATAAGTGGCAACACGTCAACATGGGGACATCCGGGGGGCAATTTTTGCTCGCATTTAATGGTGCAGATACACCCAGAACCTTTGACGGGACAACGTGGTCAACCTTCGGTGGTACTGGGCCAACGGTAGCAAACCTAATCTGGGCCAATATCCATATGAAACGTCTATGGGTCGGGGAAGTGGCGAGCCTTGATGCCTGGTATGGTGGGACGAACGCAATAACAGGGACGTGGACAAAGTTCCCGCTTGCGGGTGTGTTCAACAAAGGCGGTTATATCATGTCTATGGGTACATGGACACGCGACTCCGGATCTGGGAATGATGACGTAGCGGTTTTTATGACAAGCGAAGGGCAGGTCGCGATTTACGCGGGGCAAGACGTAAGTTCATCGACAACGTGGTCGTTAGTGGGTGTGTTTGATATCGGTAGGCCATTGGGTAGGCGGTGCATGATTAAGGCTGGGGCCGATTTGGTAATTGTGACTGAGGACGGTTTCGTCCCGGCTTCACAGATATTGTTAGCGGATCGGTCGCAAAGTGAAATTGTTGCGATATCAAAACAGATTAACGATGCCGTCAATACGGCGGTCAGGGACTACGGCACGTTTTACGGGTGGCAACCGATAATACATAACACCGGGCAAATGCTTATATTTAATATTCCATTGGACACTGCCAATGCGGACGCCTATCAATACGTATTTAACAGCATCACAGGTGCCCCTTGCAAGTTTAAGGGGTTGCCAGCTGTTTGTTGGGGCAAGATGGGCAACCAAGTATTCTTTGGTAAAAACGACGGCACTGTCTGGGAATTTGATAAAGCAAACCAGCTGAACGATGGCGGGAGTAACATTGAGGCAGATATGGTTCCGGCGTTCAACGCATTTCGATCACCCAGTCGTGAAAAGGTGTTCAAGCAAGTTAATTGTATATTTGAATCAATTAGTTCTCCAGCCCCGGCTCTGGATATGAACGTGGATTTTCAAGTGGGTGCGCCGTCCGGGGTTTCGGCGGTGGCGTTGACTTCATCTGCTAGATGGGGGATCAGTCATTGGGGCGTAGGCACTTGGGGGACCAATGCGCAGGTTTATCAGGGGTGGCGGTCAGTTCGTGGCAAGGGGCGGTTCGGGTCTTTGCGACTGCGGATAAACACTAAAGACACAAAGCCAAGTTTATTGGCTACCTATGTGACTTATGTTCCAGGGGGGTTGGTATGACACTAATTGAAGAAGGTTATTGTCTAAAATGAGAAAATTACCTCTCCTGATGTATGGTCAAGATAAGATCGTCTCTGAATGGGTTGCCAGTATTATCCCGGACGTGGCGATTGCAGGAGGCGGGTTTAAAAATTGCACGGCAATAGGAGTTTACAGCGACGAAGTGGGAATGATGGCGGGTGTGGTTTATAGCGATTATTACCCGGCGTTTGAAACCATACAGTTAAGCATAGCCGCTGTAAATCCCATGTGGGCAAGACGGGAGATTATCACGGCGTTATTGTCCTACCCGTTTGAACAATTGAATGTATTTAAGTGCTGGGTGACGATACCGCTGGACAATCAGGCTTCTTTGGAAATGACCGAACACGTCGGGTTTAGACAGGAAGCAATCTTAAAGCACCAATTTGGGAAAAACAGACACGCGGTTATTAAGAGAATGTTTAAGCCTGATTTCAAGCGTTTATATAGGAGTGCTTCGCAATGAATTATTCAATGCCGGATATGGTTCTATGGTTTGACCCGTGGGAAGGGCGTGAAGTCCTTTACCCCAAAGCTGTTTTAAATCGCGCTAGATTTAAGAAGGGTGAAGGTTCTCCCCCACCAGCCCCTGCTCAACCTGATCCAGCGGCAACGGCGGCGGCTCAAGCATCCGCTAATAAGGAAGCGGCGGTTGCCAGTGCTGAATTGAACATGGTCAACCAAGTCACGCCATATGGATCTGTTACCTATACACCGCGCGGGACTTCTGCTGGTTACACCGAAAACGGAAAAACTTTTGCTGGTGTGCCCCAATACACGGCGACGCAAACGCTAGCCCCTGCACAACAGGCAATGCTCGACCTTACCAATCGGGCTGGTATTCAGTACGGCATAACCGCTAATAACCAACTGGACTCGGTGAAGGGGAGGCTTTCGCAACCGCTTGATTATTCCAGTTTGGGGTCGGCTCCGACAATAGATCAGGGCGCATGGGATAGAGCCACTCAGGGTATTATTTCACGCTATCAGCCGTATATAGACAAGGATTTGGCTAGCCTTGAGCATCGTTCATCGAATCAAGGCATTAACATGGGGTCTGAAGCGTGG
>Ga0224496_10001850_pt1 | contig 12934 bp, 8 predicted proteins | sample SF_Jul11_sed_USG_2_FD_168127 | JGI IMG/M metagenome (GOLD analysis project Ga0224496, IMG submission 168127) | Sediment microbial communities from San Francisco Bay, California, United States - SF_Jul11_sed_USGS_8_1 | ecosystem: Environmental > Aquatic > Marine > Sediment | place: USA... | reverse complement strand
GATTAACGATGCTGTAGCAAAGATTCTTAAAGGGGAGGATATTAACGAATTAAAAATCAAAGAAGCAAAGAGAGTGAAATACAGAACCTGGTTTTTTTCTTCTTTGCGGGTAACCACTATTTTGCTGGGTATTTTGCTTATATTGGGCGGTATTGGGGCCGGAGGTCTTTATGTCTATCAATCGGGTATCTATTTGGAATACACCAATCCCTCGGAATACGGGACTTTGAGGGTTGTCGCAAAAATCCCTAAAAAGGACAAGGAACTGGAGGACATCTTTCTAAAAGCCACTCTTCATTTCGAAGGCAAAGACAGAGTCTACGCCAAGCAGGTCCGCGGTATAAAACTGGAATTTAACGCCGATCAGGAAAAGGAGAGCAAAGATAATTTTTCGCTGAAGTCGCAGAAAATAATTTTAAAATCAGGCAAATATCTTTTGGTCGCGAATTTCGAAAACGAAAAATATTATCAAAATTTCTTTTTATGGCCAAAAATCGTCCAGAAGAGAAACTTGGAAACCAAGGATTCCAGAGTGTTGTCCGTAACACTGAACAACGCGCCGGTCAGATTGCCATTAAAAGTCGATTTTAAGGTCTGGAACAGATTGGATAACAAGGATATAACACAGACTAGCGATTTCTTTGTCCGTTATGATAAATATGGTGACTGGTTGAAATGGAGTGAGTTTGTTCGGCAAGACAAGGATCTGATCGAAAAAAAAATCACGACAGGGAGAAAATACCGCTTTAAAATCACAAACGATGGTTATCAGGAAAAACATCATTCGGTTTATGTCGGGACCTACCAAACAACCTTAAATTTAAACGTTGAGATGGAACCGGTATCCGGCAATCTTTTTATGAAGTCCGATTACGTCGGCCTGGATGTTTTGATCAACAATTCTTCTTATTATTCGACCGGAGGAACAAACGTCAAATTTAAAAAACTGGATTCGTTGACGTTAAAAACAAGCAAGACGGTATTGCCGTCAGGCACTTATTTTCTTACAATAAAAAAAGAAGGTTTTTTCTCGGGCGGGATATCCAAAACCAGGAAAATCACGATTTTGCCCAACAAGGATACTTTTATCAGCGCGAATTACTCTGAAAAAGATAACACACTGGATTTTGAAATAGAAGAGCAGCAATAAACCCGTAATTGAAAATCAATTTCAATCCATGGGCGGTCAACCCTGTATGAAACGCTGGAATTGTTTTAAACTTTATTCACTAGGGAGATAAAGGTGTCTATCACGCTTAGAAAGATTATTTTTTGTTTTGTCGGACTTTTAGCCGGATTGGCCGCTTGGCCCGTAGCGGAAATTATTTTGTTGTTTCAGGTGTCTTTTCCCAGCTATTTGATGTTCAGTATTTTCCTGGGGGCTATATTCGGTCTTGTTATCGGCCTTTTTATGGGAGCCAAAGAAGGTCAAGCCCCTTCAAACAGGAAAAGTCTGTTCAATAGAATTATAGCCGGTTCCCTGGTCGGTGTCCTCGGGGGAGCGGTTGGCTTTTTGATAGGGCAGGCACTCCTTTTCGTGCTAGGGGAGTATTTTATTCATTCCGGCAGGGCACATAGCGCTTTGGGTCTACCACTCTCAAGAGCGGTTGGTTGGGCCTTCCTGGGATTGTTTGTCGGCGTCACCGATGGCGTTAGGTCCGGATCTTTGCGTAAAATAAAGGTGGGCGCCCTAGGTGGACTCTTAGGCGGGATTCTGGGAGGATTGGCGCTGCAATATATCGGCATTTTTATTGAGAATATGATGTATGCCCGGTTTGCCGGTCTATTGCTCCTGGGATTGTCGATTGGATTTTTCTATGGTTTGGTGGAGGACCGACTGTCTTTTGGGGTCTTACGGCTGTTAAACGGGAAATTCAAGGGTAAGGAGTTTTTAATCAATCAGCGTAAAACCCGAATCGGAAGCGCGGGAAAAATGGATATTCAACTGAATCAATATGGAACGGTTGCCGACTTTCAGGCTGAGATCGTCTCGAAGAAAGATTGTTTACTGATTAAGAGCAGGGACGAAAAAGGTACGGTTATCGTCAATGACAGTCTTATTAATGAGCATGAGTTGAAATTTGAGGACGTGATCCAAATAGGGAAAGCGAAAATGATCTATTTAGCAAGGAGCCTGTAATGAAAAAATTATTATATTTTATTATTCTTGCTTTCGCGCTACCTGCGGCCGCGTTTTCCGAATCAGTGCGCATAGCCCAGATCGACGCTTCAGGACTGCTTTTTAAACAGAAAATCAAATTGTACGTCAGCCTGACCGATGATAGCGGAGTCCCTTTAAAAAATGCCGCCTTGAATCAATTTTCTGTTTTTGAATCCGCGGATAACCGCGATTTTGTGGAAATCCCGCAAGTCACCGACTTTAAAATAGGCGAGAATTACGAACAGGGTGTCAACTTCCTTTTGATGATCGACAACTCAGGCAGTATGTACCGCAGCATGGAAGGGGAAAAGGCGAGTGATGAAGCTGAAATGAGAATTACTTTCGCCAAAGACGCGGTAAGGGATTTTTTGAAAAAAACATCGCCTATGGATAAGGTGGGGTTGGTCTCGTATAATTCGTTTTACAACTCGCACTCTAAACCTGTCCGTAATCAGGCGGAAATTCAGCGGCACCTCGAAAACATAGAGAAACCTAAGGGTGACGCGGTCTTCACCGAAATATACGGCAGTCTTTTGTTGGCGGCGGAGGAATTCAGTTCCATCAAGGGAAGAAAGGCCGTCATTATTTTATCGGACGGGGAAAACAGCCCTTATTTCCAGAACACGAAAAAGGACCATCAGGATTTTGGCAAAAGAACGGTGCTTTACGATGAACCGATAAAGCGGTTGCAGATGGAAGGTATTTCTGTTTTCGCGATCCACTTCGGTAGAGAGGGAAACAAAAAAGATGAAAACCTTGGGAAAATCGCCGCCCAGACTGGGGGAGCGTGGTTTGACGCCAGGAATGATCATGAACTTAAAATGATGTACAATAAAATTATGGATCAGATCATATTCGAGTATATCATTTCTTATAACGCGACCATGAGCCCGGCGGAGCAAAAATATGTCCGTCTTACCTACAAAGGCAGCGAGGGGGAGTATAGCGCCAATCAGTTTTATTACTCCAGCAGCGTATTCGGTTTACCCCTGGAGCAATTTAACTTTCTGTTGCTATTGCCACTGTTACTCGCCTGTATTTTGTTATGGCTGATTACCTTGCTGAAATTTGAAAGCAAAAAGCAAACACCTTCGCTGGAAGTGTTGAGCTCGAAGCTCGGAAAGGTCCTCACCACCTCGATTGATCTGGGCAGAGAAACCGTCTTTATCGGGGGCTCTGAAAAGGCGGACATGACGATCATAGGTGTTCCGGCGATTGAGAAGAATCACGCGGATATCGTGTTTGACGAAAAAAAGAACATCTACACCATGATCAGCAACGGGACCGTCAAAGTGAACAATAAACCCGTGAAGCAAAAACAGCTGGAATCGGGAGACATCATCAACATCGCCGGCACCACGATCGTGTTTGACAGCGGAGAAAAATAACCCGTAGAATTTTAACCTGAGGGGGCGGTTAAACAGTTATGAGCGATAAGAAAGGCTGTGGGCTTATATTCATAAATAAATAAACCTTCGGCCTTTTGGATTTACAGTTTGAACGCCGGATATAAAAGCCCTAAAGGAATCCTAACCTGACGCCTGTTCTTTTAACGAGTACGCTTTTGATTGGGTGAGCCAACAATCCATCCAAATCTGTTTGTGGTTCATTCAGCCTGTTATAATAATATATTATGATACGACCTGGCAAAACCCTACCTGGGTCGTTTTGTAAAACCACACCCCCCTAAAAAAATAATAGTAAATCCTATCGGTGTGAGACAGTCTGACATTGGTTTATTTGATCAATGTTAACTGACGCCAAATATAGCTCGTATGATGTATTTCCCCAAGTAAAAACAATCATCCTCCCGAGACAATTGGATTAATTCTTCAGTTGAGTCTTATCTTTCGACAAGCTTTCATTTGAGGTTTTCAGTTATAAAAAGCAGGTTTTATTAAATTAATTGTTGATACCCAAAACCAGGTATAAAAATGACTGTTTTGGACTCCAGTAATGCTATCTAACAACCTGATAATGTAAATTAAACTAAATGATTGAAACGGGATTAGATTGGTCAGTTACGAGTTAATTATGGATTTGAGTATAATTATCTTGTGGAATGTGAGAAACTATAATATAGTTGTAATCTCAGTCTTATATATTGATCAAATTAGGGCTGAGCCTATACATCAAAGATAATCGGGTTGTTTTCTATGAGGTTCAATTTACCCTCAATTTTGGAATAGTATGTCTGAAATAAATGCCGGAAATAATCATAATCAATTTTTCGTGGGAAATACTCAAAATTTATTATTTGGATTAATTTTATTAGGATTGATTATTGGTAGTTATTACAACTATCTTCTTTTTCATAGTTTGGCTGAGTTTTTTAGTATTGTTGTGGCAAGCGGTATCTTTATAGTCGCGTGGAATACGCGCCGTCATTTAGAGGCGCATTACCTTCTTTTTTTGGGCATTGCCTATTTGTTCGTCGCTATTTTGGATCTGTTTCATACATTGTCTTACTCGGGTATGAATATTTTCTCGGATGGTGGAAAGGATATACCCACCCAGCTCTGGATTGCGGGGCGGTTTTTGGAGAGTTTGTCTCTGCTGGTATCAATAGGGTCTATAAAAGGTAAGCTGAGGGAACGATTGATTTTTGGTGTTTACTTTATCATAACCGCTTTGCTTCTCTTAAGTATTTTCTACTGGAAAATCTTCCCGGTTTGTTACGAGGAAGGACAAGGACTCACTTCATTTAAAATAATAAGCGAGTATGTTATATCATTTATTCTGATTATAGCTATTATTGTCATTTATCAAAAAAATACAGTCTATAAATCTGGGATGTTAAAGCTAATAATCGCTGCCATTCTTTTTACGATCGGCTCCGAGCTGGCTTTTACGTTTTATGTTGATGTATATGGTTTTTCTAATCTGACTGGTCATATCCTTAAGCTTATATCTTTTTACTTGATCTATAAAGCGATTGTCGTGAACTGTCTTCAGGAGCCTTTTGACGTACTTTATAATGACTTGAGACAGAAAGATGATTTTTTAAGGCAGACCAATTTATCCCTTGAAGAACTGGTCGAAAAAAGAACGGCGGAGCTCATCCGAAGTGACCAGTCTTTAGCCAATGCCCAGGAAATCGCGAAAGTTGGCAGTTGGCATCTGGATATGAAAAAGGATATTTTGACATGGTCGGATGAAACCTACCGGATATTCGGCTTTCAGATAGGAGAGACTGTCAGTAATGATATTTTTTTTGGATTTGTTCATCCGGATGACCGCGACAAAGTAAACCAGGCCTTTCAAAATTCCTTGCGGGACAAGACTACTTATGAAATTACCCACCGAATTTTGTTAAAAAACGGAAGCATCAAATACGTTAACGAACGGTGTCGGACTTTTTTTGATGAAGATGGCAAACCTCTTTATTCGCTAGGCGCGGTACAGGACATAACCCAAAGCTATTTAGCCGAGAAGAAATTAAAAAAACAGCAGGAGTTATTTCATTCGATCTTTTATCATATACCGGTGATGATAAGCATTTATGATCCTCAATTAAATTTGGTTAATGTCAATAAACATTTCGAGGAGATTATAGGATGGACAAACGAAGAAATTAAAACAATCAATTTAATGGAAAAATGTTACCCAGACGCAGAATACAGGAAAATGGCCGAGGAATACATGCAATCGGCGACTATTGAATGGCGGGAGTTTAAAATAGCCACAAAAGATGGCGGGAAAATTGATAGTATCTGGTCAAATATAAAACTATCCGATGACACTCGGGTAGGCATCGGAATCGACATTACCGAACGCAAGAAAGTCGAGGCATCCACCAAAGCCCAGGCCAGACTCTTGGAACTGATCTACCTCCATAGCATTGATAATTTGGTTTTGTTAGATAAAGACTATAACTTCATACAAGTAAGCAAGTCATACGCAAAAGCATGTCAAATGGATTCATCGGAATTCATCGGCCGTAACCATTTTGAAATCTACCCGTCGGACCTGAAAGACGAGTTTGATAAAGCAAAGATGGAAAAAAGCATTTACCGAAGAACAGCGAGGCCCTTTACATTCCCTGATCATCCAGAGTGGGGGGTAACCTATTGGGATTTAGGGTTGGTGCCCATAATGGATCATGACGGAGAAATTGAATATTTCATTTTTACTCTAAGGGATGTCACCGAAAAAAAGAAAGCTGAGGAGACTTTACGGCAGAAGCAAGCTCAACTGATTCAATCCCAGAAAATGGAGGCCATTGGCGTTTTGGCCGGCGGGATCGCTCATGATTTTAATAATATTTTGTTCTCGTTGATAGGTTATTTAAATCTGGCGTTAGATGAGGAACCACCAAGTCCAATCGATGATTATTTAAACGAATCATTAGTCGCGAGCAAACGCGCGAAGGATCTCGTCAGTCAGATTCTTTCCTTCAGCAGACATCAAAAAGCCAAGTTAAGAGTGATCCGCCTTAACAACGTTATTAAAGAAATTATTAGAATGATGCGTTCTACCCTGCCGTCTTCGATTCAAATCAAACATCTTCTGGATGATGATTGCGGGATGGTAAAAGCCGATCCGATTCAAATCCATCAGGTAATTCTTAATATATGTACCAACGCTGAATTTGCGATGAGAAAAGATGGCGGAACTCTGATGATAAAGCTGACACGAGAGAAAATCAGTCTGGAATTCGCGAAAAGATTTGGTTTGGAAAAAGGAGATTTCGTGAAACTTTCCATCAGTGATACCGGCCAAGGCATAGATCCTTCCATTGTTGGAAAGATTTTCGATCCCTTTTTTACGACCAAATCCGTTAATGAAGGAACGGGGCTGGGTTTGTCGGTCGTACATGGAATAATACAAAATCACCATGGAGCCATCTCTGTTTCCAGTGAGCCAGGCGTGGGAACGACTTTTGACGTTTATTTGCCCCTAGCCGAGCCTATAGAGAATCACAAAGAGGAACTGTCAGCCGGTACTCATCATGGAAAAGAACGGATACTTATCGTTGATGATGAAGAAGCAATTATCAAGTTATTAACAATTTCTTTAGAGAAACTGGGATATATCATCACAGCGAAAACCAATAGCCTTGAAGCCCTGGAGGTTTTTAAAACGAAGTCGAGTGAATTTGACCTGGTTATCATGGATCAAACCATGCCGGATATGACCGGCGATAAACTGGCCTCGAAGTTCATCGAAATATCTCCTAACATACCGATCATACTGATGACCGGTTTTAGCCATATCCTAAGTGAAAAAAAAGTTCAGGAAATAGGGATAAAAAAATTAATCAAAAAACCCTTTGAGACAGATATGTTAGCGGAAGCTATAAGGGCCGTATTGAAATGGAATCAGAATCTATAAAGCGAAATCATATTTAACGTTTACATGAGTTTAAGCGGAATTGATACCCATCACGAATTCTTTTTGATCCGAATCAGTGTAATTGGACTGGACTCCCTATCCGTTGAGAGACAAATTAAAGGATATAATGGGCCTGCTTGACTCTCAAATAGGAGTTTACCATGTCTGGACCAAGCCTGCCGCTGGCAACATCACCACCCCCCATTACATTACCGACCCTTGCCGGAGCCTGGGTAACGTTTTTCCCGTTTTTATTGCCTTCATAATTTTTTAACTGATATAAAAGGAAGTTATCAATCCGGAACACACCGGTTACCATTTACCCATCGAAATTATAAGCACGAGGATCAGATGAAAATCCTGACAATATCTTTGTCCGACACGTCAATAATCAACTCCAGTATAGGTTTTTGTGATTAAAGTCGCCTTTTTTCAACTTCAACAACAAAATCAAAACCTAATCAATTCATTTGAGCATTGAGCCTGATTAACCCACGATATCAACTTCACGAGTTGGACGAAAGGAGGGCAACTTTATTCAGTTTTACTTTAACTACTTGTGACAGACCAAACAATCCTTTGAGCCCTGGATTATTTCTTTCGCCAAGACAGCGTCCTGGTTGCCGTCCGCGTTGATACCCCTTAAAATTCCATCCGTATTCTTTCCGGGTTTCAAAATCTCGTGTTCAAGTTTATGACATTCCAGACACCACCCCATCGATAGGGGTGTTTGATCGAATTTCCCGAACAGCACAGGGGTCTGCGACATATTGACATTGCCGTGGCAGTCGAAGCAGCCGAAACCGGCTTTGATATGGCGTTTGTGAGAGAAATAGACGAAATCGGGCAGGTCGTGTATCTTTTTCCAGGGAATTGGCGTTTCTGTTCCCCAGTAGGTAAGTATTTTATCGATTTCGCTTTGCTGCCTCTCATCGCGGCCTTTGATGACCATGTGACAGCTCACACAGGTCTGAACGGGAGGTATCCCTGCCACGTCCGATCTGCTGGCGTAGATATGACAGAATTCGCAGGGGATCATGTTGTCGTTAACGTGGGTCTTATGGCTGAAATCGATCGGCTGCTTTATCTCCTCAGCTTTCGATACCCCAGGCTTAAAGGCAAACGAGCCCAACAGAACAGCGCAAGATAAGATGATCGAGTTGACAATCGAGAATCGATCCCGCCTCAGGCTCGGTATTGAAAGTAGTTTTTTCATCTTCATTCAAGCTATCGGGAAATGATACATCCTTGAGAGCGCGGATCATCAATCAAGCTCCCGTGAGATAAAACTCGCCCATCCCTGAGCATTTCAGCCTCTCGGGTGGATTATTGCCGGAGATCCCAGACCAAAGAAACCATTCGCGACCAGCCAAATGGTTTCCTTGGACGAGTCTTAAAGCTTAACTGAAATTATTATCCATGGCATCGACAATCTCAATCATCGATTTGCCGTCTTCGGCCATTTCAGCCGCCATAATGGCCTGATCCTGACAAATACCGCACATGGAGCCGTGATTGTCCGTAAAACAACTCAAAAGACTCTTGTGCCGGATCGTCTTTGAACAGCCGCAAAAACAGTAGATATGATCCATGACCTTCGGATGTTTTTTAGCGACTGAATAGGCCCTGATCTGTTTTGACGCCCGGTAAGCCATCGGATTCATGACACTTTTCGTTTCCCTGAATCGATACTCGGAATTAGACAGCAAAACCCTGTGCTTACCTGAGACACCTTTATAAACGCCTGTCTTTTGCGCCTCGGTGAGCTTTGATTGCTGTTGGTAATCCCTATAATAGGTTTTACCTCCCCAGACGCCGGCCAGAACTATGAGTATCCCCGCGATGACCACCCAAAAGGGAATTTGTTTCTTACCGCTCCCTTTAGAGGCCTTGGATTGGTTTGGCTTCTTTGAAGGGTTCTGTTGATTTTCGATTTTTTTTTTCATGTTATAACCTTTTTGAAATCCGTTAATAAAACCTTGCCGGTAATAGCTATGGCTTTACTCATGACTGGAGTATAAACCGATTTTGCCATTCGATTCAAAGCTTAAGGTATGAAATGAATCATATCCGTGCCCTTCCATTCCGGGTGAACCCTGCGGCATTCCTGGAACGGCAATACCCGCGATTTTTGGTTTTTCTTTCAATAACCGCTGAATATCCTTTGCCGGAACATGACCTTCTATCACATACCCCTCGATTATACCCGTATGACATGACTCTATCTTCTTCATAACCCCATTCTTATTTTTTATCTGTTGCAAGTTTTCATCATGCACGACCTTAACGGCGATACCGTTTTCCCGCAAATGTTCGACCCATTTGCCGCAACAGCCTCAGGTAGGTGACTTATAGACCGTCATTTCTGACGCAAACGCTGTGAGTCCATGAACTCCGGCAAAACCGGAAAACAGAACCAGAAATGAAAAAGTCATGAAATACCGTTTAATAACATTTTTAATTAAATCCATGCGTTAGCTCCTAATTCAATTTTTATTTTATTCTCAATTTAATATAAAATACCACATAGCCTTTGGGATTACTCTGATCTTACGATCTTAATGATATTTCAAAACGCGCGTTGGGTTTATTTTACCTTGTCCCTTTATTACATTAAGGTGACTCGTTAAATAGCATCAACACTAAAAGATCATAACCATCAAAACGGTTTCAATAGTGGGCAAAACCATATCCCATTCGATCCATTTGATGATTCGGTGACTACAAAATGGCTCGTATTCCGTAACCGATAATTTGTTACAAAATGCCCATTAAAGACAGTAAGTTGGAACGCTAAGTCAGAAAAGAGGTCTTTTGCGCAAGAAGCGAATTCCGCGGCTTATATTTATGAGGGGATGGAATTTGGTTTGGGGTCGGATTTAAATTGATTTTTATATTAACAAATCGATAGTCAGTATTGGTGCCGATCAATTTTGAGCTGTATGTTTCGTTTGGTTTGATTATTTCGTTATTCGCTTGAAGATCGCAAACAGCATGCCTGGAGGCTTCATCGCAACAGCCATCCATCGATTCGGGAATCTTTGATGTATGGTGGTGGATTTCATGGGGATTACCCGCGGTCGCGATTTCTTCAAATTCACAAAAGGCAAGGAGGCTCGACGTAATCCAAATCAACAATAAACTGTATATGATCAGTTTTATTCGGGTTCTTTTTAAAGGGAGACAATATTCCATTTATCAGGTCGAGTTAAATAATCCGTTTACGATTGCGACAAATCACCATAAGTTTTCTCAGTAGTGTCCGGCATCTATAGCGCAAAAAAATCAGATTCTCATGGAGACTTAACGCAAGTTTCCCTTTCGAGAGTAACTTCCATAGCCTCAAAGAACGCTCAATTGAAAAACAATCCACTGCCCAACAAGGACTCGCAAAGCATCATTTTTGCGTTTACCGAGGCCCTGGTCATTGATATAAAGTCATTTATCACTTGAAATACCTTACCAGGGTATCGTTGTCATGTCAAGATTAAATGCCATTGGGATTGATGCTCCGGCTCTGATTTTCACGAACACTTTTCCAGCAAACAGCTATCCGGTTATAGATTGATGGCTGTAAATTAGCCTCCAAATTATCGCTCGAATTCGGTAATTTAGGCAAAGTCAAACAGAACTCTCAAAGTTAATTTTCTAAAACAAACGATGATGAAAATTTGAGCCAATCAGGAATACCGGATTAGTTAAGAGAGTCGGGTCAGCGGATTTATAGCGGTCTTGGTGGGTATTAAAACTGGAACTCTCAATTGGGTAAATAAGAGTTCCAGTTTAATTTTAAGATATTACTCTTGCGCTCCGCCGGCAATCCAGTCGTAAACAGTTTGTAACTGCTCAGTGGTGAATTTATCTCCGACAACAGGCATTTGTGTTCCTGCCGTAGTACCTTCCAGTTTCTTATACAACAAACTGTTTTCTGGATCACAAGATGTAATCTTGGTGATCAAAGATACGTAATCCTTCGCAAAATCACCCCCATGACAAAAACAACTCGTCGCGTTAATCAAAGGCGCGATATCAGTGGTGTATGTCACTGTATTACTCACACACTCTTTCGCCGATGGCTTGACGTAATCAAGATTGAACTTGGTATCAAGATAAGTGATAATCTTGGCCTTGTCCCCTTCGGTCATATAAGCGGTGTGATCGGTTTGCATTCTCTCGACCGTCGCTGACCAGCCAGCTTTTGGCGTTGGAGTGATGAGTCCGTCAGTTAAGGCATTGTCGATCAGATACTGCGGAACAGGATCGATCGCTGGCGCGCTAAATTTGAATTGACATACCATATTGTCCGTTGATGTCGTGTCAGCGGATACCCTGTCGCAAGTAGAAGCGTTGGCAGTGATGCCGTCTGACGTCCCATCGATGTCATCAGTGGCGTCCCAGGTCGCGTCAGCGCTCCATCCGTGACAGCCAGCGCAGGTATTCTCAAATGCCGACTTGCCATAAGTATCGGCGTCGCCCGTTACATCCAAATTGAAATAGGGTTTATCCGTATTAAGCTCACCGCCGCATCCGGCAAAACCGAACAGGGTGATCATAATCAAAATTAAATATTGAACGGATCGTATCTTGGTCATTTTCCCCATAAGTGATTGTCTGTTATTCTTATTATCGTTCACTTTAAACTCCTTTGACTTTTTTTGGTCAAATCACAATTGATCAAATAAGCGATCGTTTGTATATCGAATCGGTTTATTTTCCAAGGACGCCAAACTCAAGTCCGGCGTCCCTAGCGTTAACTCTTATTCCCAGGCAGTGCCGTCACCCGGATCGTGACACTTCTCGCACATGCTTTTTGGCAGTTTCGAGCCGTCGAATCCCCTAGGGTGAGGTGATCTTTTCAGACCCGATTTGGCACTGTGGCATGTCAGACAAGTCGGGCTTTCCGTGTCATGACAGGCCGCGCAGAAGGAAATGTTTCTTCTGGCGATCCTTGAGTGGTGCTTCGGTCCAGGACCGGATACCCACCCTTCGCCGTGGAAATTAAGATCCAGCGGTTTTGTCTCGGGCGTTACCCTTTGATTCTGGTGACAGTCCGCACAGAAGGTTTTCGGATTGTGACATGATACGCAGTTCAGATCACTGGTCTTGGCTCTTCTTGGATGAAGCGTGACCCAGTCGTTCGGATGGATCGTCTGTGGTCTGACAGCGCCATCGTGACAGTCGCGACACCAGGACTGCTCATGGCAGTTCTCGCAGACGGCCGGTTCCTGAGCGGCTTGGGTCTTGTGATTCTTTGCCCAGTCGTTGCCATGCCCGAAACTCCTGCGGTTGCCCGGCTTTAAAACCATGGACTCCAAATCATTGGTTCCCGCAGTGTGACCACCCGCCTGATTTCCGATATTGGAGCCGAAATCAAGCTTGAGCTTGCCGTTGGGGTTCGTGATATGGCATGTCGAGCATTCCTTAGGCGGTATCTTGCCA
>Ga0224496_10001849_pt1 | contig 12937 bp, 10 predicted proteins | sample SF_Jul11_sed_USG_2_FD_168127 | JGI IMG/M metagenome (GOLD analysis project Ga0224496, IMG submission 168127) | Sediment microbial communities from San Francisco Bay, California, United States - SF_Jul11_sed_USGS_8_1 | ecosystem: Environmental > Aquatic > Marine > Sediment | place: USA... | reverse complement strand
GCCGGGCCCGGACCTGCTCAATACCATCATGCAACGAACCAGGCCATTTGTCCTTCGTCGCACGAAGGCACAAATCCTGAAAGAGCTTCCTCCCAAAACGGAAACGGACATTTATTTAGAACTCACGGATCGTCAGAAAGCGCTGTACCAACAGACTGTGGCCACCATTCGGTCGTCCATTGCGTCGGCTTATCGCACCAAAACGGCGTCACAAGCGCGGATCATTGCGTTGACGGCCATCTTAAAGCTACGGCAAATCTGCCTGTCGCCCCAACTTCTCCAGGAGGACAGTACAGACACGTCGCCCAAGTTAGGGTGTGTCGTGGAGCGGCTTGAGGAGCTCATGGACGAGGGACATAGCGCCTTGGTGTTTTCGCAATTTACGTCATACCTGGATCTGGTCGAGAAGGAATTTCATGCACATCATATTCCCTATGTGCGACTGGATGGGTCAACCCCGACAGCCACACGGAAAAAAATGGTGCAGGAATTTCAGGATTCGAAGGAGCCGCTGGTTTTTCTGCTCAGCCTTAAGGCCGGAGGGCAGGGCCTCAATCTGACGAAAGCCTCGTATGTCTTTCATTTAGACCCGTGGTGGAATCCCGCCGTGGAGAACCAGGCGTCGGATCGCGCGCATCGCATTGGCCAAAAGCAAAAAGTGTCGATCATGCGGTTACTCATGCGGCATACGATTGAAGAAAAGATGATGGCGCTCAAGCAACAAAAAATGGAGCTCTATCAGGCCGTGTTGGAAGGCGCCGCGCATCTCGGCGGGGGCGCCTCGCTGACGCAACAGGATTTTGACTTTTTACTCAGCTAGAATCTCCCCCTGCAGGGAAACACTCGGGAATCGATGACGAGGTGGAAGGGATGTGCACATGAGACAGGATCTGGTTCACACGAAACCGAACAAGGAGGAAGCGACCATGAAAAACATTAACGCATGGGTGCGAACTATGGGGATGGTCATCCTGTTGGGAATGCCATCCACCGCTCTAGCGGCCATGGAACCCTTTGTTGGAGAAATTATGATGTTCGGTGGCACATTTTGTCCTCGAGGATGGGCGAATGCGGATGGGCAATTGCTTCCGGTCAATCAAAATCAAGCGCTTTTTTCGCTCTTGGGGACGACGTATGGAGGGGATGGACGTACCACGTTTGCGCTCCCGGACTTACGGGGGAGAGTGCCGCTTCATGTTGGGACGGGGCCTGGTTTAGCGGAGAGGAGGCAGGGAAGTAAAGGAGGGGAGGAAAATCATACGTTAAACATTTCCGAAATCCCTGCGCATCAGCATGCCCTCAATGCATCAAAGGGAGACGCGAATCAATCGTCTCCAACTGGGAATGCTTTAGCCAATCAAAATCGGAAGAGTCGTATCTATGCTCCGCCTTCTCCCGATTCTCTCACCCCTATGCATGCTGCAACCGTGGGAGCAACCGGCGGCAATCGCGCTCATAACACGATGCCACCATTTTTGGGTATACGGTTCTGTATCGCGTTGCAGGGAGTATATCCGTCCAGGTCTTAGCCGCACGGCCGGCCTTGGCTCCGACGAGTCGAGACAAGGCCGAGGTTGTGTGGGTGGGATGGGTAACCGAGGCCTTTCCCCTAACCAAAGGCTTATCATGTCAAGAGAGTTGAAGCCATGAACGTTGAAGGTCATGTTCAGACACTAGCCTCAGAATTGGGGCTTGCGGTTAGGCAGGTGACGGCCACGGTGGAACTGTTGGATGACGGCGCGACCGTGCCATTTCTTGCCCGCTATCGGAAAGAGGTGACGGGTGGGTTGGATGAGGTCGTCATCACGTCCATTCGAGATCGCGTCGCTCAATTGCGAGAGTTAGACAAGCGGCGGACGGCCATTCTGTCGTCGCTCGAAGAACAGGGCAAGCTCACGGAGGCGCTGCAAGGTCAGATTGACGCTGCCGCTACGATGACGGAGCTTGAAGACTTGTATCTCCCATATCGACCTAAGCGACGTACAAAGGCCATGATCGCCAAAGAACGGGGCTTAGAACCCTTGGCCCAAGTCATCTGGGAACAGTCTCCACAGTTGGATGTGATCGCCGAGGGGAAGAAATTCCTCAATTCAGAAAAGGGAGTGGGATCAGTGGAGGATGCGCTGGCTGGCGCTAGGGATATCATGGCTGAATGGGTGAATGAAGATCAGCAGGCCCGCGCATCCATGCGCACATTGTATCTGGAACAAGGCCTCTTCAAGACCGCCAGCGTGCGTGGCCAAGATGTGCAGGGGAGCAAATATCGAGATTATGCCGAATGGGAAGAACCCGTTGCGACCGCCCCTTCCCATCGGGTGCTGGCCATGCGGCGTGGAGAACAGGAAGACTTTCTGACTTTTCGGGTGGTGGTGCCGGAAGCGGCAGCACTGGCACTGTTGTCTCGTTTGTTTGTGAAAGGAAATGGATCGGCATCAGCTCAGGTGACGCGAGCCATTCAAGATTGTTTCACCAGATTGTTGTCGCTTTCGATGGAAACGGAAACCCGTCTGCAGACTAAAGCCAAAGCCGATCAGATCGCCATCGATGTGTTTGCACAAAACGTCCAACAATTGCTCATGGCACCGCCCTTGGGCCAAAAGGCCGTGTTGGCCATTGATCCCGGATTTCGTACCGGTTGTAAAGTCGTCTGCCTGGATCGACAGGGGCAGCTGCGTCATACGGATGTGATTTATCCGCATCAGGGCGCAGGAGGCGTCGCCAAAGCTGGAGAGACAGTGACCGAATTATGTCAGCGTTTCCAAATTGAAGCGATTGCCATTGGCAACGGGACCGCAGGCAGAGAAACCGAAACATTTGTTCGTGGGCTCACCTTGTCTCCGGCTATGGCCATTGTCATGGTGAATGAAAGCGGGGCTTCCATCTATTCGGCGTCTACCGTGGCCAGGGAAGAATTCCCGGATCAGGATATCACCGTCCGTGGTGCTGTCTCGATTGGGCGGCGACTCATGGATCCATTAGCGGAACTGGTGAAAATTGATCCTAAAGCTATCGGAGTAGGACAGTACCAACATGATGTGGATCAAGGGATCTTGAAGCAGCGACTTCAGGATGTGGTCATCAGTTGTGTGAATCGGGTAGGGGTGGACGTCAACATCGCCAGTCCGCAATTGCTTACTGCCGTCTCAGGTGTGGGGCCGCAATTGGCCACCAATATTGTCACCTATCGTCAGGAGAATGGGCCTTTCAAAAGCCGAACGGCATTAAAGAAGGTTCCTCGTTTGGGGGAAAAAGCCTTCGAACAAGCCGCTGGGTTTTTGCGTATCACAGATGGCGAGCATCCCTTGGATGCCAGTGCGGTCCATCCTGAACGATATGCTGTCGTCAAAGAGATGGCCAAAGACTTAGGCTGCACGGTGAAGGATTTAATGAAAGACCCTGAACGACAACGGACCATCGATCTGAATCGCTATATCACAGAAGAAGTCGGCAAACCGACGCTCACAGATATTCTGACTGAATTAGCCAAACCCGGTCGTGATCCGCGTCAGCAATTTGAAGCCGTACAATTTGATGAGGGTGTGCAATCGATTGAGCAAGTCACACCGGGCATGATCTTGACCGGTGTCGTGACCAATGTCACCGCCTTTGGGGCGTTCGTGGACATCGGCGTGCATCAGGATGGTCTCGTCCATATCAGTCAACTCGCCAATCGCTATATCAGCGACCCCAACACCGTCGTCCAGGTCAATCAACAGGTCAAAGTAACGGTCTTGGAGGTCGACATCCCTCGTAAACGCATTTCCCTCTCCATGAAAGCCGTCTTACCCAAGACCGGCTAATCAGTATTCCCATCTGCGTCGATGTATCCAAAGTTGGATTTGCGGCGTTGTGTTGTCTTTCTTTTTTCCTTGCACCCGGGTGGACATCGACTGCTATCTCTTCAAATATGGGCTTTCGAGCCGTTCCTTTCTCATTTCTGACCGCCCCGCTTGCGTGGATACGCACTCTGTGATACTTTGAAGTGTATCGTGTAAGACCTCTTTTTTCTGGGGCGACAGACCCCGAAAGAACGAAGTAGGGCCTTACACGATTTTTTTGTTCAAGCCCTCCTTGGTCTCCTGAAAACAGGAACAATCCAATAAGCATCCGGGAGTTGTGTGATGGGGTAGAAAGGGCTGTCGGGTGGAACCGACACCCCTAGGGGTCTCATCGCGTGTATTTTCATGGAAACGTGTTGTCTGAATCGAAAGAAGGGGCAGTGATGATACCTCAGTTGATTGCCAAAATTCGTGAAGGGACGAATATTCGAAATGATTTGCTGGCGGGCCTCGTGGTTGCGCTGGCATTGATTCCTGAAGCGATTGCGTTTTCCCTGATCGCCGGGCTTGATCCGAAGGTGGGATTGTATGCCTCGTTCTGTTTAGCCACGGTCATCGCCTTTTCCGGTGGCCGACCGGGCATGATTTCGGCGGCGACAGGTGCGATGGCGCTTCTGATGGTCACCTTGGTGAAAGATCACGGCCTACAATATCTCTTAGCCGCCACTGTGCTGACAGGCGTGTTACAAATCCTCGCAGGCTGGTTTCATCTGGGATCGCTCATGCGCTTTGTGGCGCGATCCGTCATTACCGGCTTTGTGAATGCCTTGGCCATCCTCATTTTTGTGACGCAAATGCCAGAGCTGATCGGCGCGAGTTGGGAAGTGTATGCCATGGTGGCGGTAGGCTTAGCCATCATTTACCTCTTTCCCTATCTGACGAAGGCGGTGCCGTCTCCTTTGGTGGCGATCGTGGTGCTGACGGGGGTGTCCCTTGGCCTTGGTTTGGATATTCGTACAGTGGGTGACATGGGCCAACTCCCTGACAGTCTGCCGATCTTTCTGTTGCCGGATGTGCCCTTCAGCTGGGAGACGTTGTGGATTATATTGCCCGTGTCGACGACGCTGGCCGTGGTCGGACTGTTGGAATCCATGATGACCGCATCCATTGTTGATGACTTAACGGATTCCCCAAGTAACAAAAATCGCGAATGTGTCGGGCAGGGTATCGCGAACATTGCCTCTGGTTTCATCGGGGGCATGGCCGGATGTGCCATGATTGGACAGTCGGTCATCAATGTGAAGTCAGGTGGGCGAGGACGGCTCTCCACCCTTGCCGCTGGTGTGTTTCTTTTGCTGATGGTGGTGTACCTTGGTGACTGGGTAGGCCGTATTCCCATGGCCGCATTGGTGGCCGTCATGATCATGGTGTCAATCGGCACGTTCAACTGGGCCTCGATTCGCAACCTACGAGCACATCCCAAAAGTTCAAGCGTCGAGATGATCGCAACCGTCGTCGTTGTGGTTGCCACGCATGATTTGGCAAAGGGTGTGCTGGTTGGAGTGCTCTTGTCAGGTTTCTTTTTTGCACACAAGATCGGAAAAATTTTGCATGTGGCTGGAAAGTCAGAAGACAGCGGTCGGATGCGAGCCTATACCGTCACTGGACAGGTCTTCTTTGCCTCAGCTGAGCGTTTCGTCAATTCGTTTGATTTCAAGGAAGTCATCGAACGAGTCCGTATCGATGTCAGTCGTGCACATTTCTGGGACATTACGGCCGTGAACGCATTGGATAAAGTCGTCATCAAGTTTCGCCGCGAAGGAACGGAGGTCGAGGTGATTGGCCTGAATGAAGCCAGCGCCACCATGGTTGATCGTTTCGCGGTCCATGATAAACCGGAAATGGTTGAGCAATTGATGAGCCACTAAGAGGGGCTCTTCTCATGAAAAACGAAAACACCGTATTGGCGTGTGTCGATCAATCGCATTTTGCTGATTATGTGGCTGATTATGCCGCCTGGGCCGCATGCCGTATGGCGGCACCATTAGAATTTCTGCATGTCATTGACCGGCACCCGGAGATGGCTACGGGGGATGATCATAGTGGGGCTATCGGGTTCGACGCGCAAGAAATCCTGTTACATCAACTTTCTCATGAAGATGAGTCTCGAAGCAGGGCGGCCCGTGAACGTGGCCGGATCTTTCTGAACGACTTGCGAGAGCGCGCCATCGTGGCCGGAGTGAAAGCGCCTGATGTTCGCCAGCGCTATGGTGTGCTGGAAGAGACCTTGGTCGAGCAGGAAGACGGCGTACGGTTGTTTGTGTTTGGCCGTCGGGGTGAATCGGCTGAGGCGACGCAGCGTGATTTAGGGCGCAATGTTGAGCGGGTGGTGCGCGCCCTCCACAAACCGATTCTTGCGGTCACGGACAGTTTCACAGAGCCACGGCGGGTCATGATTGCATTTGATGGAGGAATGGTTACTCGCCGAGGCGTGGAAATGGTGGCGGCGAGCCCTCTCTTTCGCGGGTTGCCGGTGCACCTCCTGATGTCGGGGAAAGAAAGTCACAATGCCTCAAAGCAACTTGAATGGGCGAAATCCACGTTGGAGGCCGCAAATTTTGTTATCTTTCCGTCGCTCATTCCGGGTGATGCGGAGAGCGTCATTGCCAAGGCTGTCCGTGAACAAGACATCGATATGCTGATCATGGGGGCGTATAGTCATTCTCCTCTTCGCAGCCTCTTGTTCGGGAGCAAAACCTCCGATCTGTTACGTTCAGCTAAAGTTCCGACGCTGTTGCTCCGATAGAGTCGGCTGGCTTGTTTGGGTTTATAGTCTGTGATAACATAAAAATATCGTGTAAGACCTCTTCTTCCTCTGGAGCGGCAGATCCCTAGCGGTAGAAGTAGAAACTTACACGATTTTTTTGTTCAACCCCTCCTTGGTCTCCTGAAAACAGGAACAATCCAACAAGCATCCAGGAGTAGTGTGATCGGGCAGAGAAGGTCGTCGGATCGGGCCGACACCTGAAAGTGCCTTATAACGTGTGTAATGTATTATGTGGTTCTAACGTGAACCGAAAAAGAAGGGTAAGTGATGGTAAAAAAGATCGTGACCAAGATCCGTGAGGGCATCAAGAATGCCTCGGAGATTGGCTATCATATTGTCGTGTTGTGTTTGAGTGCGGGGATTGCCATGTCGCTTCCGACCGTGGCCACAAGCTTTCTGTCCTACTGGACACGGGTGGAGAAGGAAAAGGCGTCGCTCGTGGCCTTGGAAATAGTCGTGGCGGCGTTACTGATTGTCGTGATGACCTATATACGGAGAAGTTTGAAGGATCGGAAGCTGGCCAAAATGGCCATCGATGCGGGTTTCGTGTCATTTTTTCCCCACCGGGCGCGACGGGCTGAGGATGGGATTCGTAAGCTCCGGGAGACCCAGGGGCGTGGCCGGACGGTCATGGTCATCGGATCAAGTGGGTATGACACGTTGCGTGATCAGGTGGGGGACTTATCGACCGTGTTGGATAAGTGTCTGGGAGCCAACATCATGTTGGTGAACCCTTTTAGTCAAGGCGCCAGTGCACGTATCCGGGCGATTGCCGATCCCATGATGTCGATTGAGAAATATCGAGAGGGAGTTAGGCAAAGTATCGAATTACTCAAGAGACTTCAGGCGGTCGGAAAATCCGTCAAACTTAAACTCTATTCGGATCCCCCGCTCCTGAAATTGGTCATCCTTGGCGATTATCTTTGGATGCAGCATTATCATACCGATTTGGATATTCAGGAGATGCCGGAATATGTGTTGCGGCACAACGCGAACGACCACGGGCTGTACACCTTGTGTTATCAATATTTCGTCCAGCGATGGGAGCGTATCGAAATACCGGAGTACGATCTGGAGACCGATGAGTTGGTGTATCGGAATAAAAATGGCGGCGAAGTCAGAAGAGAACAGTTTTGGCCGGAAGACGTCCCGCAGAGCAGAGAGCAGGAAAGAGACGTTCCTGCATTGATAGCTACAACGTCCCCGACCATGGCGCGTCCAGCTCTAGAGCTGGCCATGTGTCGAATGGGGATGGAAGAGACAGGCCCGCTTTGACGGAATAGTTGAGACGGGACATGATCGTGGCCTGAGTATATAGCCGTGCCGTGTGACATGCCCTTGATTACGACGCTGTCCCTAAGGCGGTTGTAATCAGGGCCTGCGCTTCCTCCTGGATTTGTCTGAGATGGATGTCGCCTCGAAAGCTCTCGGCATAAATTTTATACACATCCTCGGTCCCGGAAGGGCGAGCGGCAAACCATCCATTCTCCGTGATCACTTTCAGCCCACCAATGGCACTGCCGGTTCCCGGGGCTGAGGTCAGGATGTCAGTAATTGGTTCACCCGCTAATTCGGACGCGTGTATCTGCGCTGGTGCCAGTTTCTTGAGGACAGCCTTCTGCGCAGGCGTGGCCGGCGCGTCAATGCGCTCATAGACTGGAACGCCTAACTCCTTCGTGAGATCGAGATAAAGTTGGCCCGGGTCGCGTCCGGTTTTCGCCATCATCTCTACCGCCAACAGATCCAGAATGATGCCGTCTTTATCAGTCGTCCATACGGTTCCGTCACGACGAAGAAAAGACGCACCCGCACTCTCTTCTCCCCCGAATCCGACCGACCCGTCACTCAACCCATCAACAAACCATTTAAAGCCGACCGGTACTTCAACGAGGCGCCGCCCTAATTTGGCGGCAACTCGATTAATCATGCTGCTACTCACGATAGTTTTTCCCACCGCCGCATCCGCCTGCCAGCCCGAGCGTTGGGCAAACAGATAGGAAATGGCCACCGCGAGATAGTGATTGGGATTCATCAGTCCCGCGCTCCGGGTGACAATCCCATGTCGATCGTGGTCGGTATCGTTGGCGAAGGCAATATCGAAACGATCTTTCAAGGCAATCAGGCCGGCCATGGCATAGGGGGAGGAGCAGTCCATGCGAATCTTTCCGTCCCAATCCAGGTTCATGAAACGAAAGGTCGGATCCACGCCTTCATGCACGACGGTGACGGCGAATTTGTACCGCTCGGTAATCGGTCCCCAATAGGCCACTCCTGCTCCGCCAAGTGGATCGACACCAATGGAAAGCCCCGCATCGCGGATGACGTCCATGTCGAGAACGTTGCCCAAATCTTCGACATACGCGCCCACATAGTCATGCTGGTGTGTGGTTGAAGCCCGGCGAGCTTTTTCATAGGAGAGGCGATTCACTCCGCGCAAGTCATCGGTCAAAAACGCGTTGGCTTGCTGTTCGATCCAGGTGGTCACGTCGCCATCAGCTGGGCCGCCGTGGGGCGGGTTATATTTGAAGCCACCGTCTTCAGGCGGATTGTGCGAGGGCGTGATCACAATGCCATCGGCCAAGCCCGACTTCCGTCCGCGATTGTAAGTGAGAATGGCATGCGAAATGACCGGTGTCGGCGTGTACCCGTTGTCGCGGTCCACCATCACGACCACACCGTTGGCGGCGAGCACTTCAAGCGTACTCGCCAGGGCAGGCTCTGAGAGGGCATGTGTATCCATGCCTAAAAAAAGAGGCCCGTCAATATGCTGTTGCTGACGATAGAGGCAAATCGCCTGGGTGGTTGCCAGGATATGCGCTTCATTGAACGAGTGTTTTAGCGAGGACCCGCGGTGCCCTGATGTTCCAAAAGCCACCCGTTGCTCCGGCACCGAGGGGTCTGGCCGACCCGTGTAATAGGCGGTGACCAATCGGGGAATGTTGGCGAGCATGGAAGGCTCGGGGAGTTGTCCGGCAAGCGAGCTGACATGTTTCATGATATCTCCATGGTAAAAAAGATGGGCTTCGTCGTTTCTGACTCTAGGGAGACCTTACCGAGTTTGCTCAAAGTATTCAAAGGTTCAAGGTTTCATCATGGTTCATTTGCTGCTTGGTCCTCCCCGAGATGATGCCCAACGCGATAGCCTTTGGGCGTTCGTGGATATCGGCTGCATCAGGATAGCCTGGTCCCAATCATTCAGCTCGTTAATTAAGTTATCAGGGATCCCAATCCCGTCGTGCAGGGCATCAACATTTCAACGTGAGTGTCATAGAGGGCGATGTTCCCGGCAAACGTATCTCTTTCTCCATGAAAGGCGTCCCAAGTTAGGTAGCTTGAGCGATTTAAGATTCAGATGCAGGAAAATTATTTTCCTGATTCCTTTCTTGTCATCCTGTAGCTTATAAGCTACAATTAAAGCTGTGGAAGCAAGGCCCCAAGAACTTCACATTTTTGTTACTGAATAAGGCCACGAGCCATTCAACGAATGGCTCACTTCGCTCCGTGATATTAAGACTCGGGCCAAGATCAGAATACGTCTAGATCGAATCAGCTTGGGAAATTTTGGAGACTGCCATGGAGTAGGTGAAGGCGTCCAAGAGTTGCGAATCGATTATGGCCCAGGCTATCGAATCTATTTTGGACAAAAGGGAGACTCGATCGTGTTACTTCTTTGCGGGGGCGACAAGAGCACGCAGACCAAAGACATTGGAACCGCGAAGCGATATTGGAACGAATACAGGAGGAGCCCATGAAAAAGAGTAAACCCTATCAACCAGCCCTGATTGAAAGCTTGTGTGATGCGGGCGAGGCCGAAGCGTACCTGAATGCGGCATTAGAAGAGGACGATCCAGAATTGTTTCTCTTGGCGTTGAGAAATGTGGCCGAAGCGCAAGGGGGTGTGTCGCAACTCGCCGAGAAGACCAAGCTCAACCGCGAAAGTCTCTACAAGATGCTCTCCGAGCGCGGTAACCCTGAACTCAAAAGCCTCGATGCGCTCCTTCACGCATTAGGGTTTCGCCTTGCGGTGACTTCCAACCGTTAAGCCGGAGCCAGAGACAGCAAAGGCCAATCACAGTAACGTATCCGACGTTCATATTCCTGCACGCGTCTCCTCCTCGCCATGAAAGACCTCCCAACCGAGAGCAGGTAACACCTCTTTTATAGATGCAGAAAATCAGTCTCTGACATAGATGAAAAACTTTCGTATTCTTGATCTATCGCCTGTGAAGTCTGCCTTGTTATTCCTCTCCTTTGTCAGGAGAGGTAAGGTGAGATAGAGTCTTGGCTTCACCTTTTTTTATAACCCCTCAATGATCTCGATAGGAAGTGATAAATGGAATTCCCGACTAGCTTGACTGGCAAGAATGAGGAAGGGGTTTGTGATGGCATGGACAGTCTATTTGTTGCAATGCGCCGACAAGAGTTTGTATACGGGGATCACCTTGGATCTAGTTCGGCGTCTTGAAGAGCATTCGAAAGGGAAAGGGGCCAAATATACCAGACATCGTGGGCCGTTCACGGTGGTGTTCACCGAATATCATGAGACAAGAGGCCAGGCACTCAGGAGGGAAGCGGAGATCAAAGCCATGACACGAGAAGAAAAGTTGAGGTTATGTAGGACGGAATAACACCATCGTCGTGGACGAAGCGCATCCTCATCAGCTCTTCATTCGTCGTCACCATCTTTCTCCCCTCCGTCATGCCCGACATAGTTAATCGGGCATCCATCATCTCTTTCCAAAGTCTTTCCCACAAGAACTTGCAGGGAAAAGTGAAGTATTCTGAGCTATCGGACATGTGTGAAGGAGGCCGGGTCGGACAAGGCCTTGCCGCAACATCAAAGAAGTGATATCATTTTTGCTAACAGAAAAGGAGCGAATCGATGGGCCAAGTCATTGTCCGAAACCTTGATGATCACATCATTGACGCATTAAAAACCAAAGCCGAAATGCGTGGGCACTCTCTTGAGCAGGAACTCAGAGGAGTTCTCGCGGAAGCGGCCAAACTTTCTCTTGAAGAACGACGGACGTTGGTTGATCGCATTCGAGCTATGACTCCTAACTCGCATCAAACCGATTCCACGATTCTTGTGCGAGAGGACCGTGATCGGTGATCTTTGTCATCGATGCAAGTGTCGGCCTGAAATGGTTCATCGAGGAATCGCGATCAACGGCCGCAAGGAAAATTCTTGAAAAGGGCACGGGGTTCATAGTCCCGAATATTTTTATTCCAGAAATCTGCAATGTAGTTTGGAAAAAAATCAAAAATCAGGAAGTGACTGCAGAACAAGGGCAAGCCATTGTCACCAGTTTGCCTGCGGTCATTGACCATATCGTCCCTACGGCAGAATTAGCGCAACGGGCCTTTGATTTGGCGGTCCAATTCAATCATCCCGTGTATGACTGTTTGTATCTGGCTTTGGCTGAACGGGAATCCAGCACGCTTATCACTGATGACGCCAAATTAGTGACGGTAGGGAAAAAAGCCAAGCTTGGGCGGTTGGTACAAGCTCTCTAGCGTGGAGCCGTTGTATTTTCCCGGCGTGGCTTCGCCACGTGTTGCGAGCGTGTTGATTTTCCAAGTAAGACCTCACCATCTTCTCCTCCTCCGTCATGCCCGACGGTAGTCATCGGGCATCCATCTTCATCCGAGCAGCCCATATTCCAAAAAACAGTCCAATCTCAATTCCCTACTACTTTCAGATTCTCTCTTTATGTGCCGATACAGACACTAACAAGCGACAAACTCCCAATCCCGGTACGCAGAAAACCATTCAATACCCATGGACCAATCCACCAGAACACGTCTCGAACGCAATATCTTCCCCGCAGCGCATCAAGCCTGTGAGCCATGGGAAAAATTTGCCTGGCAGACGAAGGCCCATCTGGCGCATTCATCTCAGGCGCTGGCCATCGATGTCTTTGGCACTATCAAAATCTCCGAAAACCGAGACGCGATGATGGATGCGCTCGCACAGACTATGGGGCTTCCCACTGGCGGGCCCTGGGAAATGACCCTGGAATGGGCGGCGCGCTCATCTTTGCTCAATGAACCTTCACCGACGCAAGTGGATGTCTATGCCGAAAGTCCCCAGTCGATCATGTTATTTGAATGTACGTTTACCGAGCCGGATGGAGGGGCCTGTCCGCAAACGGTAAAGCGAAGGGGGATATCACCCTGCGATGGCAACTATGGAACAAACGGTACGCAGGAGCACGACCTGACCAGTCGTTGTGTCTTAAGCGATAAAGGCATGCAATATTGGGACATCATTCCAAAAGCCTTTCATCTCGAGGCCGAAGCCGAGTATCAGCCTTGCCCATTTGCGGGA
>Ga0224496_10001848_pt1 | contig 12939 bp, 11 predicted proteins | sample SF_Jul11_sed_USG_2_FD_168127 | JGI IMG/M metagenome (GOLD analysis project Ga0224496, IMG submission 168127) | Sediment microbial communities from San Francisco Bay, California, United States - SF_Jul11_sed_USGS_8_1 | ecosystem: Environmental > Aquatic > Marine > Sediment | place: USA... | reverse complement strand
TCCCCGTCTGGGCTGCATCAATATTCACGCCTCGCTGCTGCCGCGCTGGCGCGGGGCCGCGCCGATCCAGCGGGCGATTATTGCCGGTGACACCGAAACCGGCGTGTGTCTCATGCAGATGGAGGCCGGCCTCGATACCGGGCCGGTACTCGCCTGCCGGCGTACCCCGATCTATCCGGATGACACCGGCAGTCGGCTGCATGACCGGCTGGCGGCAATGGGCGGTGCCTTGCTGGGCGCTGAACTGGCGGCTATTGAGTCCGGGCAATGCCCGTCGGTGCCGCAGGATGACGCGCTGGCTAGCTACGCACATAAACTGGAAAAGGCCGAGGCACTGCTCGACTGGGCGGCGGATGCAGGTTCACTGGCGCGCAAGGTGCGTGCATTTAATGCATGGCCGGTGGCCGAGACACGATTCAATGGCAAACAATTGCGTGTCTGGGAAGCGCAGCCGAGCGACCAGGAAACGGCCGCTCCGCCGGGAACTGTCCTGTCAGCCGGCAACGACGGTATCGTGGTCGCCTGTGGCCAGGGCGTGTTGCGACTGCTGAGTGTACAGCTGCCTGGCGGTCGTCCCGTGACCGCCGCTGATTTCGTCAACGCGCATCAGCTGACAGGTACGCGTCTTGGCGACACAGAATAAACCGGTCGCTGACGCGCGTGCCCTCGCCGCCCGCGTGCTGGTCGATGTGCTGGTTGCAGGTCGTTCGCTGGGTGATGTGTTGCCACCTGCCCAGGCGGCGCTTGATGACCCGCGTGCGGGCGCGCTGGTACAGGAGCTCTGCTACGGGACATTGCGCTGGTATTTCAGGCTTGATGCTGTCTTGCAGGCGCTGCTGTCAAAACCACTCAAGTCGCGCGATGCGGATGTGCGCTGCCTGTTGCTGACCGGCCTCTACCAGATTGACCAGCTGGCGCTGCCGCAACGGGTCGCGGTGCATGAGACGGTCCAGGCGGTGCGTGCGCTGGACAAGGACTGGGCCGCCGGCCTGGTAAACGCCGTGCTGCGAAATTTTCAGCGCCGGGGTGACAGCCTGCTGCAGTCGGCATGCGCTGGCGATGTGGCCCTGCATGCACACCCCGCCTGGTTGATCGAGCGGTTGCGCTCGGACTGGCCGCAAGACTGGGCCATGATACTGGCCGCAAACAATACCCGGCCGCCCTTTACGCTGCGGGTGAACCGGCAGCGGCTGACACGTGATGAATACCTGGATGTGTTGTCACAACATGCGCTGAAGGCCGCAGCCGTACCGTATACCGCACAGGCGGTACGCCTCGAGCGGCCGGTGCCGGTGAGCGCACTGCCGGGGTTTATGCGCGGTGATGTATCGGTACAGGACGCAGCGGCACAACTGGCGGCCGGACTGCTTGGGCTGGCACCGGGGCAGCGTGTACTGGATGCCTGTGCCGCGCCCGGCGGCAAGACCTCGCATATCCTGGAAACAGAACCGGCGGTTTCGCTCGTGGCCGTGGATATTGATGCCACCCGCCTGCAGCGTATCGAATCGAACCTGGCGCGCCTGTCTTTGCAGGCTGAATTACTGGCCGGCGATGCCGGCCAGCCGGACAAGTGGTGGGACGGCCGTCCGTTCGACCGTATATTGCTGGATGTGCCGTGCTCCGGTAGTGGCGTGATTCGGCGGCATCCCGATATCAAGGTGCTGAGGCGTGCGGGTGATATCGATGCGCTGGTCGAGCGGCAGGTCGCCATACTCGACGCTATATGGCCACTGCTTGCGCCAGGCGGTATGCTTCTGTATTGCACCTGCTCGGTGCTAAAGGCAGAGAACAGCGGGCAGCTGGTAGATTTTCTGGCGCGCCATGCTGACGCAGAGGAAGTTCCGATAGTGGCAGCCTGGGGGCATGGCTGCACACATGGCAGGCAGATATTTCCGGGCGAGAACCAGATGGATGGATTTTATTTCGCATGTGTACGCAAAAACAGCTGACCTGTCCGTCGCTGTGGGTGCACGCACGCGCGCTGCACATGGCGGTATTTCTTATTGCCTCGGTGCTTGTCTCGCCGGCGTTGTTCGCCGCTGGTAACGGCGAATTAAATATCCGCGACGCCCATGCCTGGCATGACAACGACGGCTGGTTCCTGGATGCGCAGTACGACATCAGGCTGAGTAGCGGTGCGCAGGAGGCGCTGGAGAACGGCGTTCCCCTGGTGTTCGAGTTACGCGCGCAAATCGTCAAGACGCATAAATGGTTCTGGGATGTGGTCGAGTTCGAGCGTACTCAGCGTCGCCAGTTGCAGTATCACGCACTCAGTCGCAGTTATCTTGTAAAAGATATCGCCAGCGGCAGTCAGGGTGTTTACAGTCAGCTGGACGACGCACTGTTTGCCGTCGGCCTGATCGATGCATTGCACCTGACCGATGCAACTCTCGACAGCAAGCGGCAATACGTGGTGCGTCTGCGCGGCAGTCATGACATAGAATCGCTGCCTACCCCGGTCCGCCTGCTTGCCTACGTGTCATCCGAGTGGGATATGAATAGCCAGTGGTATACATGGCCGCTGGCACGGTAAAGCGTATCGGCTTTGGCATGATCCCCATGCTGGGGCTGTTTGTGTTGCTACTGTTGTCGCTCTACTTCATGAGCGACGCCACCCATAATTCCGAACGCTTCGGTCGTATGTATTCGATCATGCTCGGGATCAATGCGCTTGGCCTGGTGTTGCTGGGTGCGCTGGTGGTTGCCAACATCATCAGCCTGGTGCGACAGCACCGCCAGAAGGCGGTCGGTGCGCGCATGACCAGTCGCCTGGTGATCATGTTCGTTATTCTTTCGGTCGTGCCGGTCCTGGTCGTTTACTATTTCTCCCTGCAATCCATCCAGCGCGGTATCGACAGCTGGTTCGATGTGCGTATAGAGCGTGGCCTGGATGATGCGCTTGACCTGAGCCGCGCCGCGCTGGATGTTCGTCTGAACGAGGTGCTGAACCTGGCGCTGCGCATGGCTGACGAAATTTCGGATGCCGCGCCGACCACGGTCCCGCTGACCCTGTACGACCTGCGGATTCGCACGGGTGCGGCAGAGCTCAGTCTTATTGGCGCCGATGGCCGCATCATTGCATCAAGCAGTGCCGAGCTGTCGCAAATCATGCCAAACCAGCCGCCTGGTGAAATACTGTTGCTGTTACAGAATCGCCAGCATTACATCGGGCTTGATCCGGTGGTCGAGGGTGGCCTGTATGCGCGTGCGCTGGTGCCGGTATTGTCGGCGCGTGCCGATGGCGAGGTCTTTACCCTGCAGGCATTGTATGAGGTGTCCGAGCGAATCAGCACGCTCGCGGACGGTGTGCAGCGTGCATACACGCATTACAATGAACTTGCCTACCTGCGCAAACCGTTGAAATTCAGTTATTCACTGACGCTGTCGATCGTGCTGATGCTCAGCCTGCTGGCGGCAATCTGGGCGGCATTCCACTCGGCACGCCGGCTGGTTGCGCCGGTGCGGGATCTGGCCGAGGCAACGCGGGCGGTTGCCGAGGGCGACTACAGCAAACGGTTGTCCGTGGCCAGTGACGATGAGCTCGGTTTCCTGGTGCGCTCGTTTAATGACATGACGCGCCGCCTGACCAAGTCACGCGACCATGCCAATCAGAGCAAGCGTGAGGTCGAGGGTCAGCGCGCTTACCTGGAGGCGGTGCTTGCCAGTTTGTCTTCCGGCGTCATCAGTCTTGGCAGGGACTCGGTTATACGCGCGATAAACCGCCGTGCCAGCGAAAGCCTGGGTGTGGATCTCAAGGAGTGCCTGGGGCAGGATCTGTCGAAACTTGCCGATGAGCATGCATTCCTGCAGCCGTTTGTCGATGTGATCACGCGCCGGCGCGGCGATGAAGATGCTTCCTGGCGCGAGGAAGTGATACTGCACGGCACGCATGGCAGGCTGGTACTTATGTGTCGCGGCACGGCGCTGCAGACATCTGGGCGTCGCGGCGGCGGCATGGTCGTGGTGTTTGATGACATTACAGCGCTTATACAGGCGCAACGTGATGCCGCCTGGGGTGAAGTTGCGCGCAGGCTGGCACACGAAATTAAAAATCCGCTCACGCCGATCCAGTTGTCAGCCGAACGGTTAAGGCATCGTTGTATGAACCGCATGGAACCGGAAGATGCCGAGATTCTCGACCGCGCCACGCGTACTATTGTCAACCAGGTCGAGGCCATGAAGCAGATGGTCAACGCCTTTAGTGAATACGCGCGCGTGCCGCAGGTCAACCTGGAGACAATGGATCTGCACGAGGTCGTGCGCGAGGTGCTCGATCTGTATCGAGGTGACGGGTCTGCGGTGCATGTCAGTGCCCAGCTGGACGCTGAAGAATCAATAATGGAGGGCGACGCCGGCAGGATCAGGCAGTTGCTGCATAACCTGATCAAGAATGCACTCGAGGCGGTAAAGGATGTGGACGATGCGCAGGTGCTGGTTGCGACGCGTAACGAGTACCAGGCGGATTTGAACCTGCTCGCCCTGTGTGTCAGCGACAATGGCCCCGGGTTCGATGCCGGCGTGCTGGAGAACGTATTTGAACCCTATGTCTCAACCAAGCCCAAGGGCAGCGGGCTGGGGCTGGCCATCGTCAAGAAAATAGTCGAGGAGCATGGCGGTTATATCAGTGCAGAAACAGCCGAGGGTGGTGGTGCGCGGGTCATTGTCAGGTTTATGCTGCCCGGCAAAACGATAAGCGGCGATAACAAGCCGGCCTAAGTTATAATCACGAGCTATGCAGCATCAGCCGGACGACCGGGGTGATACAAGAATGATCGTGGAACAAGATAAATGACTGGCCTACATATCCTGGTCGTTGATGACGAGCCGGATATCCGCACACTGGTGCGGGATATCCTGGAAGACGAGGGTTATGCCGTTACCACGGCTGAAGACGGTGAATCGGCGCGCAAGGCGCGACGTGCCCGACGTCCCGATCTCATCCTGCTTGATATCTGGATGGAGGATGTTGACGGCATTTCACTGTTGCGTGAGTGGTCGGAAAACGGCGGCCTGCCCTGCCCGGTCATCATGATGTCCGGGCACGGGACGGTGGAAACCGCTGTCGAGGCAACCCGGCTCGGCGCCTACGACTTTATCGAGAAACCCATATCGCTCGCGAAACTGCTGCTGACGGTTGAGCGTGCATTCGAAAGCGCCCGCTTGCAACGCGAGAATACCGACCTGCGCGACCAGGCATTGCCGGTGGTGGAACCGGTTGGAAAATCCGCCATCATGGGAAATTTGCGGGGGCAGGCTCGCAAGATCGCACAGTCGAACAGCTGGGTCCTGATCAGTGGCGAGGCCGGTGCCGGCAAGGGGACGTTCGCACGCTACATTCATGACCAGAGTCCGCGCGCGGACGGGCCGTATGTCGAGATCGCGGTCGGATCCATGACGGGTGAAAACTCTGCCGCCGAGCTGTTCGGTCACGAGGAAGGTGAGTCAGTCATCTATGGGCGACTGGAACAGGCAAACGGCGGCACGCTCTGCATCGGCGACATCGCTGATATGGACCTGCAAACCCAGGCGCGCCTGCTCAGTGTTTTTCAGACGCATTCTTTCCGGCGGGTTGGCGGAAGTGCGGATGTGCAGGTCGATCTGCGGATCATAGCAACCACGTATCGCAACCTCGAAGAAGAGGTTGCCGCGGGCCGCTTCCGTGAAGATCTCTTTTACCACATGAATGTCGTGCCGCTGCAAATACCCGCACTGCGGGAACACGCGGACGATGTGCATGAATTATTGAATTACTATATCGATTACCTGGTCAGGCACGAACGCCTGTCTTACCGGCATTTCAGTGTTGCTGCGCAAAACCGGCTACGCAGTTACGAGTGGCCGGGGAATATTCGTGAATTACGCAATCTTGTCCAGCGCATGCTGATTCTCGGCAACAGCGAGGAAATCGAATTGCAGGAGGTGGAGCTGGCTATCAGCAGTCAGCAGGTGTCCGCTGCCGGCGGCGATACGCCGCCCATGCCTTACGATATGCCGCTGCGTGAAGCGCGCGAACAGTTCGAGCACAATTACCTTGTGCACCAGTTGCGTGAAGCAGGCGGCAGTGTCGGCAAGCTGGCCAAGCGCGTGGGTATGGAACGCACGCACCTGTACCGGAAGCTGCGCGCGCTCGGTATCGATCACAAGAAGGGCAGCGATTAACAGCTTGGGCTCTGCGGGAAAACCAGTCAAATGAAGATAATCATACTCGGTGCCGGACAGGTCGGGTCATCGGTTGCCAGTAACCTGGCCAGCGAGGCCAATGACATTACCGTGGTCGATGATAATGGCGCGATCCTGCAGGATTTACAGGACCGCCTTGACCTGCGCACCGTCAAGGGTCACGCATCTCATCCGGATGTGCTGCGACAGGCAGGCGCCGATGATGCGGATATGATCATTGCCGTGACGCGTAATGATGAAACCAACATGGTCGCCTGCCAGGTGGCGTACACCTTGTTCCATACGCCGACGAAGATTGCGCGCGTTCGCTCGCCGGAATATCTGAAGTATGGCCGCCTGTTTGCGCAGGAGGCGCTACCGGTTGACGTGTTGATCAGTCCGGAGCAACTGGTAACGGAGTATATCCAGCGACTGATCGAGTATCCCGGTGCACTGCAGGTGCTGGATTTTGCCGGCGGGCGTGTACAGCTGGTGGCGGTGCGTGCCTTCTATGGCGGGCCGCTGGTCGGACATGAACTGCGTGAATTAAAGCAGCACATGCCGGGGATCGAGGCGCGGGTTGCGGCGATTTTCCGTCAAGGAAAACCGATTACACCCGGTGGTGACACTATCATCGAGGCCGATGACGAAGTGTTTTTCATCGCCGCACCCAAACACATTCGTGATGTCATGAGCGAACTGCGCAAGCTCGACAAGCCCATCAAGCGGGTATTGCTTGCCGGCGGCGGTAATATCGGCATGCGCCTTGCCGCCGCTATCGAAAACCGTTACCAGTTAAAGATTATCGAACATAACCAGGGGCGCGCTACGCTGTTGTCGGAAGAGCTGGACAAGACGATCGTACTGCTTGGCGATGCGGCGGACGAGGAACTGTTGCTCGAGGAAGGCATCGATAGTATGGATGTTTATTGCGCACTGACGAATGACGAGGAAGCCAATATCCTGTCCGCCATGCTGGCGAAACGGCTCGGTGCGCGCAAGGTAATGTCGCTGATCAACCGTGCGTCCTACGTTAACCTGATGCAGAGCGACGTGATCGACGTGGCGATTTCTCCTGAACAGGCCACGATTGGCAGCCTGTTGACCCATGTCCGGCGCGGTGACGTGGTCATGGTGCACGCCTTGCGGCGTGGCGCCGCCGAGGCAATCGAGGCAGTCGCGCACGGCGACAAATCCAGCTCGAAAGTAGTCGGCCGCTGCATAGAAGAAATCAGCTTGCCTGCCGGCACCTCGATCGGTGCCATCGTGCGTGGTGAAGACGTATTGATTGCACACCACGATACCGTGATCGAATCGGATGATCATGTAATTCTGTTCCTGTCTGACAAGAACTGCATCAAGGAAGTCGAGCGCCTGTTCTCGGTCGGCGTAACCTTCTTCTGACATGCATACCTGCTTTTATCCAGCCGGCCGGTACGGCACCTGAAATATGCATTGGCTGTCGATACAACGCCTGCTTGGCCTGTTGCTGATGTTGTTCAGCGTAACGCTGCTGCCGCCGGTCGTGGTGGCATGGTTTTACCAGGACGGGCAGTTACCGGTCTTTCTGTCCGGTATGGCAGCCGTGCTGATGGGCGGTGCGATGGTGTGGTTGCCGGCGCGGCGGTTTCGCGATGAGTTGCGGGTGCGGGACGGATTTCTGTTCGTCACCCTGTTCTGGGTGGTGCTCGGCCTGGCTGGTGCGCTGCCGTTTGCAATAGCGACCACCCCTCACCTGTCGCCCACCGATGCAGTATTCGAATCATTTTCCGGCTTAACCACAACGGGCGCGACGGTTATTACCGGGCTGGACGATCTGCCACCCTCGATCCTGTTTTACCGTCAGCAACTGCAGTGGCTGGGTGGTATGGGCATTATCGTTCTGGCGGTTGCTATCATGCCCATGCTGGGTGTCGGCGGCATGCAGCTTTACCGTGCCGAAACACCGGGGCCGATCAAGGACAACAAGCTGACTCCCCGCATCACCGAAACAGCGAAGGCGCTCTGGTATATCTACCTGTCACTGACGATTGTGTGCGCGCTTGGTTACTGGGCTGCCGGCATGAGTGTCTTCGATGCAATCAGCCACAGTTTTTCCACAATAGCGATTGGCGGTTTTTCGACCCACGATCAGAGTATCGGTTATTTCCAGAGCAGCGCGATTGAAATGATAGCCGTGGTTTTCATGTTGCTGTCCGGCATGAATTTCGCGCTGCATTTCATGGCCTGGCGATCGCTCAGCATACGGTACTACTGGCGTGATTCGGAGCTGCGTGTGTATCTTGCCGTGCTGGCGAGCGTGACCATGATTACCGTGGGTTACCTGTATTACACCGATACCTTCATTTTCTTCAATGACGCTCTGCATGCGGGCCTGTTCCAGGCAGTGTCGATTGGTACCACCACCGGTTTCACCACGGAAGATTATTTTATCTGGCCGGGATTTCTGCCGGTATTGCTGTTGTTCGTCAGTTTCATCGGTGGCTGCGCCGGTTCCACCGGCGGTGGGATGAAAGTTATCCGTTTTCTGCTGGTGCTCAAGCAGGGTCGCCGTGAAATAGTGCGACTTATCCATCCAAATGCACAAATCCCGGTAAAAGTGGGTGGAAAGCCCATGCCTGATCGGGTTGTTACTGCAGTGTGGGGATTTTTTGCTGCCTATGTCGGCAGTTTTGTCGTCATTATGCTGTTCCTGATGGCAACCGGACTGGACCAGATTACGGCGTTTTCCGCGGTTGCTGCCTGTATGAACAACCTTGGTCCCGGGCTAGGTGGCGTGGGTGCCAACTATGTCGAAATCAACGATGCGGCCAAGTGGGCGCTGTCATTTGCCATGATGCTCGGGCGGCTGGAAATCTTTACCCTGCTGATCCTCTTTACCGGCGCATTCTGGCGTCGTTGAGGACGCAGGCGATGGGCATGATAGAAAACCTGCAGGCCATGCTGGACAGCGGGCAGGACAATGCCCTGCTCCGGTTCACACTTGGCAGCCAGTTATTGAAAGCCGGCGATGTCGGGCAGGCACTGCCACACCTGGCAGCGGCGGTCGCGCAGGACGCCGGATATTCCGCCGCCTGGAAGCTGTATGGCAAGGCACTGGTAGAGGCAGGTGAGCTGGCGCAGGCGCGTGTCGTTTACCGGCAGGGTATCGAGGCGGCCGAACGCAAGGGCGATATCCAGGCGGCGCGTGAAATGAAAGTTTTTCTCAAGCGTACCGACAAGGCGCTAAACGCCGCAGACTGATCAGTACAGCGGTGCGTCTCCTTGCGGACGGGTGCGAAAGCGCCGATAGCTCCACTGGTACTGTGCCGGGCATTCACGAATCATGTTTTCAACCACCTGGTTGATGGCTGCCACGGACGTGTCGAGATCGTCTGTATAGGTTGCATCCAGTGCAGGCCTGAAATGCAGGTGATAACCGCGTCCGAATGACAATCGCTCCGACCAGACAAATACAATCGGCGCGCCGGTTTTAATGGTCAGGCGCGACAGGAACACCATGGTGTACGCTGGTATGCCAAAGAACGGTGCGAATACCCCGGTGCCTGCCTGCGGTTCCTGGTCCGGCAGCATCGCGACGGCACGTTTATCGGCCAGTGTCTTGTACAGCGTGCGGATACCGTGAGAGGTGGTCGGTACATAATTGCCGCCCGCGCGATTGCGCGCGTTCCGCACCAGGTCTTCCAGTTCCTGCATGCGCAGTGGCCGGTAGAGACAGGTAATGTCATAGTGTGATGCGCAATACAGCCCCGCGGCCTCCCATGCGCCGAGGTGAGGTGTGGCGAGGATAATGCCATGCCCGCCGGAGAGGGCGTTTTCAACATGCTCGATGCCATCGACGCCGCGTACCAGTTTCAGGGTGGACGGGCCCGGGCGCAGCCACAGTGCGCCGCTTTCGAACAAGGTCTTGCCGGTTTCACGCAGGCATGCCGTGACCAGTCGGCGTTGCTCTCCGGGCGAGAGTTCCGGGAAGCACAGTTTGATGTTGGTGCGGGTGACGGTGCGCGTGCGGCCGGGAATCCACGCCAGCGCGAGCCCAGCCAGTGAGCCGATGGCATGACTGACCGGCAGCGGCAGCACGGCGAACAGGTAAAGGAACGATTTTATGAAAAAGGCGCGTATCAATATAATATTCCCACGTTAGTCAATTAATCAGGCTTTAATATGATATATATTTCCACTAATTAAATTTTATATAAAATGTAGGAAATATTAACAGCTATATTATTTATATTAATTATAGGTGGGTTTATTAATCGTTATATTATCAATATTGACTCATATTGTGTGACAGTCGCTTATTAACGTCGATCCTGACAGGTGTGCAGATTACATGACGACCCATTCTAGCGGTATTTTTAATTTGCCACGACTCCACTCTGACCGGAGAATGGCTGCTGCAGACCGCACACCGTGCGGGACAGGGAGGCGAGTATGACGGTCGAGGTGCAGGCGCTGACACCCGTGGAAGCCTGGGAGATGCTTGAGGCTAATCAACGGGTTGTCATGATTGATGTGCGCTCCAGTATGGAGTACCTGTTTGTAGGCCACCCACGAGGCAGTGTACACGTACCCTGGATCGATGCGCCGTCCTGGACGGTCAATCCAGACTTTATCACGGAAGTACGCAAGGTCATGCTGGGCGGGATCGGTATTGGCGAGCATGGTGATGATGCCCCGGTGGTATTGATCTGTCGCAGCGGCAAGCGTTCGCTGGAGGCTGGCAAACTTTTGATAAATAATGGTTTTACGACTGTCTATAATGTCGAGGAAGGGTTCGAGGGCGAACTCGACGGTGAGCATCATCGTAGCACGGTCGGTGGCTGGCGTTTTCACGGTTTACCATGGGAACAGTGTTAATGGTTTGACCCTGACTGCCACGCAAAATATACTAAGGCGTTCATATAATTATATATAATTAATCATCAGAAACCGCCGAAGCCCGGGTGTGACGCGATGCTGATGTGTTGGGTTGAGAGTCACGGTAATTTACATTTAATCAAGACCCATCCATTCCTCTGCATCCGGGATGTTGCAGGGGTGTCTGTTTGAGGAGAGTAACTATGTCAACTGCAGAAAACGTTCAGGTTAACGCACAGCTTGATGCGTGGCTGGATCAGAAGCTCGACGAGCTGTTACCAAAAAAACTGGAAAACATCGAGTCGCAGAAAACACCAAGCATGTCCATCATTGCCACCAAGGGCACACTCGACTGGGCATACCCGCCATTCATTCTCGCCTCGACGGCTGCTGCACTGGGTTGGGATGTTGAAGTGTTCTTTACCTTCTACGGCTTGCTGTTGCTGAAAAAGGATATCGATGCCGAGGTCAGCCCGCTGGGTAATCCGGCCATGCCAATGAAGATGCCGTTCGGTCCGAAATGGTTCCAGGATTTCTCCTGGCCGATGCCGAACCTGCTGATGGCAGGCGTACCCGGATTCGAAAAAGTCGCCACTGGCCTGATGAAGAAGACTTTCAAGAACAAGGGCGTTGCAACCATCGAAGAACTGCGTTCCCTGTGTCTCGAGGCGGATGTGAAAATGGTCGCCTGCCAGATGACCGTTGACGTGTTTGGTTTCGATTCCAGCGAGTTCATCCCGGAAGTCACCGACTTCGTCGGCGCGACCTCGTTCCTGCCGGTTGCGCAAAAGTCAGACGTTTGCCTGTTTATCTGATCACGGCAGGCGCGTAACCCGGTAACGGGATACGGTATTATCGACAAGGGCGTGCGATTGCACGCCCTTGTCGTTTTTCAGGCCGGTATTGATGTTCTGTAGCCCGGCTTGCTGATATAAACCGGAATCATGCAGCCACTCTATCCACCGACCGAGCCCTGGCAGACCTGCACCGTTGAAGTCGACAACGGGCATAGCCTGTACGTGGAAGAATGCGGTAATCCGCACGGGATCCCGGCCGTTTTTGTGCATGGCGGACCGGGTGCCGGTTGCGAAACTTACCACCGTCGTTTCTTTGATCCCGCGCGCTATCGCATCGTGCTGTTCGACCAGCGCGGTTGCGGCCGGTCGACACCGCATGCCGGATTGCAGGGGAATACCACGCAGGCGCTGGTCGCCGACATGGAAACGATTCGCCAGCGACTCGGTATCGAACGCTGGCTGGTGTTCGGCGGTTCGTGGGGATCGACGCTGGGGCTGGTTTATACCGAAACGCATCCGGAGCGGGTACTGGCGCTGGTGCTACGCGGGATTTTCCTGTGCCGGCCGCGCGATATCCGCTGGTTTTACCAGGACGGTGCATCATTCATCCTGCCTGATTACTGGCAGGACTACCTTAAACCGATCCCCCGGGCCGAGCGTGATGACATGGTGAGTGCCTATTACCGGCGACTCACGGGCGATGACGAGATCGCCATGCACTCGGCCGCACGCGCCTGGTCGCTGTGGGAAGGGCGGTCGTCGACGCTGTTACCGAAGGCATCCGTGGTCGATCATTTTGCCAGCCCGGCAACGGCGCTCAGTCTTGCGCGGATCGAATGCCATTATTTTGTGAATAACAGTTTTCTTGAGGACAACCAGATCCTTGCCCGTGCGGACAGGTTGCGGCATATACCCGGCATTATTGTGCACGGCCGCTATGACGTGGTGTGTCCGCTGGAGCAGGCGTGGGCCTTGCACCAGGCATGGCCCGAGGCACGCCTGCAGGTGGTTGCGGACGCGGGTCATTCGGCAACCGAGGCCGGCACGGTGGACGCACTGGTGAGGGCAACCAATGAATTTGCCGGGCGGTTTGCATGATCGGCCTGCTGCAGCGCGTTACGCG
>Ga0224496_10001847_pt1 | contig 12941 bp, 15 predicted proteins | sample SF_Jul11_sed_USG_2_FD_168127 | JGI IMG/M metagenome (GOLD analysis project Ga0224496, IMG submission 168127) | Sediment microbial communities from San Francisco Bay, California, United States - SF_Jul11_sed_USGS_8_1 | ecosystem: Environmental > Aquatic > Marine > Sediment | place: USA... | reverse complement strand
AAGCCTTGAGCGCCTGCCGCCCGGTCAATCGCCTGCTCGCCTTGGCCGAGCCTGAATTGGTAGCCCGGCGACTGCTCCATGATCTGCTCGGGCGTGAGCGTAGAGGTTCCAAGCCCAAGCAGATCGCGCATGCGACCAAGCCCGGCCTGTCCTGCATCCATCCACGGCGCGAGGTCGGCGCGCGTGGTGTCGAATTGGCGTGCCTGCTCGGCGATGGCCGCGCGCGAGGCTGCGGTTTGTTCCCTAGCGGCTTTCTTGGACGCGCTGGAACCCATCATGCCACCCAGAAGGGCACCACCAGCTACAGCGACTGCTGCCCACGACATGGCTACATCTCCTTCAAGCGCAACGGCTTGATGTTATTCCCGGCGTCGAACAATGCAAGTTTGTCCTCCTCGACCAACTCGTCCTCCAGTTTGTCTAGATTGCGTTTCTTCGACCTATGCACGGTCATGCAGATGGAATCCTCCAGCGCGTACACGGCGCGCTTGGTGCCGGGCTTGGACACGATCACGGCGGGCGCACGGTATTCTTTCACGTCATCGTCCATGACAACGCGCACGCAGCCGCGCAGGACGATGTAGAAGTGCTCCTTTTTATGCACCTTGCCGACGATCACCGTCCCGGCTGGCCGGAATACCTCGCGCCCGTACATGCCGTCTGCGTAGTAATGCGTGGTGCGCAACTCCACCTGCGGCATCTCACGCATCATGCGCTCGGCAACCAGCACCTTGTCCGAAAGCGTTGGAGATTCCAGAATCTTGGCAATTGCGCTCAATTGACGCTCCTAGCCCGTAACGCAGCGAACGTCAGCGCAAACTTCACAGGATCAGTCATGCGCACCTTGAACACGTAGTCGAAGGCCACGCCCAAGCGCCGCCAATGCGCCCGCGTCAGGTACGCACCGATTGCGCCGATAGTAGTCCACAACTCGTTCCCAAACGTATGCCCGTTGTCCTTGCTGATCTGCAGCATGATCTGCGGGTCTGAGCCTTGACCGTCGATCAGCCCTACGCCAGTCTCGAAGTCCAGATACAGCTCGTTCACTACAAGCCTGTCGCTCGCATTGAACACATGCCGCCCGCGCAACTCGCGCGCGATGACTTCCCCAGCATCGGTATACACGTCCGGGTCGAGGATGTAGATGTTGCCGTTGTCGTAGTCCGCTACCAGTGTGCGCCCAAGATAGTCGATCTGCAGATTGGCGCGGTGCCGCCCCTCGGCTGCGCTGTATGCGACCTCAAACCAGTCATTGGTCGTAGCATCGAAGCGCCATGACTTCCCAGGCCCCGGAAAATTGATCTGATACATGGGATGGCCGCGATCCATGAAGGCGAATCCAGTAGCGGACTCAAGCCCGTTATAGCCAGCGATCACGGCATCGAATTGCGGCGTGCTGATCTTCACCGGCGTATAGCCGCGCAGGTAGTAGACCTGCGCCTGTCCCTGTATGTTCTGCCCGAGAAACGCGAGGCCGTCATTGAACTTGCACAGGCTCCAGCGTGCCTTCAGGCCCATCTCAGCGATGCCGCCCTTGACCGGGGCGAATGGGAAGTCTGACGTTCCGATGTTGCCCCATGGCTCAATGGTCTGCTCGCCAAAGAGCAGCAATTCCCCGTGGTCAGCGAATACCCGAAGGATGCCGTCAGGCTGGGATTCAGCGGTTGCAAAGTCCAGCGCATCCCATGCCGTACCGTTCGCAGAGATGTAGAACGAGTCGCTATCGTTGCCGTCGTCCACGATGAATTGCCCGTCGATCCAATCGCAGGTATTCGCGCCATTCGGAAAATCCCCGTCAGAGACCTGTGCGAACGTGTCGCTTGAGATCGTGTAGGTGTAGGCGTTCGTCCCATCTACTATCAGGATCAGCGTCCCGTCGTATGCCATGTCCACATAGCCAGTAGTCGTGTTCAGCGTCCCAAGCGCCGTCAGCGTCATGGCATTATTAAGCCGCCAGAGCGAACCGCGATGTACCAGATACACGTAGTCGCCTATAGCGATCCAGCCGCGCGTTTCAGTATCGCCCAGAGCATCTGTGAACAACGTCAGTCCCGGCGTGCCGTAGATCGCCGCGCGCACCTTGTCGCCATCCGGGGTCAACTCGTGGAAGCAATTGAGCCTGCGCTGAGCAGTCACAGCAGGCGCAGTCGAGCGTATGCCAAGCCCGAATAAGGGAACGACTCTGGTGCGATATGCTTGCGCCGTTTGCGGCATCAGGGAAGGTCCGCGTAGACGTATGAAGTATTACGACGCGACAGATACCCTGCCTCGCTCGCCATGACCGGCGTTACGGAATTGACGCGCTTCAGGATGCGGCGAGCGGACGCGGCGATCTGCTGCACTTTCACCGGGATGTCTACCCCGAACTCAGGCCCGAACTCCTCGGCCAAGGAATACGTGATCGCGCGCTCTGAGGCTGGCGGCAGCACAAGCTCCGTAGTCAATGCCGAAAATGACTGTAGCCGCTTCCACGAACGCAGCAGGAACGTGATCGACGCATTCGGGATCGGATAGGCGTACAGCGTCACAAGCGCAGAGCCGTACTCCGGGTACAGGAACCACGGGAAGCTATTGGTCGTGCTCTTGTCTGCTATGTTCGACCATTGATCCACGTTGATAAGCTGCACCGGATAGTCGATGTTGTTGACCGTGAATGCGCAATCATCGGCGATGCGCGTGGGTAGCGTGGTGACGAAATCCCCCGCAGCGCCAACCGTCTGCGTCTGCTGGTTCGCGGCCCAAGTGAAGGTTTCCTCCTGCACTTGGTAGACGAATAGCCGTGCGAGTTGCCAGCTATCGAGCATGGCGTTTAGCGCCGTGAGGCCGTCTTGCGCCTCATCGGCATCCAGGGTCTCGCCCTTAGTGGCTACCTGCGCCAAGCGCATCGCGCGGGTAATCAGAGACAGAGCGGTTGCCATTTAGAAATTCCTTTTGAACTCAGCGCGTTTGGGAGGCATGATCCTGCCTCTGCCATCCGGCGTGCGATTGGACATCACGTTTTCGACCTCTGCATTCGTCGCCAGCCCGTGCGGGTCCTCGCCGAATTTCTTGCGGTGCTCGTCATCGAGCTTATCGCGGTCAGGCCCCTGCAGCGCCAGTTCAGCGCGCACGGCTGCTTCCACGATCTGATCTGTGGTCAGGTTCAGTAAGCCCCTGTCCTCGACCCAGCCGCGCTCAGGCGGCTTGGGCGCAGTCTCGCCCGTGGTATCGAAAATCTTGCCGAGCGGGAATTCCTTGCTGTAGAGCCAAGTACGCATCACGCCACCTTTCTCTCTAACTGATATCCGTCCGTAGCGCCCATTTCGGGCTGAACAACAGAGGCGTCTATCTGCCAGCATGAATCCCAGGATTTCTCTCCCCAATGTCTAAGAGGAATACCCTGCATAGCCCATAGATCAAAACCACATCTGATGGCGCGCTCGCAAAATTTGATGTCCTCACCACTAAAATGATGGTCGTACAGACCACTCGGAAAAAGATGGTGAATCTTCCCAACCTCGCCGTGCAGGTAGTATTCCTCCGGCCATTCCTTTTGCACCCGCTCGATGACGCGGCGCTTGATGCGCATGAATCCGGTAGGCCCGTAGAGAATCTTGACGAGCCGCATATCCGACGGATGACGCACCATTGGATTGGCCATCAGTGCTGGATATCGCGGTTTATCAGACTTCAGGAGATACAAGCCCATTACGATGTCAGGCACCGCTTTGCACAGGTCAACAACTCCTTGCGGGTTGAAGCCTATATCGGCGTCCACGAACATCAGGTTTTCCATGCCTGAGTCCATGAACCGCTTTGCAAGGGTATCGCGCGCCTTGCCGATGAACGCATCATGCGGGATTACGTCAATGGCGATGCTTACGCCAGCCTTGGCGCAGGCGTGACCGAGACCTACCAAACCCTGAGAGGTAGTCCAATGCATCTTCCCGTCGTAGGTCGGGATGGCGACGAATACGCTCACTACGCAGCCTCCATCAGTCTCGGAAACAGTTTCTCTGCGCGCGCCTTCGCCTCGCGGTAGAACTCCGTAGGCACCTTTCTACCAGCGCCGAACGCCTCTTCGTAGCGCGGCACAGCGCGCAATTGCATCTGGTCGCCGTGCTCGAACAGCGCCTCGGCCTCGGTATGATCCGGCATCGCAATGTCCATCGCCTTGCAGACCTTGCGCGCGTCCTCGATGCGCTCGTCCCGCGTCTCGGCGAACACACGGAACCAGAACGACAGATCGTGCATGTTCCCGGTCGCACCCCGCTTCCCGCCGAATCCCAGTTGCTCGATGATCGGCATTTGCGCACCGAATGCGAATTGAAAGACCTCTTTCATCCACGTATCTGCGAACCAGAACGGGAAGTAGTCTGGGAACAACCTCCCCGTGGCCTCGTACCAGACCTTGCTGATCACGATGGCCGTGTGGTTCGTCGGGTCGTTCGCCTCCTGCCACGAGAAAGCCGGAACATTCGCCTGCTTGATGGCGTATCGAATGATCGTGTCCCAGTTCTGCGCCATCGGGAAAAGGTCGTCGGCCCACGGCATGAAGGCATCCGCCCGTAGCGTTGCGGCGACCTCGTTTTCACGCACGTTGATAAGCCGGTTCTCGTCCTGAATGATCGTCAGCGTATTGCCGGTCGGCGCATCCTTCGTGCCTTCCAGCATCTCGCGCACGTCCTCGATGTACCACGCGGTATCGGCGTCATCGTTATCAGCCAGCACCACGTAGCTGATCGGATTGGCTCCGCTCGCCAGCGAATGCAGCGCGACAAGAACCGCTTTCAGAGATAGCGGCCTGCCACGGCTCGGGATGATGACGGCGATATTCATGCGGCGATCCTCATCAGGTTTTCAGCTCGCGCCTTCATACGCAGGTACGCTGCGCTCGGCGGCGTAGTCTCGGCCTTGTTGCTCAGTTCCACCTTGGCCGCAAATTCCGCGCTCAGCGGCTCGTACTTGTTCATTCGGTTGGCAAATTCCTGTCCGATGATGGGCGCAGGGAATCCGAGGTTTCGCGCGATCTCACGCCCATGCTCTACCCTCGTCTGCCGCATGTGGATGAAGAACCGCGACCAGAATGCAAGGTCGCGCATGCGGTGCGTGTGCGTAGGCTTGTCGAGCACCGTGTTTTCCAGATAGATCGGGTCGGCATCGGTCGCCATGACCCACAGTTCGATCAGCCAAAGGTCGTCGTACCAGAAAGGGAAGTGCTCGGTGAAAATCCCTCCCGCAGCGGCCCGCCACTTCTCCGTGACCGCAGGGACGAGGCTTTCATCGTTCCTCGCGCTTTTCATCCAGAAAACACCGTGCGGCGTCTTTTCAACCGCAGCCGCAAGGTTCTTGTCCCATCCGTAGGTTATGCACAGCAGATCATCGCCGAACACCTGATAGACATCCGCAGGCCAATGCGCCGCAAGATCATTTGCCACGCTCCCGAGGTTGTCAGGACGCGGGCCAAAACGAACGTCGATGGGCAGTTCCATACGCGCCACTCGCAGGAAATCCCCGGTATCAGGGTCGTCGTCATCGCAGGCAACGCGATAACGAACGTCATGTTCCCCTGACTCGCACATATGCAATGCGGTCAAACACGCGGCGAGTTGCCGTACCCGGCCCCTGGAGGGGATAAGGACCGAGATACGGCAGTTTTCCACTCGCCGCGCTCCTTGCGTTACGCTCGCTACGCTTTCAGGCCCATCGAGACCATCGCCGCTCGGATTTCATTGAGCAGCGTCACGATCTCGTTTCCGGTCGCCGAGGTATAGCTTGAAGTCGCCCCGGATACCGATGCAGCCGAAAATGCCACTCGCGCGGACGGCGTTGCGCCCCAGAACGAGATGAGCTTCGCGCTCGTCTGTCCCAGAATGGTGCCGTCCTCATTGAGGCCGTCGAGGTAGTTGTACGTCGGTGCCGTGTTTGGATATGCCATGATATTCTCCTTGGTTTATCCGGTTAGCCCCACACCCGGCAGGCAAGCTCCGGGTAGGTGGAAACGTAGCCATACAGCACGTCCGAGCGCACCGGCCATTCGTCGTTACGAATGTCCGTACCTTCCCAAATCCGCATCGAGATACCGTCCTGCACTTTGCGCGCAGCCATTTCTTGGTTACGCGGCAGCTTCAGGTCGGCGGTAGCGAAAGTGAACGCATCCCGGTGGAAGATCAGGTTTTGCGGATAGACCGTCGCGGACGTAGTGCCGTAGAACGTCACCGCAGCGTTGTTCGCTGGTAGCGCATCCACGTTCTGCAGGCCAGCCGAAGTCGGCCCGTAGATCGTCGGCGAAATCGGCAGCGTCAGCCATTGCGAGCTTACGCCGGTCGTATCCGCCGTCACTACGAACTGCTTGAGGTTGGTCAGCGATTGCTTGGTCTCGTCGTTTACGGCAAAGACAGCCGCAATCGTAAAAACCTCGCCTTCCTTCACGGTGTCCGTCGCAACACCGCCGGTCCAGTCCAGCGCAATCGTAGTTGCGCCGGTTGCTACCGTACCCGTCACGCTCACCGTGCCAGAGTGCGTTCCCGTGGTCAGGTTGCGCACGTTCTGGTCGATTGCCCATTTTAGGTCAATCGCGCGGCTCATCACGCCGCTGCGGTATTGGTCGGCAATCGCATCCCCAGCCTGGAACAGACCTTTGAGGCCGTCCACCGTGCGGGTCATCGCCGCCGGATTGAGGATCGCGGTGCGTTCGCCGTCGCGCGGAGCCAGATTGTCATCGAGCTTCGCATTGGCATCGCCCCAGACCTGATAGGTCGATGGCGTGGTGCCGGGCGTTCCGACCGAGTTTGCTACGTCGAGCGTCATCGACAGTGCGTCATAGTCGATGTTGGCCGCGAGGACGGTCATGGACGGCTTCAGGAAACGACGCGAGAAGTTGTCGATCCCCAAGGTGAACTCCGCAGAAGTGAAGTCGAGATCGACCCCCTTCTGGTTCGTCACCGGGAGACTGATGTTCGTTTCCGTCGAGTTCTGTGCCGACATGACGCGGCCCGTTCGGACCGTGTACTTCGGAGGCTTGCGAATGCGCAGGGTATCGCCAATCTTCGCGCCGTCCTTCGCAAATTCTGCGTCGTAGTCGCGATTGCAGTTCTTGATGAAGGCGAGGTTCCCGTGCAGCACGCGCAGCGCCTCAAGCGTCACCTTGTCAATGGTGAGAAGCGTATTGCCTGTCATGCTGAAAGTTCCTTATTGAGTTGAGGGGATCACTGCTTGTTCCCCACATTCATCCGTGCCCGTAGCTGGCGGTTGCGCCATTCCATCCATTTGTCTGGCTGGCTCTTGGCATCGGGTTCATCGTCACCGTGTACCAACGTACCGCCGACTGGATTGATGGGCGCTGGAGCCTTGGAAGGCGCGCGCGCAGCTGCTGCTGCGGCTACTGTGGTTGGTGCTGTGGTGGTAGCGGTGCCGCCGCCGTTCGTCTTGCTGGCGAATCGGGCGTCGAGCTTGCCAATCTCCACCGCTTGTTTTGCGCTTGAGAGCGCGGCGATACGCTGGGCGTCTTCAGGATTCTGCGCCAGATGGACGGCGATCCTGGCCGGTTCGTCGGACGCATGGATAGCATCGCGCATGGCATTTGTCAAGGGCGCATCCGAGGTTTCGAGGATGTCTTGGATGTCCGGGATTTCCTTGGCGAGCTTTGCAACCTCGGCCATGAAGCGCTCCTGCGCCTTTTCCTGCTCGGTCTTGGCGCTGCGCTGCGTCTCGGTTTCACGCCGTTTGGCTTCCGCCGCTTCGACGCGACGGTCAGCGCGGTAGTCGGCTCGGGCTTCGAGATACGCTTCGTAGGAATCGAACTGGTCGCGCTGCGGTTCCTTGGGCGTCTCTGGCGCTGCGGCTTCCTGCGGGCCTCCGGGGCGCAGAAACTGCGTGCCCTGCTGCAGGCCCTTGTAGTACGCCTCTGCCTCTTTGCGCGCTCGATACGCGGCGTTCTTTTTCACCTTCGCCGTGATGCGGTCCAAGTCCTCCTGCGTGTAGGTCTTGGAAGGTGCGGTAGGCTCCGCAGGCGCATCGCCTTCAGGCGCAGCAGCGGGCGCTGCGGGCTCCGCTGGCGTGACCGTCGAGGTTGATGCGGTTGATGCGGTTGATGCGGTAGCGTCTGGTGCTGGCGCTGCCGGTTTCGGTTCAATCGTAGTTGCCGCAGGTGCGGCTTCGGTGCTAGCCATGTGCTTCTCCTTGGTTAAGTGGTTCTTCGTGCAGCCTAGCTTCGCAGTTGTTCATTGGGGCCATTAGCCGCTCGTCACCAACAGGAAACAGGATACGAAGATGAAACGAGCATCGCGGGAACGACGAAATACAGCAGGAAGAACACCAGCAGGAACAGGAACTCGTGCGTCAGCGTATTTCCAGTCATCGTTTCTGCTCCAGTGATCTGACGCGGCCATCAAGCTGATGGATGTCCTTCGCGTTTCGTTCTACTTTGGCCTCATTCCCCGCGCTTCGTGCTTCGAGCCTGTCTGCCTGACGCGCGTTGTGCTCGATGCGCTCATACTGAATGCTGTTATGCTTTGCAAGCTCATCATCGCGCTGGAACGTAAGGTACGCAAACCCGCTCACCAGAACCCCGCTGACAAACACCAAGGACGCGATCCACCAGCCGCTAGTTTGGATAGCGGTGCGTATGTTGCTCAACTGCTCGTGGTGCTCGGCCAGCGATTCGTTGATGTTGGCGTGCTCGCGTGTGTCCGATGCGGTCATCTCCCGCACTTCGCCGCGCAGGGACTGCACCGCCTCGCAGTTGCGCGTGATTTGGTCGCGCAGCGCGAGGATGTGAGCGTTATCGCCTGGATCGGGGGTCATGGGTACAATACTGTCGCTGTGTTGTTCATTGGGGCCATTAGCCGCTCGTCACCAACAGGAAACAGGATACGAAGATGAAGATTGACTCTGACGCCCCGATGGTCGTTGTGTTGATCGCCAAAGCATTGCCAGTCGCCGCGTCGTACAGGGCCAGTTCCAGGCGCTCCCTAGTGACCCCGTTCACATCCCTGCTAATGACCCTTGGGTAAATTTGGATTGAATCACCAGTCGTTGATCTTCCTACCCAACAGCCGAGGATCGGTACATTCTGCTGGGTGGCGTGGTCCAGCGTATCGAGCGCAAACACATTAGTTGCCACCGAAAGAACCTTGCCGCCGGCCGCAAAGGCAGTGCTTCCGTCTGCTCCGGTAGGAGTATTGGTAAGGGTAGCCACCGCGCCATTGATGGATGCAGCGAACGGCCCGGCAACCGTGGGATCTCCGACGCTGCCGATTCTGTGTTGTAGCGTTCCCGCCGTATTCGTAAGTTGGAGTTGGACGTTAGTAAACTGCATCCCGGCGATACGAAAGGCATTGGTGCCGCCGATGTGAAGCTCGTCCATGATCCCCGTTGTGATCTTCGGACTTCCGCTTCTCGCCCCCCAATTCGCCGGATAGCCAGATCGTGCGTCGCTAATGACGTTGGTAAGTACCGCTCCGCTCTTGACGGCATGGACGAACTGCCCCATCTCGAAGGACACCGCGCCAGACACTATTTCGATGGCAAACGGATTTGTTACGCCGGTCGCCTGCGAGTACGTCATGTGTCCAACGCTGACCTGTCGGTTCACATACAACCCAACGCAAGCTGCGGTTGGGGCTTCGATCTCGATACGCCCAATAGCAGACTCGCCTACGGTTTTCAGCCCATAGGTAGCAGACCCCAATACCGAGATGTCGTCGTAGTAGCAGACGTTCGACCCCGCCACTTCCTCAATACCCGTGTCGCAGTACATCGTGTGAACATCGAGGATAGAGATGACATTGCTCTGGTGGTAGAGGCCGACCGTTCCCGTGTTCACCGACGTAGTGCCCCCACGCAACAGCAACCCCTTCGCGTAGCCGCCGGTTCCCCACACAGACGTAGCCCCGTTCCCGAGGTCTAAGATGTTTGTAACCCCGGCTTCGTCGTTGGCGTTAAGCTGGAAGTTCTCTAGCTGAACCTTCGCAGCATTCCCTTTGTCCTGCATCATTACCCCGGCAAACCCGGATGCCGCAGTCAAACGTGAGTTCCAACGCCCGTCCCCCACGACTCTAATAGCGTTTGGAACAGTTATAGTGCTAGCAATCTTGTAATCGCCGCTTGGAATTAGTACCGTTGGAGGGAAAGCAGACCCGTCCAAGCCAGTCCCACTAGTACCAGAGGAACAAGCATCGAAACACGCTTGTATCGCCGCTGTGTCGTCAGCGGTCCCATCCCCTACTGCGCCGAAGTCCTTAACGCTGACAGACTCCCTAGCCTTACCCTGCATCGTCCTCGCTATCGCCCCACTACCGGACTGCAGAAAGGAGACAATCGCCGAGCTGATCGTCGGCGCAGCGCCGCTCCCGGCATTAACGCCGATATACAACCCAAGATTCAGCGCATCGCACAACTCGTCCATCCCCATTCCGGGGTCGTACTGCGTGCGCTGATCGCGGTAGGGATTGGCGACTGTGACCACACTATTTCCTAGGTAAACAGCCCTACAGCGACCACCGTAGCCCCAGCGCCAGTCGTAACGCTCCACGCCCCGGTACGGCTGGCGATGCCCAGTTCCACCATGTACACGCCGACACCACCGCCGGGCGAGTTGGGCAGAATCAATGTAGCGGTATCCGCTCCGTCCTGAATGGATACCGTGCCGGTCGCAGCCGTCGCTACCGTGATTACCAGCCTTTGCAGCAGATCGCCAACCGCGCCCGTTGTCCCCAGCACCTTATCGGTCTGCGAGACAGCTACCGCCTGATAATCGAGCGGCGATTGCTTCACATAACCGCCCATCGCTACATCTGTACGCTGATTTCCGTTGCTCATGTTTTAGCTCCTTGTCAATCAATGCAGCAGCAGCATCGCTGCGGTACGCCTGCGCCTGCGCGCCGTCGTCAGTGCCTTGTATTCCTCAATCGCATACTCGGCTTCCAGATACGCAGCCTTGTAGATGCGCTTGCGGTCGATTTTTATCTCCGCCATCTTCACCACGTCCTGCACGGCGGCGGTGACTTCCTCGGCAATATCATCGGGCTCAGCAATTGCCTGCCCCGGCAGATTCGGCGGCAGGATGCCCAACTGGATGCGCTGCAGGCGGATCAGTTCGTCCAGCTCCTCTTTGCTCAGGCGTTTCTTGTGCTTGTAGGCAGATTGCCAGTTAGAGGCTTGCTGCTCTTCGGCTGCCGGTATCGCCGTGGTACTCGCCTCTCCGCTGATCGTCGCGTTTTGCGCCTGCAGCGCGCCAGTTGCCACGCGATTGACCGTGGCAGCGCCGGAGATTGTCGCCACGCCTGCCTGCAGATCGCCGGTTGCGTTGAACGTCGCTACCTGGACCGTAGCCGAGCCGTCGATAGCGGAATCTTGTGCCTGCAGCGCCCCCGTAGCTGTGCGGCCTACGACTGCTGCGCCAGAAATCGCAGCGGCCTGCGCCTGCAAGTCTCCGGTTGCTACACGATTGACGGTAGCGGCACCAGATATCGCCGCCGACTGCGCCGCTAGCGCACCCGTAGCCGTCCTGCCGACAACGGCGCTTCCAGCAATGGCTGCCGATTGCGCGGCTAGTGCTCCGGTCGATACCCGTCCGTGCAACGCGGCCCCCGAAATCGTAGCGGACTGTGCATCTAGGTCGCCCGTGGCGTTGAAGTTGCTAGTTCCACCGCCAGCCCCAACAAAGCAGGCATGGCAAAGCGACATGCTTCCGGTCGCACCGAAGGTCCATGTCGGCGATATGGCAGCGGCAGTGCCCTGCACAAAATACGCCGCGTTTCCGCCGACGTGCTGTCCGCTTGTATAGTCGAACTCTGTCGCCGCCGTATAGCCGGTATCAATGCTGCTGGTCATTGCAGCAGTGCCGAACGCAAACCCGGTTATCAGTAACGCCCCATCCTCAGACGGCGTGATGCTGGACGCGGCGAGAGACGACACCGATGCGCCGCTCGTGTTAGCGTCACTGCCAAACGCGGGGGTACCGCCGCCCGAACTGAAGGCGTACACGAACATGTCCTGATAGCTCGCTCCGTGGGTCGCCGTGAACGTGTGACCAGTCCCGACGGAGCTAGGAATGGTGTACGAAATCCTGCATCGCATCGAACTGGACGCGGGTGCTGACGTGCGGTTCGTCCAAGTATTACCCTTGGAGTCCGTGATCGTGGGTTCGACGCCTGATTGATAATGCGGACACACGACGACCAGCAGGTCTGCCCCGGTCGTATCGATGGCAGCAGTAGTGGTGCTGCCCCCGTTGGGCGAGGCAATAGTGACGCTGGAAACAAGAGTCCAGCCCACCCTTAGGCCCTCTCGCTATCGAACATCAAAGAACCCCAATGCGGCCAGTGACACTCACCGCGAAGTCATCGTAATCCGTGTATCCGGCGACCGACACGTCTCTCTGGTTTTCCCCCAACGCCAGATACTCCCACGGAGTACTGCCAAGGTTTATGGTCCGCTGAAGACATAGCACCCCGTCGATCCACATCTCGACAAACCCGCCGGACCCGGCCTGCTTCGCGTGATACTCGTAGCAGTGCCATTGTCCATCGTCTGTCGCCTCGTATTTGATCGACGAAGGAATGTTGACCGATCCATTCGATGTGTGCAGCCCCCACGCCCCGCCCTGGTAGCCGAAGATTAAGAACGCGCCGCCGACGTTCCAATAATGATCCTTGGTGTAGGCAGGATGGCCGCCGACGTAGGAGAGCGCGTTCCGCATGTACTGCCGAACCCACATCTCCGTTAGGGGAGATGGCATGCCGATCAGCAACCCTCCGCCGCAGGAGTTGACCCCCGTTCCCCTCTGGTGGCGAAACCCAAGCCCTCCCCCACCGCCTGGATAGTTAGCCGCGGCGATGATGGCGTCTGGCTGCCCAGCCGCCGTCCAGTCCCCGTAACGCCGAATCAAATCATCGGCGGGCAATGGACTGAGTCCCCCCCCCTGCGTCCAAGGAGGGAGGTTGAATGTCGTCGAAAAT
>Ga0224496_10001846_pt1 | contig 12946 bp, 10 predicted proteins | sample SF_Jul11_sed_USG_2_FD_168127 | JGI IMG/M metagenome (GOLD analysis project Ga0224496, IMG submission 168127) | Sediment microbial communities from San Francisco Bay, California, United States - SF_Jul11_sed_USGS_8_1 | ecosystem: Environmental > Aquatic > Marine > Sediment | place: USA... | reverse complement strand
CATATTTTCTTCCAGGGGTGCCTCGATAAAGTGCTTATCCATTTCATGGGCACCGTCCAGCAATGACTCAAAATGATCCATACCCAGATACAGGGCGATGGGCAGACCAATCGCTGACCATAACGAATAACGACCACCGACCCAGTCCCAGAAGGCAAATACATTTTTAGGATCAATCCCAAACTCTTTCGCCGCACTGATATTGGTTGACACCGCCACAAAATGTTTGGCGATGGCTTTTTCATTACCCACCAGATCAATAAACCATTTTCGGGCACTGTGTGCATTCAGCATGGTTTCCTGGGTGGTAAAGGATTTGGATGAAATAACAAACAAGGTGGTTTCGGGTTCAACCAGTTTTAAGGTTTCCACCAGATGCGTTGCATCGGCATTAGAGACAAAATAAGCTCTCAAGCCTCGCTGCGCGTAGGGTTTCATGGCATCACAGACCACATGGGGGCCGAGATCCGAACCCCCGATGCCGATATTCACAATACTGCTAATGCGTCGACCGTTATATCCACGCCATTCGCCAGAACGAACCCGCTCGGTAAAGCCGCGCATCTGCTCCAGCACAGCATTCACTTTCGGCATGACATTTTCACCATCCACCATCACAGGGGTATTGGCGCGATTACGCAAAGCCGTATGCAATACGGCCCGTGATTCGGTGCAATTAATCTTTTCACCTGACAACATTTTATCGCGCCAGCTTTCTATATCTGACTGTTTAGCCAGATCCATGAGTAATTTGAATGTGGTTTCAGTAATACGATTCTTGGAATAATCCAGCAGAATATCATTCAGGCGAGTAGAAAATTGTGTAAAGCGCTGGGGATTCTGCTGAAATAAATCACGCATATGAATGTCTTTAATCTCTTCAAAATGCGTTTTCAGCGCCATCCATGCAGGCGAATGCGTCAAATCAGTCATAAAACCCGTATCTGTATTTTTATTAATAATATATTTGAAGTGTATGCAGCTAACATTAATAACTCAATGATTTTTAAAACATATTCAGATAAAAAATAGACGGCACCGGAAAATACTCACTCACGACACAAAGAATGAAGCATATTCAACAAGATCATCAGTCATCAATATGGGAATAATCTAGTTTAAATCAATCAGTTATGAACAAGCTTGCTCCGTTTTTAACAATATTGTCGCCGTGATTCAGTTCACAAAGCTGTCTAACACGGACGGTTAAGGTATAATACTGCGCCCCGCGTAAAGTGAAATCGGAAATAAGATGAATTCTATCGCTAATGTATCAGTTCAACCAAATGACAAAGAATTACGTTCCAGAGTTAAATTGCTCGGCAACCTGCTAGGTAATGTTATTCTCAATCTGGGTGGCGCTCACGTCTATGATGCGGTAGAGAAACTACGCACCGGCTACATCAGTCTGCGTAAAGCAGAAAACCCACGCAAACGTGCGCAGATGATGCACATCATTGAATCACTGGATGCCGATACCCTGACTCAGGTAGTACGTGCTTTCAGTATTTATTTCAGCCTGGTGAATATCGCTGAAGAAGCTTTTCAGCATCAACAACGTCGTCGCCTGATACGCAGTGACAAATCATCATGGATCGGCTCATTTGATGCCACCTTGCGCAAATTCAGAAAAAAAGGTTTATCGGCCCAGCAGGTACAGGATCTGCTTGATCAGTTAGCCTATATTCCCGTGTTTACAGCTCACCCCACTGAATCAAAACGCCGCAGCGTTATGAATGGCTTACGCCGTATTTTTCTTACCAGTGAAAAATTAAACGATACTCGCCTGAGCAAAATACAACGCGAAGAGATTAAGGAAGAACTGGAAACTCAAATCCAGGCATTGTGGCGCACCAATGAAGTCCGTGAATATAAACCACAGGTAAAAGACGAAATCAAAAACGGATTATTCTTTTTCCGCGAAAGTTTATTCAAGGCAGTGCCTGAAATTTATCGCAACCTGGAAAGAAAAATCCAGAAGCATTACAGTGATGCACAAATTTATGTACCCAGTGTATTACGTTTTGGCTCATGGATTGGTGGTGACCGCGACGGTAATCCTTTTGTTAAACCTGAAACCACCGCCATGGCTTTGCGCATGCAGTCACAAAGCATACTTGAAGAATATATAAATCAGGTGATTTCATTAAATCGCCAGCTTACTCACTCATCACTGATGTGCACACCCAACAAAGCTTTTCTGGATAGCCTTGCCGCCGATGAAGTCATGAGTGCCGAAGCCTATGCAGCATCACCGGATGCATTTAAACACGCACCTTACCGCCGCAAATTATCCTACATGCACTACCGTTTACAGCAAAATCTCCAACTGGTGAAAAGCAGACTGAATAATACAGACATCGCAGAACAGCCGTTTGCATATCAATCAGAACAGGATTTTCTAAATGACCTGATACTGATCAGAAATTCACTGATCAGTCATGGCGATATGAATATCGCCAATAAAGATTTAAAAGACCTGATTCGCATGGTTGAGACCTTTGGCTTCTTCCTGCTTAAACTGGATCTGCGTCAGGAATCAACACGCCACACTGATGCTGTAGCTGACATCATGAAACAGATTAAAGGCGCACCTGACTATCATTCACTGAATGAAGAACAGCGACTGCAAATACTGACTGACTATATTGCACAACCACCCGCATTAACTATCGACAAAAAAGAGCTTAACGAACTTAACTGTGAAACACTGGAAGTGTTTGAGTTAATGAGCAAAATGCATTCTGAAATTTCAGAACGTGCATTTGGTAACTATGTTATCTCTATGACACATGCAGCATCACATGTAATGGAAGTAATGTGGCTGGCCAGCCTGGCAAAACTTGCTGGCAAAAAAGACGATAACTGGTTCTGCCGCATTCGAATTTCACCTTTATTTGAAACCATCGAAGATCTGGAACATATTGAAATTGTGCTCAAAGCCCTGCTCGATAATTCGGTCTACAGCACCTTACTGAAAGCCTCCGGCAATTTACAGGAAGTCATGCTGGGTTATTCAGATTCCTGTAAAGATGGTGGCATCCTGGCGTCTTCATGGAACCTGTTTGAAGCGCAGCAAAAAGTCATTGCTCTGACCAATGCACATGGTGTTGAATGCCGTTTATTTCATGGCCGCGGCGGCACCGTGGGTCGTGGCGGCGGCCCCACCTATGATGCCATTCTGTCACAACCGGAAGGCACTGTGCATGGCCAGATTAAATTTACCGAACAGGGTGAAGTGTTATCATTCAAATACAGCAACGTTGAAACCGCTGTTTATGAAATTACCATGGGCGTTACCGGACTCATGTTAGCCAGTCAGTCACTGGTGACAGAACAACCGTTAACGGCAACCAAAGAACATATAAAAACCATGAAAGCTCTGGCCAAAGCCGGTGAAAAAGCTTATCGCCAGCTCACCGATAAAACCGAAGGCTTTCTGGATTATTTTTACGAAGCCACACCAGTTGTTGAAATCGGTATGCTTAACATTGGCTCAAGACCATCGCACCGATCAAAAGCAGATCGTTCCAAATCATCGGTACGCGCCATACCCTGGGTATTTGGCTGGGCGCAATCACGTACCACTTTACCGGCCTGGTATGGTATTGGCTCGGCGCTGGAACAACTGATTCAAAGCGATGAAAAACAGTTAAAACTGTTGCAGGCAATGAGTAAACACTGGCCTTATTTCAGATCACTGCTGGCCAATACCCGTATGGCGCTTTACAAAGCCGATATGGAAACAGCCAAAGAATATTCTGAACTCTGTGAAGATCCTGCCACGGCAGCACGAATTTACCCAATGATTCGTGATGAGTATAAACGCACCGTCAAATACATTCTGGAAATCACCGGTGACAAAAACCTGCTGGACGATATTCCGGCACTGGCCCTGTCACTGAGTCGACGTGACCCTTACCTGGATCCATTAAGCCATATCCAGATTCTGTTACTGAAACGCTTTAGAAATACCCGGCTAAGTGAAGATGAACAGAACATCTGGTTAAGCCCCTTACTACGCACCATTAATGCGGTTGCTACTGGCATGAGAAATACAGGTTAAACATTACCTGTTGTCTGTGGGTTGCTACTGGCATGAGAAATACAGGTTAAAACTGGTGACGATCTTTGGGCTGGTAAGCGGAATGAAAAATACTCGTTAACCTTACCCCATAAAAAAACCCGGCATCGCCGGGTTTTTTATTATCTTTTTAAATTAACTTAAGCAACCTGAACCGGAATCTGATCGCTGGTACGGGTAATGCGATTAGCCGCATCCAGGTAAACCAGTTTGGGTTTAAACAGGGCGACTTCTTTCTGTTCCAGCAAGGCATAACTGGCGATAATAATTCTGTCACCGGGGTTTGCCTTATGGGCCGCAGCACCATTAACAGAAATAATGCCGGTGTTCTCCTGTGCACGAATCGCATAGGTAACAAAACGCTCACCATTGGCCAGGTTATAAATTTGAATCTGCTCATACTCATGAATACCGGCAGTATCAAGTAAGTGCCCGTCGATGGCGCAGGAGCCTTCGTATTCAAGTTCTGAGTGTGTCACACGAGCCTGGTGCAGCTTGGCTTTAAGTATTGTTAAATGCATTAAAATTCCTGATGATCCTGGTCAAAAAAGACCCAAAATATAAAACGAATTATGAGCTAATCGCGCTATCCATTCAACCTAAATCAGGATTGATGCTTAACGGGATATTATCAATGAGACGAATATCACCTAATCGTGCAGCTGTCAGAATCACCAGATTACTGTCTCCAGGCACGGGTAAGGCAAGATCAGATGAACGCCGGATAGCGACATATTCAACCACAAAACCACTATTAGTAAGTTTGGTGACAGCATCCTGTTCGAGCCGGGAATAATCCCGGATTCCCTGTTTAATCTGCTTATAAACACCGGTCAAAACCTGATATATGACAGGGGCTTTTGAACGCTGCTCACCATCAAGTCGATTATTTCGTGAACTCATGGCGAGACCATCCGCTTCACGTCGGGTCGCTACTGCCAGAATAGTGATCGGCATATTCAACTCGGCAACCATGCGCCGAACCAGCATCAACTGCTGAAAATCTTTTTCACCAAAACAGACGATATCGGGCTGCACAATATTAAACAATTTACAGACAATCGTGGTTACACCGGTGAAATGTCCTGGACGACATTCACCTTCCAGCATATCACTCAAGCCGGGAACAATAACTTTTGTTGTCTTTTTTTGATCAACGGGATAAAGCTCATCATCTTGCGGCACAAACAACACATCCACCGATGCATCATCAAGCAATGCAATATCATTTTCCAGAGTTCGTGGATACGCTGAAAAATCATTGGCCTGATTAAACTGCATGGGATTAACAAAAATACTGACCACCACTCGGTCCACATGCTGTTTTGCCTGTTGCACCAGTTGTAAATGACCGTCGTGTAAATTACCCATGGTCGGCACAAAACCAATCGTCAGACCATCCTGCTTCCAGCGATTAACCTGATCACGCACCGATTGAATATCATTAAAAATATTCATAAAAATATCAGAATTAGAAACAGTGTTCAGCTGAAGGGAATGAACTATTTTTTACTTCAGCGACATATGACTTTACGGCTGCAGCAATATCATTCGATTCAGCCATATAATTTTTTGAAAATTTAGGAATATGCCCAGCAGAAATTCCAAGGATGTCATAGAGCACCAGAATTTGTCCATCACAGACATTACCAGCACCAATACCAATAACAGGTATTTTTGACTGTTGAGTAATTTTTTCAGCTAATGCAACAGGTACACATTCCAGCAGTAACATATCTGCACCCGCCTGTTCCAGAACCCGCGCATCTTCTAACATGCGTTCGGCAGCTTCATGTTCACGTCCCTGAACTCTATAGCCACCCAGCTTATGAACACGCTGTGGTTGCAGACCAAGATGTGCGCACACAGGAATACCCAGACGCGTTAAAGTTGATACCAGTTCCTGCTGATCAGCACCGCCTTCAAGCTTAACCATATTAGCACCCGCCTGCTTCATAAAACGTCCGGCATTAATAACTGCCTGTTCCACAGATGCATCGGACATGAATGGCATATCGAGTATCAAAAAAGCATGTTGCAAGCCACGCGCCACAGCCTGACCGTGATAAAGCATATCCTCCATGGTTACTGGCAAAGTTGTTTCCAGTCCCTGAATCACCATCCCCAGTGAATCTCCGACCAGCACCACATCAACACCATTATTATCCAGCAGCTGCGCAAAACTGGCATCATAAGCAGTCAAACAGGCAATTTTTTCACCCTGGGCTTTCATGTCTTTCAACTTGCGCACGGTGATTCGAGCTGTTGTATTGTGTGAACTCATAAAAGTATCTTAGAAAATGTCCGTTATCGGATTAAAATAATGACGCCCATTACGAATAGACTTTACCTGATGTAACAATTGCTGAAAATCATTTTCATTACCAGCAAAATCTATTTCAGCTGCATTGACAATTAACAATGGCGAATCATTGTAATGATAAAAAAACTCCACATAAGCATCAGACAAACGTTGCAGATAAGCTGATTCAATCATACGTTCGTACTGTATGCCCCGACTCTGTATGCGATTAGCCAGTATTTCAACCGGTGCCTGCAAATAAATAACCAGATCAGGCGTTGGCACATCAAAGGTTAAATTTTCATAAACCTGTTCATACAACTGCAGCTCATCCTGGTCCAGCGTTAATTCCGCAAACAGGCGGTCTTTTTCCATAAGAAAATCCGCAACACGGACCGGATTAAACATATCACCCTGACGCAGGGCCTGCATTTGTCGTGCACGTTGCAACAAAAAAAACAACTGCGTAGGTAAGGCAGCCGCCCGCGGGTTTTCATAAAATTTCGAAATAAAAGGATTTTCGTTCGCACCTTCCAGCAATAACTCGCTACCAAAGGTTTCTGCCAGTTTTTTTGCCAGTGTAGTTTTACCCACACCAATAGGACCTTCTATAACGATGTAACCAGGATTACTCATGCCATATCCCAGGAAGCCTGCCCTTCATAACAACATATTTAACTTTATACATTATAGCGCACCTGCATACTGCACATCGCCAGCTGAGACATTTTTCAGCAAATCCTGTAAATGCCCCACACCCGGTATCGTCAAATCAGTATCTATGTGTTGCAAGGGAAATAACACAAAAGCTCGTTTAGCCATTTCCGGATGAGGAAGCGTTAATCGCTCATCACTTACCTGCAGGTCTCCATAGAGAAGAATATCCAGATCCAGTGATCTTGAACCCCATTTATGCTCACGCACACGGCCCTGATTATTTTCTATGCTTTGCAAGGCATCCAGCAACTGATACGGATTCATTGTCGTTTCTACTTTAACAACCGCATTAAAATAATCAGGCTGCTGTTCATCATTCAAGGTCATTGCACGGGTTTTAAACAATCCCGAATCAGTAATCACATCAAGACCTGTCAGTTCGCTAATAGCGACCATTGCCTGTCTCAATTGCTTTTCAGGATCATTAAGATTACTACCCAGACCTATAAACACCATTGCCATGTCAGCTTTGTTTTTTAGACGGTTTTTTTCTGGGTGAACTTTTTGCAGGCTTTAACATTTTTTCCTGCTGATCAGAGGACATGGTCTGAATCCGGGTCCACCATTCACAACTATCATCTTCTATTTCTTTGGCTTTATTTCTTAAACACATAAAATCATAAGCGGCTCTGAATTTATGATGCGCCAGCAATGATCTTGCCCTATGCCCATGCCGATACTTAAAGCGATACTGCAAATGCCAGATGTCTCGCATAACCATACTGAATCGACGGGGAATCGATGTTATACCTATCTGATTTTTAATAACGGTTGACATCGCATTCTGCATTGCAATTGAAACCGGCAACCCATCCTGAACAAATTTCTCACTCAACTGACGTACTGGCCCCCAGAGCATGGCTGAAAATAAAAATGCGGGGGTAATTGGTTTGCCTTCATTAATTCGATTATCCGTACTTTGCAGTGAGTAGCGAATAAAATTATCGAATACCGGATCATCCAGATACTCCGCAGTCTGTGGAAACAGGTACTGTAGCAGTTGATATTTTTTCAATAAATCAAAACAGGCAATGGCATAACCGGAATGAAATAATTTTAAAACCTCTTCATACAGTCTGGCAGGCGGAATATCACCTAACAAATATCCAAGCTCAAAAATAGTTTTTGCCGATTCAGAATGAATTTCAAATCCTAACCGGGCCGCAAAGCGTACCGCACGTAACATGCGTACAGGATCTTCTCTATATCGGGTAGCAGGATTTCCGATTAATTTTAACTGACGATTTTTTAAATCATCCATTGCATGGGTGTAATCAATAACGGAAAAATCAGCTATATCGTAATACAACGCATTAACCGTGAAATCTCTACGCCAGACATCATCTTCGATATTTCCATAAACATTATCACGAAGAATACGACCTGCATCATCCTGTACTCGATCAACATCATCACCATCAAGACTGGAACGAAAAGTAGCCACTTCAATTATTTCTCGACCAAAAAAAATATGCGCCAGTCGAAAACGCCGACCAATAAGCCGACAATTACTGAATAATTTCTTAACCTGCTCAGGATGTGCATCGGTTGCGATATCAAAATCTTTGGGAACATGGTTAAGCAATAAGTCTCTTACACTACCGCCAACAAGCAAGGCACGAAAACCTGCATTATGTAATCGATATAAAACTTTTAACGCTTTATCATCGATGTTATCGCGAGAAATACAATGTTCGTTACGAGAGATGATGGTGGGTAAAGTCATATTGTTTAAAAAGATAATAGCGTCTTAATATTAAGCGCGGAATCCTGATAAATAAAAAAGCAGCACTTATAAGTGCTGCTTTGATATTGAAATGTTATCAAATTACAAATCGTAGCCACGCTCTTCATGAAGTGCAATATCCAGACCCTGTACTTCATCTTCCTCATTAACACGTAAGCCGACCATTGCATCAACCACTTTAAGAATAATGAAAGTTACAACGACAGTGAACACCAGAGTGGACAACACACCAATAAACTGAACATTCAACTGACCTGCCATGGACTCGATACCATCCGCAAAGCCATAACCACTGAATACGCCCAGAGAAGTGGCAGAGAACACACCGGCCAGCAGTGTACCCATAATCCCGCCAACACCGTGCACCGGAAACACATCCAGAGAGTCATCGATTTTCAGCACGCGTTTAATATACTGGGTAGCCGAAAAACAGACGATACCTGCAAGAACACCAATCACCATAGCACCACCAGGGCCAACAAAACCGGATGCCGGGGTAATCGTACCCAGACCGGCCACCATACCGGTAACCGCACCCAGAGCACTGGGTTTACCAAATCGAATCCATTCAATTAACAACCATGTCATGGTACCCATGGCAGCAGAAATATGCGTAACCAGAATCGCCATAGACGCATTACCATCAGCGGCAAGGGCACTACCCCCATTAAAACCAAACCAGCCTACCCAGAGCATGCCTGCACCGGCAATGGTCATGGTCATGTTATGTGGCATCATGGCGGTTTCAGGAAACCCTTTACGTGGCCCCATTACCATAGCCGCAACGATAGCCGCTACACCTGCAGTAATATGTACCACGGTACCACCGGCAAAATCATACAGGCCCATTTCACCCAGCCAGCCACCACCCCAGACCCAGTGGGTTACAGGGACATAGACCAGCATTAACCAGATGGCGCTGAATAACAGCATGGCAGAAAACTTCATTCGTTCAGCAAAACCACCGACAATCAGTGCCGGCGTGATAATGGCGAAGGTCATCTGAAACATCATAAATAATGATTCGGGAATAGAACCGGAGAGCGTGTCACGATCAACACCGGCCATCATGACTTTACTGAAATCACCGATAAAGGAATTACCTTCACCAAAGGCCAGGCTGTAGCCGGCAACCAGCCAGAGGAAGGTTGATACCCCGGCAATGGCAAAACACTGCATTAAAACGGATAGAACGTTTTTCGATCTTACTAATCCTGCATAAAATAATGCCAGACCCGGCAAAGTCATAAACAGAACCAGTGCAGTGGATGCCAAAATCCAGGCAGTATCTGCACCACTCATCTCCGCATCCGCCGCCAGACAAACCTCAGGTAGAAAACCGATGACGGCGCCCCACAGAAATACTGACTTCATGACATTTCTAAATCGCATTATTCAAATCACCCTTAAATTTGAAATTATCAGCTGAGTATCTTCAATATGAGCCAAAGACAAGACTCCAGATTATTAAAATTTGTTACTATCAGGCTTAAATTAGCGGCCAATTGTAGAGCAAACCGCTAATAAAATCACTAACATGGGGGTATTGTTACTAATCTCTATCAGCAAGTGGCAACCACAGTTGTCATTGCGAATCTTATGAAAAAAACCACCCGACGATCACTTTAAAGCATTCATAACAGCACTATCACCAATACCTGAGATCTTAAAGACTGACATTACGTTTGAAACGCACGATCTGTCGACGGTCTTTCTTACTGGGGCGGCGCTCGGTATATGTGTGATGGACAGAGGTCGCTTTGAGTGTTTCTGCCCGTTCTTCCCTTAACTTTATACTATCGTCTGTTTCCTGATATAACTGTTGAGCTTCTTTAGCCGGACGACGCTGCTGACTCAAACCCTGAATAACGATATCAAATTCCATCAGCCCTTTGGTAATGGTCAGACGATCACCCTGCTGAATGGTCCGCCCCGGCTTCACCCTGTCGCCATTCAGATGAACCTTGCCACCACTCACTGCTTCTGTTGCCAGTGCACGGGTTTTATAAAACCGGGCTGCCCAGAGCCATTTATCCAGTCGCTGTTTTTCCTGTTCAGCTATCATTCCGCATCTAACTTAAACAGCGGCCGCAATCAGCAGAATCCCCAGCAGCCACCACCACCAGGAGCTTGTTTCGCCATCGTCTGCCGCACCAAAAAGACCACTGCCCACATTGATGCCGTTAGGACCCGCATTATTAGCACCAATATGTGCCGCATTGCCCTCGGTCAACTGCGAAACACCTTTCTGATTCTTCAGATCAATAGCGCCTCTGTCAACTTTGACAAATAGCCCGTCACTATTCACATCCAGACTGCCATCACAACCATGTGACTGTAATACCCGGATTGCATACTCAGTTCCACGTACCCCGACGGTTGCCATCGGTGTGCGCATTTCATACACGTCAGTGGCCAGCTTACCAATGCTACCGGTAATTTTTCTTAAACTGCCCTTGATCAGATAGAGCACACTTCGATTACCAGCACGTAATAATCGATAATCTTCGATGAGCATTTCACTATTACATCGCAAATCAATCTGCGCATCATCAATCATGCTGAGGCGTAAAAAACCATCAACACCGGTAAAAATACGATCACCTACATAAATCTCACTGCCCACCAGCAATGGCCGGTTCACTTTTTTGGGTGAAATGGCAAATGTCTTGCCTCGCGCAGTGATAATCTGACCGACCGCTTCGGGGCCTTTATATAAAACATGTTTATTTTGAATCATTGAATTGATATGCGGCAACTCGATGCGCTCACCGACTTTTATATTCACCGCCTGGCCATGACGAAAAGCATGGGGATTGCGCTTCACAATATTATTAATTATTTCAGGCCACTTATCCTGCTGCTCAGGATAAAGCACTTTAACAATACTAAATAATGTCTGTCCTGGCTGAACATACAAATAACGTTTCTGTACATTAAACGGCGTTGCTGCACTCACGGCCTGCAGCGACAAAAGAAAAATAAAAAAAACTGTTACAAAAAACCATGGCTTTAGATAATGACCGGCATACGCTTTATTCATTGAAACCCCACGTTTAGAAACAGATCTGTGACTATATTTCACTGGCAAGCATACTTTAACTTATTATCTGCATTAGTAAACACTCTATCCTGCCCGCCCAAACTACGGCATTTACACCAACAAAGCAATAAAAAAGGGCATATCATTCAATGACATACCCTTTTTAGTTACCCAGTTTACAAAGCTGTTAACTGGCTTGCAGCATGGCATTCATGCGTTTAACAAACGCAGCCGGGTCTTCCAGTTGTCCGCCTTCAGCCAGCATCGCCTGATCAAATAAAATATGAGACCACTCCGCCAGTTGATCCTGATTATCCATATCCTTGAGCTGTAGTACCAGCGCATGCTCAGGATTTAACTCCAGAATAGGTTTGCTAACGGGCACGTTCTGTCCTGCCGCTTTCAAAATCTGCTGCATCTGCATCCCCATATCGTGCTGATCCAGCACCAGACAGGAAGGCGAATCGGTAAGACGATGAGTCAGACGAACATCCTTGGCTTTCTCCTCAAGAGACGCTTTTATTTTCTCGATGACATCCTTGAAATCACCTTCTGCTTTTTGCTGCGCCTGCTTGTCTGCTTCATCTTCAATTTCACCCAGATCAAGATCACCCTTGGCCACAGATTGCAATTTCTTACCGTCAAATTCAGTTAAGTGTTCAACCAGCCATTCATCCACCCGGTCACTTAATAACAGAACTTCAATCCCTTTACGACGGAACACTTCCAGATGAGGACTGTTTTTTGCTGCCGCAAAACTGTCAGCGGTAATAAAATATATTTTTTCCTGTCCGTCTTTCATTCTGGAGACATAATTTTCCAGTGATACATCCTGAGTTTTATTATCTGTCTGGGTTGAACTGAAACGTAATAATTTAGCCAGTTGCTCCTTGTTGGCAAAATCCTCAATTGGACCTTCTTTCATGACCTGACCAAAAGCGCTCCAGAATTCAGCGTATTGCTCAGTTTCATTTTTGGCCATCGATTCCAGCATGCCGAGCACTTTTTTCACCGAAGCCGCACGAATTTTATCAATCACTCGATTGTGCTGTA
>Ga0224496_10001845_pt1 | contig 12955 bp, 11 predicted proteins | sample SF_Jul11_sed_USG_2_FD_168127 | JGI IMG/M metagenome (GOLD analysis project Ga0224496, IMG submission 168127) | Sediment microbial communities from San Francisco Bay, California, United States - SF_Jul11_sed_USGS_8_1 | ecosystem: Environmental > Aquatic > Marine > Sediment | place: USA... | reverse complement strand
TAAAATAGAGGCGTTCCATAAGGGAGGAGTGGTCCCAGGGAATCTGGACCCCATTGGTTTTCTCCACGACACTCCCCCGAACTTTCATTAATAATTCACGGACTTCTAACCCTGGGGTCTCTAGATGTTGGAGCAGCCCCAAGGTAAACGGGCTATTGTCCCCCTCACCGTCCATGGCCACATTACCGGGTTGCGTGGCATAGGCAATAAGGGTCCCCACACTACCCTTGACCTCAGCCAGACCGGTCCCAACGGTTTGAATTCCCCTGTGTTGATCAATGGCCACCGAGCGCCCTTTCGTCATCCGGGCCGATAGAGCATCCGTAAAGGGATTGTCCCGGCAGGCATCCAGAAACACCACGTTCACGAGGGTTCGTCTCGTCATTTCCTGAAGAATCGTATCCAGCACAATGAGTTGATTCCCCAAATACTCTGCAACCCTGGGATCAAAATCCACGGGGACCAAGAAGTTCTTATTGTTGAGTTGCAATCCATGGCCCGCGTAAAAGAATACCGCAACTTTAGCACCATCGAGCGCTTGGTAAAATTCCTGAAGGCGGGTGGTCATGGCAGCCTTGGTAAGATCGCGGCCCTGAATCACCTGAAACCCTAATTCGTCAAAGGCCCGAGATACGGCGTTAGCATCATGCACAGGATTTTTGAGATCCCCGCTCTGGACATACGCACTATTGCCCACGACCAAGGCCACACGACCCTGGGCTGCCCCCGCTATACCCCAGGGATGACCCCATAAAATGACGAGTATGCCCCAAAGACCGACGAGGGCTCGGGTTGTTCTTGTCTGCACTCTGGCTACCTGCATTTTCAGCCCACAAGGAGGCGTTTAAAACACAATTCCGATCGAGACTTCTGGCCCATGAACACTCACAAGTTTCGTTAAATCAAAATCATTCTCGGTTAAGATCGCAAACGACCGATATCGAAGACCGATATTCGCAAACGAGGTCACCCACCATTGATAGCCAATGTTGACGTCAGCCCCAACGGCCAATGCCGAGTCGTCGGACTTAAAACCCTGACTGTCCTTGAAATCGTTTTTTCCATTTCCGAATGAACCTATCAGGTTGCCAAACATCCGATGTCGGCCATCCTCCGTGATATCCCGTACAAACCCAAGCCCAATCTCCCCTAACCACAAATCCGTCTCATCCCGGTTGTTGAAACTTCCTGAATTAGTTTTAAATTTCGAAATGAGCTCCACATAGCGCGCTCCGACATTGAGATTAATCCCGGTTCCCGGAAAAGAATACCGAAAAAGAACCTCCAAGTCCGTTCGCTTTATATCCAGGTTGCCATCAGCCCCTGTGTCCGTAAATACTCCATCTCCATCTCCTGTGCCATAGAATCCCGAAGCTAAAAGACTGACATTGGGAGCAAATCCTGGGGAGATGCTCACCGTGCCTCCAAATAACGGAACCAAGACTGTCCCATTGCTGACATTATCTTCATCGGGAAGGGTTATAGCCGATACCCACAGCCGTGGGATGACGCCAAATCGCCAACCTGTTGCCTCCTCTTGAGCCATGCTTACGGCCGGGCAAAGAACGCAGGCGATGCTCACGAGTACAACACAGCAAATTCCTTGTTTGAAACGCATGGGATTTTTCCTTTCGAATTAATGAACAGAATAATTTGTTTGGATATTGGGATCTGTTAAGAAAACTTCCCCTTCCTTCTTCATTCACCTGATTTCAAACAATCGTTTTTCTCGTATGAAGTTGGTGGAGTGTGCGTTTCCCCAAAACCAACCGTTTCAGAAACCAATCAGTTATGAATAAATTGTTCATAATTTTTTCCTATTCAGCAAAAAACCATTCGACCCGTCTTCTCTGGCGATCTTGGCCGAAAACTTTAGTTATTTTCCTACGATTTGGCAAATTAGCCGCCAACATTAAGCCCCTACTCCCCACAGTCAATATGGAGAGCAAGGAAAGGGGGTGATTGGGTAAACCTAACAACCTTTTTGGGGAATTTTTAAATAATTCTCTTCATTGATTCTGGCTTTTAGAATATCTACTCAACCGCTGACCAATTCATATCCCTATAGATACAAAGTGTATTTTTTTAGATACCAACGGGAAGATTCCACGCAACATCTCTTTTCTCACAGAAATGGAGTTTAAAAGCAAACCCGCTGAGAGCTCGAGCACTTTTCTCGCGGGGGGCTCCGCTCAGGGAGTCGGAAGGAATGAATGTGTGACGCGTTTGTTGGAGTGAAGGGGGAAATCAAAGGAATCCGTGTGTGCAGCTTCTCCCTTGAGAAGTTTATGACTGTCCGCATCCCAATGGGCAGGAGGACTCTGGTAGAGATAACAAGTCGACTGTGCCGCATCAATCTGAGGAATAAGCTCCCAATGAGCGCGAGGAACCCACATATACACGCCTTTAACCGGAAAGTGCCAAGCTGTGGCCTCTGCCCGGGGTTCCAGGAGTAAGGATGGTCGTTTGTCCACGTTCACGGGATACCGCGGAGAATGCGTAGAGCCTTTCGAGGTATAGGACCCGGAATAGTGAATCCTAAGATTGAGCATCACGAAAGAATCGGTGAGATTATGCACTGCAGCCCCTTGCTGCATCTCAAGCTGGAACTCCCCCGATTGCCACGGGGTAATCTCCTGCAATTGAATGTGCACAAGATCTTTGAGGCAGGTGGGGCCATCCACTGCGTGTGGCGGCGGGCCTTCTGCAAGTTGAGTTTCGACCTCATCCCGCTGAGCTAGAACGCGCACATCCCCCTGCTTTTCCGCTTGCTTGATCCCCTTTTGATCTTGTGCGTCCTCCTTCTTCAGAATCGTATGCTCTTGCTGATCCGCTTTACGAGAATCAGGACGACCCATTCCGGATACATAAAACTCCATCGCCTTGAGAAACGCGGACCTGTCCCCTACATCCCCTGCCAAAATTAATAAATCCGCTTGTCGTTGAAAGGCGCGAGTGGCACTCTTCTCATCACCCTCGGCTTTGAGTTGCTGACCCCAGGCAGCATAAGTCGAAGCCATGTGGCGCACCATGGGGAGTGGCAAGGAGTCATCTTTGCCTCTAAGGACCAGTTCCTCTTCCCATAGGGTCAATGCCTCACCATACTGACCAAGGAGGAACTCATCCCATCCTTTTTCGAAGTATTCTGGACTTTCGAGAAGTGTATCTTGTTGGGTATTTATTGATTCCCCACCCAGACACCCCCCTCCCAAGCAGAGGGAAAGAACAAGAAGAATCTGGCTTACGGTTTTTGTCCTCATCATCACCCCTAGGGCTTATGGGCCTCAGCACCCAAGATGGTCTGTTTCTGTCCTACATTGGCCAAAATTCTTCCAACCATTTCGCCAAAAAGGTTCAAAGCGAGCATTGCCCTATCTTTTAGGCCAGATCATCGCCAAAAGTTTCAGTTCCTCAGCTGCCAGAAACACCCAGAGGCAGAACAGTTCCGGATTCATTTTCATATCTCTTTTTACGTGTGTTGGTATGCGCCTTTTTCTTCCTTTACCTCCTAAGTCGTTGGGGTACGAGTAAAGGTTCAAGGAAATTTTGATTTCCCCAATACGTATCCAAAAGCTCAGAATTCCTGAAGAACCGACCAAACATCCCATCACTTTCCCTCACGTGATCGCGTGCCCATTTCCACAGTTTTGGACGTTCCCTGAGGCTTCGTTGGTTAATGCCGCTTCCAAGTGTGCTAAGTCGGCATACTTAATACTCCTCTCGCCACATTTCGATATTTACCACCACCTTTCCACTTGGGAATGCCCTCAACCTCACTTAAAGGAATTCATAATTTTGCATTATGATCTCCTGCAACCCTTCAACCTTTCTCTGGCAATCGCCAGGCCACAGCTCAATATTGGGTTGTTATTATTGTCTTGCTTGTTCAATCGACCTTGGCTTTGGGGAGGCAGGATGCGAAATTGTCAGACAGTTAGCAGTCGATCATTGAGAAAAAAGGCGCAAAGACAAAAACATGGGATAGCTGGCAGGAATTAGGACCTTATATCCAAGGAGAAATCAGAAGTGATGGATTGAATTGGAGCGGGCGAGGGGATTTGAACCCCCGACAACTTGCTTGGGAAGCAAGGACTCTACCACTGAGCTACGCCCGCTCATCAGGTTAGGAATGTCATTCTAGGCACGATCCATAACTTAGTCAAGGATCATGCTCTACAGGGAAAAAGCTACTCGTTACTCACCGATCATTTCGATGAGGGCAAATTTACGCTTGCCAATTTTCATAGAAAACTTTTGTTCTGGCTTGAAATTGAGTACCCCATTGATGTCATCCATTTTTTCCCCATCCACTTGAATGGCTTTCTGGGAAATCAAACGGCGTGCTTCGCCTTTACTGGGCACTAACCCAGTCTTTAATAAAATATCGACGAGTGACAGAGAACAGTCTTTGGGATCCACAAAATCTTTTGTCTGAAGCACAAGGTGCGCGTCGGGTTCTTCCGGGAAATCTCGCTTTTGAAAGCGTTGCTGAAAATCCGCCTTGGCTTCCTCTGCTCCATCGTCCCCGTGATATTGCCGAACAATTCTTTCCGCTAGAGACTTTTTGGCTTCCATAGGATGCTGTTGTTTCACATCCTCCAAATTCGATACGGTTAGTAACTCATAGTACCGCATCATAAGGTCATCACTAATGGACATTAACTTTCCAAACATGTCTGCCGGACGATCTTCTAAGGCAATAACATTCCCAAAACTCTTACTCATTTTACGAACGCCATCTGTTCCCTCCAATAATGGCATTGTGAGAACCACTTGCGGTTTTTGTCCATAATTTCGCTGCAAGTCGCGGCCTACTAAGAGATTGAACTTTTGATCCGTCCCACCTAACTCGACATCCGCTTCCAAGGCCACCGAATCATAGCCCTGTACAAGTGGATACAGAAATTCATGAATGCTAATAGGCTTTTGATCTCGATAACGCTTCGAGAAATCATCCCGCTCTAACATTCGCGCGACACTATAATGCGAACAAATTTCGACCATGGTTTCCGTTGGCATCGCACTCATCCAACGACTATTAAATTCAATACGGGTTTTTTCAGGATCTAGGGTTTTGAAAATTTGCTGTTCGTACGTCTTGGCGTTCGCGACCACTTGCTCCTTCGTTAAGGCCTTGCGCGTTTCAGATACGCCGCTGGGATCGCCAATCATTCCGGTAAAATCGCCGATCAGGAAAATAACTTGATGGCCCAAGTCTTGAAAATTTTTAAGTTTTTGAATAAGAACCGTATGGCCAAGATGAAGATCTGGAGCGGTTGGATCAAACCCGGCTTTAATCTTGAGTGGCCGTTGTGTTTTCAAAGATTCAGCCAACTTGACTTTCAGCTCATCAAGTTGAATGACTTCAACCGTTCCTCGAAGAATAAGATCTAATTGTCGATCAAGTTCTGATGTGCCCATAATCTCTTTCGTCCTGATTGTTTCGTTGAATTAACTCGCCCGCGCTTCCGTGTTCGATTGGACGGTCACAAAGGGCTCGAGCCGCTTGAATCGTTTTTCTCCAATTCCTTCGACCTTGCCTAAATCCTGAACGTGCTTAAAATCTCCATGTCGAGAACGATAGGCGACGATTCGATCCGCTAATGTCATTCCTATGCCAGGTAACGTTTCTAATTCCAGACGAGAGCCCAGATTCAGATCAACCAAAAGTGTGGTGCCCATGGTGGGAAGGCTTTTCTTCTCCCCTTGCCCTGCCGGAAACTTCAAAGGGTCAAAAGTGCCGGCACCCGCCTCCAGCGTTGACGAAGAAGGAAATGATTGAATCGTGCTTGCCTGGTGAGCCACCGAAGACGGGTGAGCTCGATCATCATGACGAGCTTGGGGATGAGGCCATCCAGTCCACAACACAAATGAGATACCCAATCCCAATATACTGATTTTCAGAAGTAGGGATTTCCCCCAGGACCACTCGCCCCTGCCCTGCTTTACTTGCATGATCTCGTTAATTTTTCCATGAGGGGTTATGTGCGTTTTCGCGCTTGATGAATAGCCAGGCCATCCACATCTTCCGCAGCTTCCATCAATCCTTCAGATAGGGTGGGATGGGCATGAATCATATCGGCAACATCCGTCACCGTTAGCCCATGTTGCATAGCCAATGCCCCTTCGTGGATGAGATCAGCGGCATGGGGGCCGATTATATGCATCCCCAGTATTTTCTGGCTCTGCTTATCGGCAATGATTTTAAATTGCCCGGTAATTTCCCCAACGGCTTGCGCCTTACCAAGCCCTCCATAGCGAAATCGCCCAACGGATATCTGCAAGCCACGTTCATTGGCCTGCTGCTCCGTGACACCCACGCGCCCAATCTCGGGAAGCGTAAAAATTCCGGCCGGGATCACATCATAATTCATTGACTGGGGCGTTCCCAGCGCATGAGCGACGGCCACTTTCCCTTGCGCTGACGCCACATGAGCTAGCATTGATTTACCAGTGACATCGCCAATGGCATACACACCAGGAACCGTTGTCTCCATATGCTCATCGACGACAATTTCTTCCCGACTTCCCGTTTTGACACCAACGGTCTCTAATCCTAAACCACGGGAATTCATGCGGCGCCCCACGGAAATGAGCATCGTATCCGCAACAACCGACTGCCCTGAACTCAGGGTGGCCTGGATGCCCTCCGTCGTCGATTGCCAATCGTGGATAGTGGTATTGAGTGCCAACTGAATTTTTCGTTTTTTGAACTCACGTGTCAAAATCGCCATCACATCGTCATCTTCCGTGGGCAGTAATCTTGGCATCATTTCAACCACCGTCACCTGGCTGCCCAGCCCGCTGAATAAACAGGCAAATTCGCAGCCTTCCACTCCTCCGCCGACAATGATAATGCTCCGAGGAATCTCTGTCAGATCCAAAGCCTCCTTGCTGGAAATGACCCGTTCCCCATCAATTGGGAACTGCGGCAATTGCGGCCAAGACGATCCGGTGGCCACAATAATGGCTTCGGCCTCCAAATGCGTGATGCCTCCCTGGGCGTCGGTGACCCGAACTTGACGATCAGTCACCAACTCTCCTCGTCCGGTCACCTGTTGAATATTCCATTGCTTGAAAAGAGTAGAAATTCCTTTGACCAAAGACTGCACCACCTCATTTTTTCGGGCTATCATCCGCTTGAGATCAAAACCAATCGGGCCTTCAAACGTTAATCCCCATGCCGCCGCATGGCGAGCACGTTCCCCAAGATCCACAAGATGCAAAAGAGTCTTACTGGGAATGCATCCCCAATTCAAACAGACGCCTCCAACGGCCTGTGCTTCAACAATCGTGACCTGCGCGCCTAACTGCGCAGCCCGAATAGCCGCGACATACCCACCAGGTCCCGCGCCGATAATGATAAGACGTTTGAGGGAAGACATTAGGCCTGGGAAGTCAAAAAAGCTTCATACTGTTCGGCAGTCATCAACAGATCAACTTCAGCGGGATTGGATAGTTCGAGCACGGCAATCCATCCACGTCCATAGGGGTCTTGATTCAGCAATTCAGGGTGGTCTTCCAATTCCTGATTGATTTGGACAACCGACCCGGTGACTGGTGAGTAAATAGTCGACGTGGCCTTCGTCGATTCGACTTCGCCCAGTTCAGCCTCTGCCGCGAGAGTGGCGCCAACGTCAGGAAGGTCAATAAAGACAACATCACCCAATGCATCTTGGGCAAAATTGCTAATTCCTAACGTCGCTTTGGTGCCCTCCACTCGAATCCATTCGTGTTCTTTGTGATAGCGCAAATCCTGCGGTTCCATCCCTACCCCCTTTTTTCACGATGCTGTTTTGTTGAGATACAATCAACCGTTTGTTCTGCGTGAGAGCCCGGGTCCATTTGGTGATAAAGTTATGAGACTAGGCATCTCTTCAAGATCCGTTCACCAAACATGATTGCCAGTCATTAAGAGAATGCACGAAGATCGTGAACAACGCCTATGCCAGAAGGAAAATCTTGCAGAGGACCCATTTCGTTTGCTGTGGCCTGAGAACGGAGTCGTTGCCCACCTTGCGCCGGCATACTAACCCACACACGCCGGGGATTATCGAGAACAGGAAGTAATCGATCAAGTACCGCTTTTGTCGAAATACGTCGTAATTTTTCAATGACAGCCTGTTCGGTAAACGTCGACCGCCGATCAATTTCCGGACGTACAAAGAAAAAGGAAAACTTCCGCCCTGCAGCATCCATCGCATCCTCAGCATATTTCACCAATGCCCCAACAGGATCGGTGAGACTATGCGGATGGAGTTCTAACCCAAATTGGACACCAGGGTATTGCGAACGAAGGCGACCAACCACTGTTTCTAGAATGCTCAAACGCTCACGAGCTTTCCACCCGGCCCAACGCCAAAACAATGCATCCTTCGCACTCTCCCCAGAATTTGGCGACAAGGCCGATGAACTTTTGGCAGCCTGTAAGGGATCAAATCCCTGATAGAAAATCCGAGAAGGCTCAAAGGTCACGGAAAATTGTTGTTCAAATCGCTTGACGCCTACTCCCGTCACACCTTCAGCTAGTCCTAATGGATAATCATTCAACAACACCAGACCATCGATCCCTTCCTTGCAGAGTCGAGCCAAAAAGCGTGTCAAGAATTCTTGATACCCCGGATGAAACAGGTCGAACCATTCCGTCTCGTGAAATGTTCCTAACTCCACTTGCCAAATTTTGTCTCGCCATGCTTGATGTGCGGAAGCTGACCAATTCCCCAGGCAACGAAGATTCACACCGACATACATCAATAAACCCGCACGATGACTATGGTCCGCATACGAACGTAACGAGCTTTGGAGTTGATTCAATTCCAAAAGTGGTTCGGAGCTTTGGGGAGCAGAAGTAGACACCGCCATCCTTTCACACCCCAAATCAATCAACAAGGTGGTCACTCCATCTTGCTTCATCTTGTGTATGCCCTGCTCAAACCCCTCAGCACCAGGCAATTGGTTGAAGGCAAATCGAATGGCTTGTGTATTCTTGGGAGGCAATTCCCGCTTTTCAAGTAAACTTTGAATTTCCTTGAGTCGTTGAGACGAATGAGACTGATAGCGTTCGCCAATTGGAGCCGAAGCCAAATGCCGATATTCCTCCTGCGCGGCCTCAAGGTTACCCATCTGATCATACGATTGCCCCATCCCCCAATGCCCCTCCTTTTCAAGGTCGACTTGGGGATTCAAGGCTAACAACCGGGCAAATTCTCGAATGGCTTTCTGAAATTCCTCCGCTTCAAAAAAGTCTTGCGCTTCTTGAAAAATTCGCTCATGAATCTGCCGAATACTCGTTGCCTGCTTCTCTGGAGGGATGCGTTCGGCTTGTTCTGGCTCATGCTCTATAGCTGGGGGAAGTGACCCGACATCAGATGGTGACTGAGGCGGCCGAGTGCGGCCACAAGCCACCAGCATCCCCAGACACAGCAGGCAGACAAGCACGAGAGGCAAGGAATTCGGAAAATGGCGTGACCAGCCTGACATTAAACTTGGAGCACTCCTAACCTAATTCAGACTCTGCGAAAAAATACCGAATTTCTATTTGGGCATTTTCGACCGAATCAGATCCATGAACCGCATTGGCTTCAATCGACGCTCCGTGTACGGCACGAATCGTTCCAGCCTCCGCCTTCTTGGGGTCCGTCGCCCCCATCAGGTCGCGATTTTTCTTCACGGCACCATTTCCTTCCAAAACCAAAACGACGACCGGTCCAGAACACATATAGGTAGTGAGATCATTAAAAAATGGACGCTCCCGATGCACCGCATAAAAGCCCTCAGCGCAGGCTTTTGATAACCGCATCAGGCGTATGGCGATAGGATACAATTCGGCCTCTTCGTACCGCCGAGTAATATCGCCAATCGCATGCTTTGCTACCGCATCAGGCTTAATAATCGCTAACGTTCGCTCTGCCATTCTAGGTAATCCTTTCCGAAAAAAAATAAGGTAAGTGAGAAGCCGTCATTTTACGGCGCAATCCGTAAACTTGCAATCAGAAAGCCAGACAAATAAACCTGAAAAAACAGATAGTTAGTCCACAAAATCCAAGGAAATTGTGGGAAAGACACAACAACTACGCAAAGCGAAGACAGGAAGGATGACGGAGGAGGACAGCCGAAGGTGTTTGAGAAAAAGAAAGAACCAAAAAAATAACCAAATTTATCTGTCTTCTGAACAAGCCTCTTGGGGCCGCGTATCCTGAGCCAATCCTTGAGAAAAGACCATGCGGCCCACCTGCTTTACATTGGCACAGAGATCCCCTAAACCGGGAGTCACTAATCGAAAGGGCCCACCTCGTTCACTTGGAAACTCACTCCCGTCTAGCTCGTATAAGAGAATTCCAAAATTTCTCGCCTGCTCAAGAGTCACGCATGCGGAATATTTCCTGTCTTGAGAATAGAACGTCACATGATCAACGCCAGGCTGAAGCGTCGCAGCATCAAGTATCGCTTTAACTTTTACGCCCGTCCCACGCATACTAGGCATGACCCGCCCCACATCAGAAATCTGATGCTCCAAGGCTAACTGACTAAGATGCTTTCGAGAGAATCGCAACGATTGCTGTACGGCTCCCTCCACATTGAGGACAGGCTCATTGCAAACGTGCTGCGACATCATCCCTTTGATAAGGGCAGTAAGCATTTCATTCATGGGTGTCGGCACGCCGAATTCTTGGCCACGTTGGACGATATAGCCATTCAATTCATCGATTTCTGTAGGCCGCCCAGCCTTCCAGTCATCATACATTGACGTATGAATATCCCGGAGTTCCTGGGACCATTTCACCACCTTTTCTGGCATATTCCCATCCAACGGTACCCGATGCGCCGCCATAGCCACAGCGGCTACTTCCCGGACAATCGTCGCGATCACGGGTTGCAGTTCCGGTGCATCCAAGGCTTTCGCCACATGATCATTCATCAAAACAGTCAGGGGATTAAACACACAATTCCAACACATCTTTTCCCATTTGGTCTTGCGAATATCTTCAGTCAGGAAGCACGGAATCCCTGCTTCCTTAAAAAGAGCTTGCACCTGTAAAAGTCGTGGCGTCTCCAAGCCCATCAGCTCTCCAATCGTCACCATCCCTTTTTTGAAATGGTCAATCACGCCAGCCTCGACAATTTTAGAATAAATAAAGGCCACACCTCCGACGACTCGCTCTCGCCCGAATCGCATCTTCAAGGTATCTTCAATCGTGACGCCATTTTGTAACGTCAGAATCGTCGTATCAGATTTGAGCACCGGCTCAATCTGATCCATCACTTCTGGCAAGTCATAGGCCTTGACCCCTAATATGATCAGATCGGATTGCGGTAAGTCTTGTGGATTTGAAGCAGATTGAGGGCGCACCGTAAAGCTTTCCCCAATAGCGCTCCGAATCGTCAGCCCATGTTGAGCCACCGCCGCTTGAGTCTTGGGCCGTAACAAAAAAGACACATTTGAATGCTTCCGTGCTAAATGCGCCCCAAAATATCCCCCAACTGATCCTGCCCCTACTATCAGGATTTCTTTCATCATGTCCCCTTTTCAGAAAAATTCAACACCCCCAACAAAATATCCGCCAGTATACCCAATTGGTTCCTGATGAAGAAAACGGATATCCACGCTGAGTGTAAAACTGATGAGCTGAGCGTTAAGTTTCGATCTTGACGCCTCATTGGTGCTTGACGCGAAGGCGAAACCCGGGAATCCTCATCACATCAATTTAAAGAGAAGACCAACCGAAAATACTAGTCATTCATGACGGTGATCCGAACTGTTCAGATTTTACGAAAAAAAGCCATGGCCCCTACCCTCCAACCACCAACAGGGCGTATTGCCCTAACCGGCCACAAACCCTTAAGTCACACCACGATTCATGGCTGGCCAGCCATTCTGTTCGGTGGGGCCTTTGCCCTCATGGGCTCCCCTATCCTAGCAATTGGAATGGGTTGGATGGATTACTCCGAATCGTCGATTCATGCTCCGCTGTGGGTTATTGGTGTTTGCGGGGGACTGCTTGTGGCTTGCGGGGTCTGGCTCATCGTTCATGGCGTTCAAGGCCTCCATCGCCAGTGGAATCTCTCTCATGGCAAACAACAACTTCCCGACAAGCCGTGGCTCTGGGATTATGATTGGCAGGCGTCAGGAATAACGGATAATACACTGAAGGAATCTCTCAACAGCTTACTAGCACTCGGAGTGTTTATTGTTTTCCTTACTCCCTTTAATTGGATTGCCTTCGTGTCTCAGTCTGGCGGGATCTTTTGGCCAATCGTCACTGGGCTACTCGATGGCTTGATTCTCTTGGGGGTTGGAAGTTATCTCCTCAAAAATGTTGGACAATTTTTGACGTTTGGCAATGGAAGAGTCAAATTTTCCGATTTCCCATTTTTCTTAGGTCAGCCCATGTATCTCACTATTGAAGGCATGCCGGAAGATCTGACGAATGTGCAATTAAACCTTCGGTGTATCGAAGAAGCTTACGAAATTCGAGAAAGAGAAGGAGGACAGAAACGGGAGTCAATCGTGGTTTGTTACCAAATCTATCACGAGGCCCAAACAATCCGAGGGGAACAAGTCAACGAAACCGGCGAACTCCGATGCGTATGGAATCTGCCGAACGATACAAACCTCACCAGCACCCCAAGCGAACGCCCTGCCACATTCTGGGAATTGGAAGTCCAAGGAACACGACCCGGCATCGATTACCACCACCACTTCCTCCTACCGGTCTATACCAAAATTCAGTAGGCCTGCTCCTCCTTTCTAAACCCACAGGCCACCCAATTGTCCCAACCAAGATATTGAGGCAATCCCTGCTGAAAAGGAGTTCAAATAGGACAGAAATGGAAGCAAAAAAATGACCTACCGACAGCATTTCGATAAAGAGAAAGTCCTACTCAGGCGGGAGATGCTTGACAGAAATGACTTTCGCATCAAGATAGAGCTCTAACCCGGCCCCTTCCTCGGGAC
>Ga0224496_10001844_pt1 | contig 12967 bp, 6 predicted proteins | sample SF_Jul11_sed_USG_2_FD_168127 | JGI IMG/M metagenome (GOLD analysis project Ga0224496, IMG submission 168127) | Sediment microbial communities from San Francisco Bay, California, United States - SF_Jul11_sed_USGS_8_1 | ecosystem: Environmental > Aquatic > Marine > Sediment | place: USA... | reverse complement strand
ACACGTATCCAGAGGTCCAGAGTTGCACAGTGTTAGGGCATCCCGATGTGAAAGGGGAGATGGCACTGACAGCCTATGTGGTGAGTCACCCCAACACCGCGGTAAATGCCCACGACCTCCGGACATTTCTCAGCACTCGGCTTCCTCACGCGTTCGTACCCTTCCAGTATGTTTTTCTTGAGCAGTTGCCCTTAACTCCCAATGGCAAGATTGATCGGCGAGCATTACATGGATTCACTCCTACAACGATATCACAAGTAACCCATGTTGCCCCACGCACTCCGAACGAAGAATTATTAATTCAAATATGGGAGTTCGTATTAGGTCATAAGCAAATTGGAGTTTACGACAATTTTTTCGAGCTCGGCGGGCATTCGTTATTGGCCACACAGATTATCTCACGCATTCGCGAGACTTTTGCTATCACCCTCCCCTTGCGCACCGTGTTTGAGGCCCCGACTGTGGCGGGATTGGCCTCCACACTCCAGCAATATCAAGATCCCTCCGGCACGCCTTCACTTCCGCCAATCCAAGCTCGCCCTTCTGGAGGAAAAATCCCATTATCTTTTTCCCAAGAACGGATGTGGTTTTTGTATCAGTTCGCCCCAGGTAGTGCCGCCTATAATATTCCTTGGGCGTTTCAATTTCATGGGTTGGTCAATCTCATCGCGCTCGAACAAGCTTTCAATGAAATTCGCCGCCGGCATGATGTCTTGCGCACGGTCTTTCCTGCCGAGGATGGATACCCAACTCCTGTGATCCAACCCTTTTCGCCAGTCTCGATACCAGTGGTGGATTTTCAGGATACCCCAGAATCCACACGCGCAGCCGACGTTCAACGATTTACCATTACCGAGGCTAAACGCCCTTTTGAGTTAGCGCTAGGGCCTTTGATGCGAACCATATTCCTGCAGGTCACAACTGATCATGTCGTGGTCCTTATCACACTACATCATATTGTCGCCGATGGCTGGTCTTGGGGGGTTATGCGTCGTGAACTTGAAACGCTCTATACTGCCTTTGTAGAGGAGAAAGCATCCCCACTCGAAGCCCTCCCCATTCAATATCAGGATTTTGCGGCTTGGCAACGTGAGTGGTTGCAAGGGGAGACTCTTGATACCCAACTCCACTTCTGGAAGGAACAATTGGCTGGAGCCCCCATGATCTTAGATCTCCCGCATGATCGGCCCAGAGGATCCATCCAGACCTTTGTGGGGAGACGCCATATTATTGAACTCTCGCGCGCACTGACCGTCGGTCTCACCCAATTGACTCAACGAGAGGGCGCAACGCTCTTTATGACTCTGCTCGCCAGCCTATCCATTCAATTGGAACGTTATACGACCAGTAACGATCTCCTCATTGGTGTACCAATTGCCAATCGACATTATCTGGCCATAGAAAATTTGATTGGGACCTTTGTGAATACTCTCGTCTTACGTACTCAGTTAGGGGGAAATCCCTCCTTCTTAGAGCTGCTCCGTCAAGTTCGGCAGACCACGTTGGATGCCTATGCCCACCAAGATCTGCCCTTTGAAGTCCTGGTTGACGCCCTTCGTCCACCTCGCGATTTAAGTCGGAGTCCCGTGTTTCAAGTGATGTTGTCCGTGCTGAATTTTCAACAAACCCGTACTTCATTCAAGGGAAAAGTCAGTGGATTGGCCGTTGATCGACAATCTGCTCAATTTGATTTGACCCTGTCGGTTGGAGAACATCCAGACCATCGACATAGCCTGGTATGGACGTACAACTCTGATTTGTTTGATCACACCACGATTGTACGAATGGCTGCACAATTCGAGCATCTTCTTGAGGACGTGGTCGCAGACCCGTCCCGCCACCTTGATGACCTGACCCTTTTACCCAGCACTGAGCGGCAGCACTTATTAAACGACTTGAACGCCACGACCCATTCTCGACGACGCCCTGAGTCATGCTTGCCAGAAATTCTCGAGACCCAAGCCACCCAACACCCCGACAGGATCGCGGCCAGGTTCGAAGAACAGGCGGTGACCTATGGCGTCTTGAATCAGCGGGCCAATCAGTTGGCTCATTATTTACAGACCCTTGGCGTTGGCCCCGAGGTCCGCGTCGCCATCTATTGCGATCGCTCACTTGAACTACTTGTGGCACTGTGGGGAATCGTGAAAGCCGGAGGGGTTTATGTTCCCATCGATCCCACCTACCCTCAAGAACGCGTGGCCTTAATGCTGAAGAATGCGACAGTGGCCGTCATCATCGCGCAGCAGCATGGCCAGACTTCTCTCCCTTCGCATTCCACCAAGATTGTGTCAATCGATACTGATTGGTCCAAGATTGCACAGGAACCCACAACACCTCCGCCCCTGCGATTGGCCCCAGAGAACCTCGCTTACATGATCTATACCTCCGGCTCAACCGGAACACCCAAAGGCGTGCAAGTTCCTCATCGCGCCTTCTTAAATTTCCTTGAAGACATGACCCGAGACCCAGGCCTGACGGCATCTGATCGACTGCTTGCCGTCACCAGTCTCTCGTTTGATATTGCCGGGCTTGAGTTGTGGCTCCCCGTCTTGGTGGGGGGGCAGGTCGTACTCGCCGGTCGTGCAATGGTCATGGACGGGATCCAACTCATGGCGGCTCTTGAGACTCATGAGATTACGGTTATGCAGGCCACACCGGCCACTTGGCAGTTACTCCTCACGCTTGGCTGGAAGGGGCACCCGACCTTACGCTTACTGTGTGGGGGCGAACAAATGCCTCTGGACCTCGCTCGTCAATTAGGAGAGAAGAGTTACCAGGTCTGGAATCTTTATGGCCCAACAGAAACGACCGTTTGGTCGACGCGGTGCGCACTACCTCGTGAGGCTGGCCGCATTTCCATTGGACGCCCTATCGCCAATACTCAGGTCTATCTCGAAGATCGTTCTGGGCATCTCGTGCCGATTGGCGTACCAGGGGAATTCTATATTGGAGGAGACGGCGTCGCCCGGGGCTATTGGGGCCGTCCTGATATCACAGCTGAACGGTTTGTGCCCAACCCCTATAGCCGTACTCCAGGGGCCCGGCGCTATCGCACCGGCGATGAGGTCCGGTATCGGGCGGACGGCCAACTGGAGTGGCTGTCTCGCCTCGATAAGCAGATTAAGCTCCGAGGCTATCGCATTGAACTAGGAGAGATTGAAACAACCATCCGCCAAGAGGCGTTGGTCCAGCAGGCGGTCTGTCTCTGTCATGAAGATGGGTCAAATGAAAAAAAGGTGGTCGCCTATATTGTGCCGACACCAGGCACTCCTCCCGATGCCGCTCTTTTACGCACCCATCTCAGGAAGCTTCTTCCCGAATATATGGTCCCCTCAGCGTTTGTGTTTCTTGAAACGTTTCCCCTCACCCCAAATGGAAAAGTGAACAAACAGGCGTTGCCGGCTCCCGAGACGTTGACTCCCAGCCAAGGACCATCCTCTGTCGCTCCAACCACCGTCCTAGAAGAACTGTTAGTGGAACTGTGGCAGGAAGTCCTAAATATTGAGCGAATTGGCATCCATGATAATTTCTTTGAGCTCGGGGGACATTCACTATTAGCTGCTCGGATGATCGCCAGGATCCGAAACCTGCTCGAACTAACGGTTCCCCTCCGTACCCTTTTTGAGCACCCCACTGTTGCCCGCTTCGCAAAAGAAATTGACGTACTGCTACCCGATGACCACAATATAGCGTTCGATACGGAATCCTAGATATCAAAAGCACACAATGCCGTTCGTTAATCATTTTGAGAAAATGAGAGATTACTGAAAACGTATCATCCCCAAGCTTAGATCCGAATCCTTCATCTTAAACGTAGACCCTACCTCAGGCCTTTTTGTTTTTTTTAACGTTGTTTATTTTGCCCAACTCTTACCCTGCAGTTAAACTATGAGACCAAAAAACCGAATAGAATACTAGTCTTTTCACCACGAACTATTATCCCAATGCTTTATAGGTTATGAATTTCATTTGCTTGTCCTATATTAATGAATATTTTAGTATGCTCACTAAATAATAGAAAAATTTATGCTCCCGACCCCTGGTAACACACTCAGAAACCAATTAGGCAGAAATGTCCTTCTTCCCTTTATGGGCGTCTATGATGTTTTTTCGGCATCCATTGCCGCTCAATATTTCAATGGATTATTTTTAAGTGGATTTAGTTTTGCTGCAAGTTTCTATGGCTTACCAGATATTGGGTTTATTTGTTGGTCAGATTTGGTTGCGTTTACTCAACGGGTGCGAACTATTTTGCCCACCCATATGCTCGTAGTCGACATTGATGATGGATTTGGTGATAGTGAAATAGCCTGCCATGTTGCCTCTTTGATGGAAACAGTTGGCGCCTCCGCCATTATCATGGAGGATCAAAAACGACCACGCCGTTGTGGGCATTTACCCGGAAAACAACTCCTAGAATTACCTGACTACCTCGAAAAACTTTCCCGTGTGGTGGCTACTCGACAAGACCTAGTCATCATAGCCCGAACTGATGCGACCGACCCCGAAGATCGCCTTCAACGAGTACAAGCATTTGCCGATTGTGGAGCGGATGTGGTCTTAGTTGAAGCTCTCCCTAATTTAGATTTGGTTCGGCAACTCAAGGATACCGTAAAATGTCCCATTATGATCAACCAAATTGCCGGAGGTAAATCTCCATGTTGGAGTTTTTCAGATTTGGAAAATGTCGGCATTTCCCTGGCCAACTACAGTACACCCTGTCTATTCGCGTCTCAAACGAGCATTCAACAGACATTGGAACAATTAAAAAAAGATGATGGGCGTTTACCCGACCCTTCAGGCAATCAAGCTTCCTTGCAATCGTGCACAGAACTTCTCAGTGAAAATCTCAAACGTCGTGATTATCATTAACATTTATCACCCGTTATCCTCCTTGTTTACCCCATATGTCACAGAATTTTGAGCATTCCAAAGCGAAACAAGAATGGCTCGCTAAGAAACTTAAAAAATTCAAAACCAACCAATCTTCATTTGAGATTGTTCCTCAGCCCAGACCTGAGCATCTTCCTCTGTCCTTTTCTCAAGTTCGACTGTGGTTTCTTGAGCAATGGGAGCCAGGAAGCTCAGCCTACTTGTTACCCTATGCCTGGAGACTTCAGGGCACCCTAGACATCACAGCCCTGTCCAGCAGTCTAGACCACCTGGTGGCCCGCCACGAAACCCTTCGCACCACATTCTCCACCATCGAAGGTCAACCCGTACAAATCATTCAATCTGCCGTACCTATGTTCGTGCCTCTCATCGATCTTAGCAAACAGGATGAATCCTTAAAAGAAGCTGAATGTGCACGGCGTATTCAAGAAGAAGCCAATCAGGGATTTGATATTCAAACCGGACCTTTGGTTCGAGTTAAACTCATCCGATTAGGGAGCGAGGAACATGTCTTACTGCTAACCTTCCATCACATCATCACCGACGGGTGGTCGATGGGCATTTTCTTCAAAGAATTCAGTTCTCTGTATACAGGTCTGATCAACGGGCAATCTCCACAATTACTTCCCTTGCCAATTCAGTTTGCTGACTTCGCCATATGGCAACGGCACTGCCTCCAAGGAGAAGAACTCGACCGGCAACAAAAATATTGGGAAACACAATTAAAGAATGCCCCGCACCAATTAGAGCTCCCCATCGATACGCCACGTCCTCTTCAACAAACCTACCAAGGCCACAGCATTTCTTTCTCGCTCCCTTCGACTTTAAGCCAAGCCATCAATGCCCAGTGTCGAACCCAGGGGGTCACGTTATTTATGGCCTTGATGGCAGCATTTCATGTTTTATTGTTCCGGTATACAGGGCAACGAGACATCCTTATTGGGACTCCAATTGCTGGACGATCTCATTCAGAATTGGAAAACCTCATTGGCTTTTTTGTGAATACGTTAGTTCTAAGAATTCAAATTAAGGACAATCCAACCTTTCACCAAGTTTTAATTCAAATACGGGACACCTGCCTTGAAGCTTATGGGCATCAGGACCTCCCCTTTGAAAAATTGGTTGACCTTCTCCAATGTGCAAGGGATCCGAGTCGGCATCCTCTCTTTCAAGTCCTATTTCAATTGCATCATCGTGATTCAGGGAATGGACTGACCTTACCAAACCTCACAGTCACGCTCCTTCCACGAATTACTCAAACGGCCAAATTTGATCTTTCCTTAGCCATGACTTCGGATTCAGGTAATTTAGAAGGAACTTTTAATTTTAATACCGACATTTTTGAGGATGCGACGATTAGGCGTCTGGCCAACAATTTCCAAATACTCTTAGAAGGCTTAGTCCAAAACCCAGCACACCCAATTAGTCAAATTCCTTCACTAACAGCCGCTGAACAGCATCAACTCCTTTTTGAATGGAACTCCACAAGCAACTTTTCCTCTAGAAACACTACCGTTCATGATTTGTTTACAGAGCAAATGGCTCTCACCCCTGATGCCATTGCCCTGGTATTTAATGATCAGCAATTAACGTACAATGAGTTAAATGTGCGAGCCAATCGACTTGCCCATTTTCTTCAGAGCCAAGGAGTTGGGCTGGAAGTCCGCATTGGAATTTGCCTGGAACGGAACTTAGACCTCATCATTAGTCTTCTCGCTGTTCTTAAATCTGGTGGGGCGTACGTTCCATTGGACCCATCCGCTCCCCTCGAGCGTCTCAGCTTTATGATCGATAATGCTGAAACCCCTATTGTAATCACCTCAAACGCCCTTCGAGCACAATTAGAATCCTGCCAATACAAATTTAGAAATCACGACTTGAGAAAAGGGCTAGTGATGACCGTGGATATGGCTTGGCAGCAGAAAGCTCCAGAAAGCGGCTCCTTCCATTTTCCAAGCGTCCACACGGAAAATTTGGCCTACGTCATGTACACATCAGGCTCTACAGGAAGGCCAAAAGGAGTAGACATTACCCATCGGAGCATAGTTCGCCTAATTTCCAAACCCACTTACTTTCAATGGCCGAAAAACCCGGTTTTTCTCCAATTGGCCTCACCGGCCTTTGATGCCGCAACGTTTGAGATTTGGACGTCTTTGGCAAATGGGGGAACGTTAGTCCTTGGACCATCTCAGCTTCCATCCTTGGACGACTTTGACGAACTCTTACAGAAGTTTCAGGTCACGGTCTTATGGTTGACAGCTGGCCTGTTCCATCAGATGGTCGATTGGAACGTACAGGCGTTACGTTCCATTCAAAGATTGTTAGCCGGGGGAGATGTGTTATCACCTCGCCATGTCCAACGGGTCGTCCAGCAATTACCAACATGTCAATTAATCAATGGGTATGGGCCAACCGAAAACACCACGTTTACGTGCTGTTTTTCCCTACCGAAGGATAAGGACTTTAAAGATTCGATACCCATTGGTAAGCCAATCGAACAGACTCAGGTGTATGTGTTTGATTCCCAGCAGCATCTCTTGCCTATTGGTGCTCCAGGGGAACTCTGCATCGGAGGGCTTGGGTTGGCCCGCGGCTATCATCATCAAGCAGATATGACCGCTGAACGATTTATCCCCCACCCCTATAGCACAAATCCTGGAGGGCGCCTCTATCGAAGTGGGGATATTGTCCGATATCGAAATAAGGATCACCTCTTTTTTCTGGGACGGCGAGATCGTCAAGTTAAAGTTCGAGGGTACCGAATTGAGTGCGGCGAAATCGAAGCCGCCCTCACAAAACATTCAGCCATTCAGGAAACTATCGTGTTGCCGTGGGAGGATAATTCGAAGAACACCCGCCTTGTTGCCTATATCATCCCAAAAAAAGATTCTACCCCCTCCATATCTGACTTACGTTTCTTTCTCAGCCAAACACTCCCCTCTTACATGATTCCTACCGGATATATTTTTTTAGATGTCTTCCCTCTAACTTCAAATGGGAAGGTGGATCGCAACAAACTACCAACAGAAAAACTCGCACCCTCTAACCACGAAGAAACTTTTGTCGCACCACGTAATTTAATTGAAACAAAACTCACAAAGATTTGGGAATCCGTTTTAGGACGACATCCTATTGGTGTAACCGATAATTTTTTCCATTTAGGGGGGGAATCCTTAATGGCAGTCAGGTTGTGTTCTGAGATTGAGCGAACACTCCAACGAAAGATTCCGGTAACTCAAATCTTTCATGCTCAAACCATTGAACAGCTGGCTGTCAACTTGGACCAAAAGGAAAATGATCCTCCATCGTCTCTTATGTTAACGATTCAATCTGTCGGAACTAATCCACCCATCTTTTGCGTGTGTTTTGGCGCCACCTTTGGCCCCTACCTCAGACGCTATCCAGAGCAACCCATATACATGTTTTTCAATCAAGGTTACGATGGCAAGCCTGCCCTCAAGAAAACGGTCAAAGAGATTGCCATGTTGTACCTGAATGATCTACGAATCATCCAACCAGAAGGGCCATATTATTTGGCAGGATATTCTTTTGGTGGAATCGTGGCCTATGAAATGGCGCAACAACTTCGCAAGCAGGGGCAAACCGTTGCACTTCTAATTTTATTGGACCCAACCACCCCAAGGTCTTTGCGTAAAAACTCTACACAGGGCTTACAACTACGCCCGCCACTACCAGACGAGGAATCCAGAAGGACTCCTGGGCCCATCACGAATCGTGCATCCTCCTCAATCTTTTTTGAAAAAATTCTCGTTGGCATTCAATGGCGACTCACGAGATTGTCCCAAGTCATTGAATTTTCTTTCAATAAAATTATATGTAACGTGTTTTTTATATTTGGTTGTTCCCTTCCTGTTTCCTTTCGTAGATTTTATACAACTATGATCGTGCAAGATGCGGCTAGACTCTATAAACCTGAATCCTATCCTGGGAGAGCAATTCTTTTTAAAACGTCAAAAAGCATAGAAGTACATTGGGAAAATATGATTTTTGGAGGCTTCGAGACTTATGACATTCCCACAAAGCATTTAGAAATATTCAATGAACCTCATAACCAAATATTTTTCCACCGCCTCATGAATTGTCTCAACCACAATAAGAAAGAATCTTAAGGAGATCACCCTGACTGAAAGCAGAAAATGGAAATAAAGCAGCCCACCCTAGAATGCATACCCTTCAAGTCTTCCGGACAGGACGTAACGGCAAATTAAGCAAAAAGCCATCATTTCATCAAAATTTGCATGAATATTTTTCTCTAAATTCTAAATTTAGAAGTGAACCCCATTCATTGGAAAGGCTCTGTAGATGCTCAATAAAAGCTTCTGCAATACTTTTTCGCTCAACGATAAAGCTGAAGATGGCTCGATGCCCTCCGAAGAATCACCTCTCTGGGTTTAAAGCGAAAGTGGGCTTAGCAGCAGTCACGGGTGACCGAACGCTTGTTGTGCTGGCCGAACAATTTGATGTACATCCGAATCATACTGAATAAATAACTCTAGAACATTTCATTTAACGCTTGAGAAATGGTCCATATGTCAGCTGGCTGTTCAGTGACATATTCTTGATAAGTCATCAAAATAGGATGACAAAACTTCAAACTTCGAGCATGCAACATCATCCTTTGAATCTTTATTCTCTGTATTTGACAGACCTTCTGCCCACCATACAGTTCATCTCCTAAAATTGGGCACCCTAATGAGGCCATATGGACTCGAAGTTGGTGTTGACGTCCAGTTCGCGGAGTTAATTCGACACGAGAAGCGAAGTTTCCAAATTGCTGTAAGACGGTATAATCCGTGACAGCAGCTTGGGGTTTGGTTGTATTGCCAGAAACTTTCTTCCCATCGTTCACATCACGCCCAATGGTGAGATTGATCGTTCCCTGATCATTTTTTGGTCTCCCATACACGAGGGCCTCATATCTTCTGACAATAGTGTGTTCTTCAAATTGAGAACACAGCACCCGATGTGCTGGGTTGGTTTTGGCCACGACCATGACTCCAGATGTTTCCTTGTCGAGTCGATGAACTAACCCTGGATAAATCGATCCAGCCTTGAGCTCATTCTTTTTGTCAGATAACTGGAAATGTTCCAATAAACCGTTCAAGAGGGTCCCCTGCCAATTGCCTGAAGTTGGATGCACGACAATTCCAGCTGGTTTATTCACTACCAACAAGGCTTCATCTTCATAAATGACCTCAAGCTGAACAGATTGATCATCCACCATCAATGGTCCCGGCCCCGGTTTATCCAAAGAGATCCGGTCTCCTGGTTTCACTTTCTGACTAGGCTTCACTACCTCGGCATTGATTCGAACGCGTCCGGCCATAATGAGTCGCTGCACGCGAGATCGTGAAACGCTTCGCTCATGGCTGACCAAAAAGGCATCCAACCGCTTCACTCTCTCTCCTGCAGACACAATAAATTCAGTAATCACATCCAACGACCTTGCATGAGTACGGATTCGCTTGGAGATGGATAGCCATTCTTATCCAATGAGTTTCATTTTTGGTATTTCTTGGCACTATTCCCCTCAATCGCAAGGTTTTTTTTTGACCGCCGATAAAGCAAGAAAGAAACTAACGACCATCCATCCATTTCTTTGAAGGAGAAGACCATGGCAATCGGAGGCTTAGAGGGTCAACCAATTTTTTCACAACCCCCATCTCCATTAGTTGCGCAAACCCAAAAAAGTGGTGCTGCGTTGAGGCCCAATAGCGATGGGATTGAAAAGAGCAAAGAACCAGCACAATCGAATCTCTCTGTCCCTATTCAAGATCAAGTCTCATTATCCAGAGAGGCTCAGACGCTTTCAGCTACCAGCCATTCACAAAATGAGAAAAATAATACATTCCAAGAATCGCCTTCGCCTTTTGACAAATAAAGGAAATGAGACACTACAGATGGCCTTCCGTTGGCCTTAAGGGGCCACCCACAACTCAGCGGCGTTCATAAAGCAGCTCACAAGCTTGCGCATATCCTCGTATCCACCCCTCATGGTACGCTTGGTGCAAGGTTCGTCTAACCTGATCGATGGCCTTCTCTCCCTGAAACGAGCCAGGGACCTCTGAACACACCATTTCTACGGCAATATCGACCAACCGTTCTCGAAGTTGGCATAGCTCCTCGGTTACCACTTGTTTGATACTCTCTTCCGCACATTGCGCGACAATTTTTTCGAGAAACGTGTCATATCCTTGGACCTCAATGACTCGTTCACGAATGCGGCTCAACTCTTCTTTTATTTTATTGGTATCTTTAATCATGACCTTAAACAGTTGTTTTCGTGCTTCTTCTCCCAACGTCCCTTCCATTCGCTGAAGAACCGCCCCAGGAGAAGGGGCCGCGTCAGATTCTTCTTCATCCCGACGAAACACCATGGGTCCCACGTGTCCCAACCGCAATTGATCATAGGCTTTTCGAGCATCAGAATCTCCAAGAATTTCGTAGGCGGCATTCACTTCCCGAATCTTCTGCTCCGCTTGACGGTTCCCCTGATTTCGATCGGGATGATATTGCAGAGCTAATTTGCGGTAAGCTTTTTTAATCTCATCCTGTGAGGCTTGAAGCGGCACACCTAGAACCGCATAATAATTCAGCGTGGCCATAACACCGTCCCCTTATGTAGTAATCTAGCTTCCCGCTCACTAAAATATGAATGCACAATAACTCCCTGTTGACTCCCACATCCTGATAGTATGGGATTCAAGTAAACCTAGGCTCCTATGACTTCGCTTTCCTCGTATGTTCTGCCATTCATCAGCACGTTGATCCCTCTACTAATTGGATACCAAGCTCCAAGCCTTTCCCTTGACCACCCAGCTTCATCTGACATATTTACCACGCCGCCACAAGAAGTCTCTATTGTTGATCTTTTAGGGAAGGCTCAAGCCTTTCATCAACAGCGTATATCCATCCGAGGTCTGGTGACTCAACCCGAACTTCATTTAGACGAATCTGAACTTTACTTGGACTTTGTCTTTCGTCTTTCCCAAGAATCCTATTCCATTATCGTCTATGGCCGACATGATCGCACACGAGGGGCACCAGCGATACGCATGAATGAAACGGTAGAAGTCATTGGAATATTTTGGAAGGAACAAAACAGAAATGGATCCTCAATCCTGAATTCACTAGAAGCGATAACAGTGACACCCTATCCATCCGCAATTCCTAATCGCACCTAATCATGGCAGAGACTTAGAGTTATCTTATGTCCTAAGAAAATTCCGCAACATCTCCGCTACCGTCTCTACGTTTGTTTTGGGTGGAGCCTCAGTTGAAGGGGGCAATGACAGCACCTGCTCAAGTGTCTTTTCCCATGTACCCGCGTCAAAATCCGTCCGTGTCATTTCTAGGGCATTTCCGTAGCGATGAGCATAGGCAACTAACGAGTCTTCATCCACAAAATTGTTCCTCCTGACATACACGACTGGGATACTCCATTGCACTGCCGTGGTGATAGTGGCATATCCTGGCTTGGTCATCACCACATCCGCCTGCCTCATGATTTCCCCAAAACCCATATTGAGATCTTCTATTCGATGGACTCGTTTTGACGACTCTTGTAACGATATCCCACCCACTAGAAAATGAAATCCTTCACACGCCTCCATGTGTTTCAAGGGAAGCCTGGTCAGCGGAATGCCTCCAAACGCGAGTAGTACGAGCTTAACTCCATCTTCTAGTTCAAAAATTTCTCGTACATTCTTCGAAGGCCTTCCAACGTATGGAAACGATGGACCTGTATCCGTGACTGAGGGGAACGCGGGCATATCTATACCCGGATAGAGCCGAATGAGATGTTTGGCCTTTGCATATTCCTGACAGATATGTTCATAGATGACAGTATGATTCACATTCGCCCTATCCATATACGGCACTAGCACTCGGTCCCAGGAAAGCGAGGCAATCGCCACGGCTGGGCAATTGGCTTGAAACGCACTCGCGATGGCCAAATAAGAAATATTGGAAAGCACAAGCTTCGGCTGAACTTTGTTCATCGCTGAGACTTCCTGACTGACTCGCTGATTCCAATCATTGTGAAACGTTT
>Ga0224496_10001843_pt1 | contig 12970 bp, 11 predicted proteins | sample SF_Jul11_sed_USG_2_FD_168127 | JGI IMG/M metagenome (GOLD analysis project Ga0224496, IMG submission 168127) | Sediment microbial communities from San Francisco Bay, California, United States - SF_Jul11_sed_USGS_8_1 | ecosystem: Environmental > Aquatic > Marine > Sediment | place: USA... | reverse complement strand
AGCCGCGGCGGCGCTTCGTGCACCGTACCCGCGACCGCCACCGCGATGCCGTCCTTGATCGCCTGCCGGGTGCGTGCGACGCAGTCGGCGCCGAGCGTTTCGAAGCGCGCGTCGGCAATGCGCGCGGTGAGCTCTCGGGTGAGGCTCACGTGCCGTCCCGGGGCAGCCGCAGGTGCTCGGGGGCAAGCTCGTCCACGGTGTTGCAGCCGAGCAGCGCCATTACTCGGTCGATCTCGCCCTTGAGGATCTCGATTGCGCGCGCGGCTCCCGCCTCGCCACCCGCGGCAGCGCCGTAAAGTGTCGCCCGCCCGACGAACACGATGTCGGCGCCAAGCGCATGCGCCTTCACGATATCGGTGCCGCGCCGGAAACCGCTGTCGATCATCACCGCGAGCTTGCCGCCCACTGCGGCGACGACTTCGGGCAACACCTCGATCGGCGAGCCGAGGCCGTCGAGCTGGCGGCCGCCGTGGTTGGAGACAAACACGCCGTCCGCGCCGTGGCGGTGCGCCGCGAGCGCGTCTTCTGCGGTCATGATGCCTTTCACCATCAGTTTCTTCGGCCAGATCTCGCGCATCCAAGCGAAATCGGTCCAATCAAGCGCGTCGCGTCGCGCTCGAAATTCGGCCAAATTTTTCGCGACGATGCGCCCGCCGACGTCGGTATCGACGTTCTGGAAGCGCGGCACGCCCGAGGTCATCAGCGTGCGCAGGAAAACGTTGGCGAGCCAGTGCGGGTGAAGCATCCCGTCGATCATGTTGCGCAGGTTCATGCGAAACGGGATCTGGAAGCCGTTGCGCAGGTTGTACTCGCGGTTGGCGCCGACCGGCACGTCGACCGTCACTACGAGCGCCTCGTAGCCCGCATCGAGCGCCCGCCGCACGAGCTTGCCGGTGGCCTCGTGGTCCTTGTTGGCGTAGAGCTGGAACCACTTCGTGCCGCCTGCCTCGCGCGCGACCCGCTCCATCGCCACGAACGACGCGGTCGAAAGCACGAACGGCAGGTTCGCTGCCGCGGCGGCGCGCGCGAGCGCGACGTCGGCCTCGAAGCAGTAGAGGCCAGCCGCGCCGGTCGGCGCGAGGCCGAAGGGTGCGTCGTAGCGGCCGCCGAACAGCGTCGTCGCCTGCGAGCGTTTCGAGACGTCGACCAGGGTGCGCGGCGCGAAGCGGATCGCCTCCAGCGCCGAGCGGTTCAGCGAGAGTGTCACATCGTCCTCGGCGCCACGTTCAAGGTAGTCGTGAGCAACGCGCGGCAGCCGCCGCTCGGCGATGCGGCGCAGGTCGTCGATGTTGTACGCGGTTTGCAAGTTCACTATCTGGATTTTGTGGCGGGCCGAGCCGTGTGCTGCAGTCGGACGGCGTCCACGCTTTATAGGCGTCGAGCAATGGGTTATTCTAATGCATGTCCGCGTCGGCCGCGAAAGGCGACCGCTGCCGGGCCAACAGTCGATAAAGAGTCCAGGATATGAAAAGCGTTCCCCGTACCGCGAAAGTGACCAAGCTGCCCGCGCGCGCGCGGCGCGGCATGTCCGACGCCGAATGGCAGGCGCGCGTCGAGCTCGCTGCCGCCTACCGTCTAACCGCGATGATGGGCTGGACCGATATGCTCGGCACGCACATCTCGTGCCGTGTACCCGGCACCGAGGACGAATTCCTCATCAATCCGTACGGTCTGCTGTTCGAGGAGATGGCCGCCTCGGCGCTGATCAAGTGCGACGTCGCCGGCAGGAAGCTCTCGAAGTCCGAGTACGAGATCAACGAGGCCGGCTTCACCATTCACAGCGCGATCCACATGGGCCGCGGCGACGCGCACGCCGTCATGCACTGTCACACGCAGTTCGGCGTGGCGGTCTCGGCGCAGAAGGAGGGCCTGCTGCCGCTCACGCAGATGGCGCTGACCGCGCTCTCCCTCGTGCGCTACCACGATTTCGAGGGTGTCGCGCAGGACCTCTCCGAGCGCGAGCGGCTCGTGCATGACCTCGGCGACGGCGGGATGCTCATTCTGCGCAACCACGGCACGTTGACCGTCGGTGAATCCATCGGTGAGATGTTTGCGCGCATGTACCGCCTCGAGCGTGCGTGCAAGTTCCAGATCACGGCGATGACTGGCGGTGCGGAGTTAAATCGTATTCCGCAGGAAATCGTCGACCACACGCTGGAGCAAGGCAAGAAGATCTATGCCCAGGGCGGCCGCGGCGAAGGCGGCAAGCTCATGTGGGCGGCGCTGGTACGCAAGCTCGACCGCGTCGACCCGGGCTACGACGCCTGAGTCCCGCACCCCGCGACCTCGAGCCCGGACTCACGCAACCGCGGCGGCCGACGCGCCGGTCGCGGCCGGCCAGATAATTCCGCCATGCGTCCGATCGTCGTCATCACGCTTATCACCCTGCTCGTGCAGACGGTCCACATGGGCAGCCGCGTGGTCGCGTCGCTGTTCGCGATCGATCTCGGGGCGAATCCGTTGCAGATCGGCGCGTTGATCTCCTTCTACTCGGTGTTTCCCCTGCTGCTCTCGATCTACTCCGGCGTGCTCTCCGACCGTTTGGGCTCGTACCGGCCGATGGTGATCGGCACCGGGGTGCTGGGGCTCGGGCTCGCCACGCCGTTCGTGTGGCCGCACCTCGCCGCGCTTTACGCCTCGGCAGTGCTGATCGGGATCGGCTTCATATTCTTCAACGTCTCGGCGCAGAACTTGGCCGGTTCGCTCGGCGCCGAGCAGGAACGCACCCGCAACTTCGCCACGCTGAGCCTCGGCTATGGCGGCGGGCACATGCTCGGCCCGTTCATCGCTGGTGTCCTGATTGACTACCAGGGTTTCTCCATGGCTTACCTCGCCTTCGCTGCCCTCGCCGCGGTGCCGGTTGCCATGCTCGCCGCCAATCGAGGCCTCGCTATCGCGCCGGCACCCGCCGCCGCGGCCGCGAAACACCGCAACGCGTTTTCGCTGCTCAAGGTGGCGCCCCTGCGCCGTGCGATCGTCCTCTCCGGCCTGGTCACGACCGGCTGGGACCTCTACACCTTCTACGTGCCGATCTACGGGCACTCCATCGGCCTTTCGGCTTCGACCATCGGCACGGTGCTCGCGGCATTCGCGGTGGCAACGCTCATCGTGCGCATGGCGCTGCCGGCGTTGATCCGCCGCTTCAGCGTCGAGCGCGTGCTCGCGGCTGCGATGTTCGCCGGTTGCGCGTTGTTTGTTGTCTTCCCGTTCGTGAGCCTTGTGCCCCTGCTGCTCGCGCTGTCGTTCTGCATCGGACTCGCGCTGGGCTGCAGTCAGCCGCTTACAATCAATCTTGCCTACAACCGCTCGCCGCCGGGGCGGTCCGGGGAAGTCGTAGGCCTGAGGCTTTCGATCAACAACATCATGCACATTGGAGTGCCGATCGCCGCCGGCGCGGTCGGCGCGGCCCTCGGTGTCGCGCCGGTATTCTGGGCCAACGCCGCCATTCTTGCCGCCAGCGGGCGGCTCGCACGCAGCCGCGACTAACGCCGAATGCATCTCGTCGTGCTCATCAGCATCGCGATCCACAGCTGCTACCTGGGCAGCAAGGTGGTGGTGTCGCTGCTCGCGCTCGAGCTTGGTGCGAGCCAGTTCACCGTCGGCATACTTGCCGCGTTCTACGCGCTGGTGCCGCTGCTGCTCGGCGTATGGTCGGGCCGGCTCGCGGACACCGTCGGCATGCGCGTTCCAATGCTGATCGGCGCAGCGTTCACCGGGGTAGCGATGGCGACCGGGTTCCTCCTCCCGAATCTCCTCGGATTGTTTCTGGTGCCGCTCTTGATGGGCGCCGGCTTCGTGCTGTTCAACGTTTCCATTCAGAACCTCGCGGGCGGCTTCGGGCGGCCCGAGCAACGCGCCCGCAATTTCAGCCTGCTGTCGATCGGCTACTCGGTCTCAGCGTTCTTCGGCCCGACCTTTGCCGGGTTTTCGATCGACCATGCGGGACATGCCGCTACTTTCGGCTTCTTCGCGCTGTTCACGCTGGTGCCCCTCGGCGTGCTTGCCTGGAACCGCCACCTGACGCAGGTCGCAGCACCCACCGGGACGCGCGACGAGCGCAGCACGCTCGGGCTGCTCGCCGATGCGCCGCTGCGGCGCATCATCATCACCAGCGGGCTGGCGGTCGCGGCGAACGAGCTCTTCGCGTTCTACCTGCCGGTCTACGGGCACTCGATCGGGCTTTCGGCCTCCACCACCGGGGTCGTACTCGGGACCTACGCCGTCGCGGCGTTTGTTACGCGCTTCGCGCTGCCCGCGCTGCTCCGCCGCTTCCGCACCGAGAGCGTCATGGTGAGCTTCATGCTGATCGCAGCCGGCGCCTTCGTTTTCCTGCCCTTCACGCAGCAGGCGCCACTGCTGATGGCGCTAGCGTTCGTGGTCGGCATCGGGCTGGGAGTGGCGCAGCCGGTACTGATGATGGTGAGCTACGAACGCTCACCCGCAGGGCGCACCGGCGAAGTGACGGGGCTGCGCCTCACCGCCAACAATGTCGCGCGGGTGGTGATACCGCTCGTCTCCGGCGCGCTCGGCGCGCTGCTCGGCGCGGCGCCAGTGTTCCTGCTCAACGCGGTGAACCTCGCGGCGGTGAGCTATCTTTCTAGGAAATAAGGCGGGCGGCGGCGCGCCCGGCAATGCGGCCGAAGACCGCGCCCGACATGAGTCCGGTGCCAAGCGCATAGTTGTAGTGGAACAGGCCGCCGACCATCTCGCCGCACGCATACAGTCCGTCGATCGGCTTCCAGCCGGTCGACACGACCTGCGCGTCATTCGTAACCTTTACGCCGCCGAAGGTAAAGGTGATGCCACCGGTGACCGCCCACGAGACGAACGGCGGCTTATCGAGCTTCTGCGCCCAGTTGCTCTTGACCGGCAAGATCCCTTCGGTGTGCAGCCCGTCGAGTACCGCCGGGTTGAACGGGCCACCACGCGCACAGGCCGCATTGTAGTCATTCAATGTCTTCATCGCCTGCGCCTGGTCGACCTTCAGCTGCTTCACCAGCCCTTCGAGCGTGTCGGACCGGAACGGCTCGCTCGTCGAGTAGCGCGGCTCGAGCAGATGCATCACTTTCGCATCGAAGATCTGGTAGACCATGCTCTTCGGTTGCTTGAGGATGAGTCCGCCGTACTTGGCGTAGGTGAAGGACTGGAAGTCCACCGCCTCGTCGATCCAGCGCCTGCCCTCGACATTGATCATCACACCGTAGGGGTACGACAGGCGATTGGTCTTGTCGGTCATCTTGCGCACGCCATAATCCGGCGCATCGGCAACGATCGGCGTGGCGTGGCAGCCGCCCCAGTGACCCCATGGCATCGCGCCGAGGTCCAGCGCCATCTTGAGCCCGTCGCCGTAGTTGAAGTTCGAGCCGCGCACCTTTGCGTGGCCCCACTCCTGGCCAAGATAATGCGTGCGCCACGCGGGATTGGTTTCGAAGCCGCCGCAGGCGAGGATCACGGCCCTGGCCTTAAGGTTCTGCAGGCCGTCCGGGCCGCGCACGGTCACGCCATTCACGTGCCCTTGTGCGCTCTGGGTGAGCGCGAGCACGTGGGTGTCATAGCGGATTTCGATGCCCATCGCCTCGGCGGTCTTGAACCAGGTGTCGGAGAGCCCTACGCCCTCGTGCACGGTGCGCACGATTGCGCCGCGGGGCCACTTTATCTTGTCGCCGACCTTGATGCCCATCACCGACTTGGCGAGCTCGAATTCGTGCTTGCCCACGTCCTGCAGCCAGCAGGTGGTGTCGTACGACTGGTTGATCAAGATCTCGGAGAGCTCGGGATCGCTCCTGCCGTCGGTCACGCGCATGAGGTCTTCCTTGAACGCCTCCCTCGGATAGAGCGGCACGCCGGTGTGGAAGCCAGGGTACTCTTCTTCTGCGCTTGGTACGAAGCGGTCGAGATCCTCGACCTTGTTGAATACGAAACGAAAAATTGCGCCACTAAAGAAAGTATTACCGCCTCGCTGCGGTTTTGACGCTTTCTCGAGCACGACGACGCGCTTGGCGCCGTTTTCCTTTGCGGAGACCGCGGCGGAAAAAGCAGCGTTGCCCGCGCCCACCACGATGACGTCGTAATCCATGGGAAGCAACACTCCTCGTCGAGCGATTTCGGGCCCACCCGCACCCGAGCAAGACCACATTATGAATAGCAATCTAACCGAAGCTGCCTCCCGAGTATCCTGGCGCGGCTCGCGCGGTGTCAAGTTCGGCACCGGGGCGCGCGCAGGCTTAATGCCACACCACGATCACGATGTGGAAACTTGGTACAGGATTTCCTTGGGCAGTCGAGGGAGATATCATTCAGCTTGATACCCGAGGAACATCCACATGAACCTCGACCGCCGCGCCGTCCCCGCCCCCACGCGAAGCCTCGCAGACTGGATTGCGAACCTTCGTCACGCCGACCTGCCGCCGCGCACGCGCGAAGTGGTGCGGCTCGCTATTTTCGACACCGTCGGCTGCGGCGTCTTCGGCTACAACACGCCGTGGGCGAAGACGCTGCTCGATTGGGCGCGCGCCGGCGGCAGCGCGGCCGAGGCCACGGTTTGGGGCGATTCAGCACCCAGTCTGCGCGTTGCCGACGCCGCGCTCGCGAATGGCACGTCTGCGCACGCGTTCGAGCTCGACGACTATCACAACGCGAAGCTGCATGCCGGCGCGGTAGTGGTGCCGGCAGCGCTTGCGATGGCGGAGAAGCTCGGCGCGAGCGGCGCGGCGCTCGTCACCGCGATCGCCGCCGGATATGAAACGATGATCCGCTCGAGCCTCGCGCTGAATCCTTCCGCCGCGCGGCTGCGTGGCTGGCACATCACCGGCATCATCGGCCCATTCGGAGCCGCCGCGGCCTGCGCATCGCTCATGAAGTTGAACGGCCAGCAAACGGCATGGGCGCTGGGGCTCGCGGGCACTCAGGGCGCGGGCACCTGGGCGTTCAATGCCGACGGCACGATGAGCAAGCGTCTGCACGCGGGCAAGGCTGCGCATTCAGGTGTGCTCGCCGCGGAGCTGGCGGCGCGCGGCTTCACCGGCCCGACGCAGATCTACGAGTTCCACGACGGCGGCGTGCTTAAGGCGTACTCGGACGCGTCCGACCCGGTGCCGCTGACGGCGAACCTCGGCAGCGTTTGGCACCTCGACACCAATGCGGTGAAGCCCTACTCGTGCTGTGGCAGCACGCATTCGTACATCGACGCCGCGCTTGCCATCCGCCGCAAGCTCGGCGTGCCCTGGAACGTGAAGCGGCCGGTGCGGGTGGGGCTGTCGAAGGTGGTGGACGTGCAGTGCGGATTCGCCTACGCGCCGGGCACGGAGTTGAACGCGCAGATGAGCCTGCGCTACGCGGTGGCCGCCGCCCTGATGGACGGGCAGGTGCTGCCCGCGCAGTTCACCAAAGAGCGCATGAACGACCCGGCGCTAGTCGCGCTCGCGGCGCATCTCGAGCTCGTGCCGGATCCCGAGCTCGACAAACTCTACCCGGTCAATTTCGCCGGCTGGGTCGCGGCGAAGGACAAGAACGAGTGGGTGCGTGAGGAGGTGCTCAACCCCTCCGGATCGCCGTCCGCGCCGATCGACGCCAAGGGGATCACGGAGAAATTCCGCGGCATCAACCCGCACCTGCCGGTCGATGCGATCGCAGAGATCACGCTCGGCCTCGAGCAGCACTCCGTAAAGGACCTGCTTGCGCTCCTCGCCGGCGCAAAGTCAACGCATCGCGTGACGGCGTGATGCGTTCAGGTATGTAATTCGACCACATCGCCGTCCGCGAGCGCGTGCTCGCGGCCGACCTGCTGCCCCTGGATTCCCGACTTGCCCCACACTCTTGCGTACCTGAGCAGGTGCGCGAGGTCCTTGTGCACGAGACGCGCGACGTCCTCGACTTTCTGGCCCCGCCGCAGCGTGAATGGACGGTCCTTGTCGGGCGACTTTCCCGGCGACTTGGTGTAAACACGAACGATACCGAGGTGGCTGAAGAACCACGGACCGACCTCTCCCAGCCCCTGGCCGGTGGTGGCGGAGACCACCAACGCAGGGTAGCGCAATCCGGTTAGCTCCCGGAAAGCTTCGAGCTCCGCCTCAGCGTCCGCGATCAGGTCGGCCTTCGTCACCACCATCAGCGTTGGCAGCGTCAGCGCGAACGGGTCCGCCTCTGCAGTGTCCGCTTCCTCTGGCTCTTGGTCACCGTCCCAGCGGTCGACGAGCGTGACGCGTTTCTGCCGCAGCACAGCGAGCGCGGACTGGACCTGTTCGACGCAGGAAGCCTCGCCCAGATCGACGACGAGCAGGCTGGCATCCGCCGTCTGCAGTGCGCTCACCAGCCACGGTACGGGGTGCTCGAAAGAGACGGCGGGCAGGTCGACGAGCTGAAAGTGAACGTCCTCGTACGACATCATTCCCGGCTCGGGGACGAGGGTCGTGAAGGGATAAGCTGCCACACGTGCGCTCGAATTCGTGAGACGCGCGTGCAGCGATGACTTGCCGGAATTGGGCGCGCCGATCAGCGCGAGCTGCGCGGCGCCCTCCGGGCGCACGACGTGCGACGGCGCCCCGCGCGCAGGACCTTTCTTCGGCGCCTCGAGCTCTTCGGAAAGCTCCTTGATGCGGCTCTTGATATCGGCCTGGAGGTGATCGGTCCCCTTGTGTTTCGGGATCGTTCGCAGCATCTCGCGCAAGCCGGCAAGGCGCTCGTTCGGGTCGTGCGCCTTGCGGAAGGCGGCCTCCGCAGCCTTGAACTCGGGTGAGAGGTTTGCGGGCATGTCCTCAACCGTTGACTGGTAACCGGAACCGGTTCACGAGTCACGAATCAGCAATCACGAGTCACAGCTTTAATGTAGACCGGACAGCTGTTCCCTTCAACTCGCCGTTACGTCAATATAAGGCGGGGCGTCGTACACGGACCGGTCCTGAGAGCCCGACGGGGCGGGTATTGATCGCGAGCATCAACTTTCTTCCCGGCCATTCTCTCGACGCGGATCCCGGCGGATTTCTCGTCTCCCGGCGGCTGGCGACGTAGAGTCAGGCTTGCCCCAGACGCGGAAGCGGACTATGGTGAAATAGGACGTGAGGCATCCGGACGCTCTCTCCGGAGGCTCCGAAGCAGCGGGTATCTGAACCGTACCACCACGGATTCATTAACGTCGCGAGGCGTACCATGGCCCAGCCCGAAAAACCCGTCGTAGAGATGGTGCCCTGCGAAGTCTGCCTTAAGGAAATACCCGCATCCGAGGCGAAGGTCGCGGAAGCCACCGACTACGTGTTGTATTTCTGCGGCATCGACTGCTACGTGCAATGGAAGGAGCAGGAAGCACGCAGCGACGAGGGCGGAAGGGGCGCATAGGGCGGTCGAACCCGGAGCGCTGAAGCCCCGCCCTTACGTATTCTCTCAAGCGCGCTTCCAGTGCCCGCCGGCTTCGCGCAGGCGGTTCTCGCGCGCGAGCTTGATGAGATGCGCGTGCAGCGAGCGGCGCGCCACCGGGTGCATGCGCTCCGGCACGTCGTCGTAGACGATCGCGACCAGCTCGTCGAGGCTGGCCGGGTTCTTGCACTCGAACGCGCGAAACACTTTCTCCTCGCGTTTCAACCGGTGCGCAACCAGCCGCCGCACCTCGTCGTGCGGCGTGTCGATAAGCCGCCCGTGGCCTGGCGCGAAGGCCGCGATGTCGAGCGCCAGCAGGCGCTCGAGCGAGGCAAGGTAGGCCTGCATGTCGCCGTCCGGCGGCGAAATCACCACGGTGGAGCCCTGCATCACGTGATCGCCGGTGAACAACAGCTTCCTGGAATCAAATAGATAACATAAATGGTTGGACGCGTGACCGGGCGTGTGCACGGCGCGAAGCTGGAATTCGCCGCAGTCGACGACGTCGCCGTCGGCAAGCGAGCGGTCGGGCGCGAACGCGATGTCCTGGCGGCCATCATCGGGAACGGCTCCGAAGCCGAACAGCTCGGCGCCGGTCGCGGCCTTGAGCTGCGCAGCGAGCGGCGAATGATCGCGATGCGTGTGCGTGCAGAGAATCCACTTCAAGCGCGAGCCGACGGCGTCGAGCAGCGCTGCGAGATGTGAGTCGATCTCGGGGCCCGGATCGATCAGCGCGAGCGCATCGCGTCCGACGATATAGCTGTTGGTACCTGGCCCGGTCATCGCGCCGGGATTGGGCGCGGTGATGCGACGCACGAGCGGGACGAGCTCGACCAGCGTGCCGGGAACGATCGCGCTCAAGTCCGCCATTCGCCCTGTCCCTCGGGCGAGCCGGCTTCTTCGTAGCCCGGCTCCCCCGGCAGCAACCGGCGTCCGCTCTTGTCGATGCGCGGCAGCAGCGCCGGCGCCGGCCGCTCGCGGCGCAGCGTCTCGATCAGCTCGTCCGCCGCTGCGAATTCCGCCAGCCGCTCGAGCGTCTTCCAGGTCGGTGTGCGCATCTTCAGCTGGCCACTGCGATAGCCATCGAGCGCTGCGGCCGGCTGCATCCACGCATAGGCGACCGTTTCGACGTTATCATGCAGCGCGTCCTGCCCTTCCGGCGCCCGCGCCACGAAGAACCGCGTGTCGTAGCGCCGCGGCGCGCCGACCGGGGTGATCCACTGGCTGAAGCAGGCAAGCTCTCCGGCCGGGAGCCGCAGGCCCTCGTCTCGCACCATGCCGATGAAATCGCCCTCGCCGGCGTTGAGCGCCTCGCGGCAGATGCGGAAGCGGTCGGACGCCGCGATTGCCTCCGCGGCAATCGCTCGGCCGCCGGCATCGCATGCGATGAGCAGGTTTGCCTCCTCAAACGCCTCGCGGATCGCGGCAATCCAATACGCGAGCCCGCCGCGCGCGACACCGAGCATGCGGCTCGCCGCCGCGTCATCGAGCCCGGCGCATAACCCGAAGGCCTCTGCGGAGGCGTCAGCGTCGTCGACCGCACCGCCGGGGAAAAGATACATGCCGGGCATGAAACCGGACTCGAGGTTGCGCTGCAGGAGCAGGACTTCCGGGCCGCTGGCGCCGTCGCGCACCAGCACCACGGTCGATGCCGGCAGTGGCGTGACTTCTGACATGCGGGAAACTTACCTCAATCCGCGGTGCAGAAGAAGCGTAAGCCGTTGACTACTTGTCACGGAGAAGTCTGATGAGGCTGGATGTATCCAGCCTACCGCTCCCCCTCGCCTGCAGCCGAGAATAGAACTGATCGATTACGGCGGTCAGCGGCAGCGCCGCACCATTCGTGCGCGCCTCATCCATCGCGATGCGCAGATCCTTGCGCATCAGGTCGACCGCGAAGCCGAAGTCGAACTTGTCGTCGATCATGGTCGGGCCGCGGTTCTCCATTTGCCACGAGGTCGCCGCGCCCTTGGAGATAACCTCGATCACGCGTTTGCCGTCGAGACCGGCCCGCAGCGCGAATGCCAGACCCTCCGCGAGCCCCTGTATCACGCCGGCAACGCAGATCTGGTTCACCATCTTGGTCTTCTGCCCGGCTCCCGCCGGGCCCATCAGCGTTACCGCGCGCCCGTAGCGCTTCATCACCGGCTGCGCCGTGTCGAAGGCGGCCGCATCGCCGCCTACCATGATGGTGAGAATGCCCTGCTCCGCGCCGGACTGCCCGCCGGAGACCGGCGCGTCGAGAAAATGCAGGTCGCGGGCGCGCGCCGCCTCATATAGCTCGACCGCGACCCGCGCCGAGGCCGTGGTGTGATCCACAAACACCGCGCCCTTCATCATCCCCGCGAATGCGCCGTTCTTGCCGACGGTGACCGCACGAACGTCCTCGTCGTTGCCCACGCAGGAGAAGACGATGGCGGCACTGCGTGCCGCTTCCGCCGGCGTGTCCGCTACCGTGCCACCGTACTGCGCGGCCCATGCCTGTACCTTTGAGCGGGTGCGGTTGAACACCGTCACCGAATGCCCTGCTTTGGCAAGATGGCCCGCCATCGGGCCGCCCATGACACCCAAACCGATGAATGCGAGTTTCATGACCCGTAATTCTATTTGATCCGCAGGCGCCGCGCATCAGAGCTAACACGCGGGGAGCGAGGGCCAAGGCGCGCCCGCATCAACCTGGGCATACGCCTAGTTGCTGGATCAGTCGCGAGGCGTAGCCGCGCCGTGCCCTGACGGGGGATCCACATAGAGAACTGAGGCGTCGCCGGGCCGGCTCTGCCGCAGATGCTACTTGATCTTGCCGAGCGCTCGCAGAATGCGCTCGGGCGTTATTGGAATGTCAGACACCCGCGCGCCCAGCGGTTTCAGCGCGTCGTTCACCGCGTTCAGCACCGCTGCCGATGCGCCGGCGGTACCCGCCTCGCCCGCGCCCTTGGCGCCGAGCTCGGAAGTCTTCGTCGGCGTGCAAGTGTGCCCAACCGCGATGTCGGGCATCTCGCCCGCCATCGGCACGAGATAATCGATAAGGCTGCCGTTCATGAGCTGCCCCTCGGGGCTGTAGACGCACTGCTCGAAGAGCGCCGCACCGATGCCCTGCACGACCGCGCCGCGGATCTGCTCGTCGACGAGCAACGGGTTCACCATCGTGCCGCAATCGTCGACCACCCAATGCCTAAGCGGCCTGACAAAGCCGGTGTCCACGTCCACTTCAAGCCAGCTCGCCTGAATGCCGTTGGTGTAGGCGCCGGTATAGGTCTTCTGCGCGTAGCTGCGCGTCACCGTCAGCTCCGGCTGGAAGTCCTGCGGCACCTGATCGGTGCGGAAATACGCCGTGCGCGCGACCTGCTCCAGCGTCATCACGACCGTCCCGCTCTCGGCTTCGACCACGTTTCCCGAACGGATGTCGAGCAGCGAGGCCTCGGTTTCGCCCACGCGCGCGACGAAGGTGAGGATATTGTGCCTTAGCGCCTTGCCGGCCTGGAACACAGCCTCGCCCGCGATGCCGGCGCCGCGCGAACCCCAGTTGCCGCCGCCATAGGGCGTGACCTCGGTGTCGCCGAGCACCACTTTCACACGCTCGATCGGCACGCCGAGCTGGGTGGCGGCGATCTGCGCCACCACC
>Ga0224496_10001842_pt1 | contig 12974 bp, 12 predicted proteins | sample SF_Jul11_sed_USG_2_FD_168127 | JGI IMG/M metagenome (GOLD analysis project Ga0224496, IMG submission 168127) | Sediment microbial communities from San Francisco Bay, California, United States - SF_Jul11_sed_USGS_8_1 | ecosystem: Environmental > Aquatic > Marine > Sediment | place: USA... | reverse complement strand
AACATAAGCATCGAACCCGCCCGGCTCATGCCGGATTTTTGTACGTTCATATTTTATACACTAACCTGCGCATCCCTGCTTATTTCCTGACAACTACTGGTTACCTAGAAAACCACATCGAGCGCGATGCTAGTTACACCAACCTTTTCATTTGGCGGAGTCATTGTCTGGAAGTTTGAATCAAACAAACCAAAGTTAAACATCTGATTTGCGCCTTTCAGCTCGTTAGCATCCTGCTCCACATAGACAACACTATGCTCGAACTTGAGCGCAGCACTGTCATTAAGCTCATAACGAAGACCATAGGTGGTCGAATGCTGAAGTGATACTGGGAAATTCATTAATGGCGTTCCACCTGGTGCTACACCAGGACCACCTATCGCTGCTGTATCACAACCTAGACCTGTAGGTATTGCTGCATATGGATCACCTGTAGATGCCGCACAAGAAACCGCGCCGGGCGATACATCCGAGGATTTACCATCTATTGCTGCAAAAGTAATATGTGGCAACCATTTACCATAACGATAACCGACCGTGGTGTACCAGGCTTCCTGATCACCAAATGGTCTGGCCAATGTCTTGTTAGTCAGACGGTTCTGCCATTCGGCATAGACCACCACATTTCGCATCTCCAGGTTAAACCCGGCTGAATTGACTTCACATTTACCTTCACCATTCAAATCTATGTCAACAGGAAATCCAAATGCCGTTGGCACATCATTAATATTTCCATATATCTTCACATCACAGGCAAAACTGCTGGCATGGACGGTATAACCATTACCTGAATATTTGATATCAATACCACGAATTCTTTCTGCCTCAAAAAATCCAGCGCCACCGGTATTTGGCACGTCATCCCTGTTTGAACCGAAGTAGGGTTGTAATGAAAGCACGCCCGGGCCAACCGGGAACTGGAACAGGAACTCGATACCGTTGACGGTATTCAGCGGATTATTCAGGTAATAGACTTCAACCGGTGGGCGAATCCAGGGATAAGCGTAACCCACTTCTACATAGTCATTCACCAGATAAACCGGTTGTTTAATTTTACCGGCGTGAATGCTCAACCAGTCATTGTGTTTATAGTCAACATAGGCCCATTCGATGATGGCGTCAAAATTTCCATCTATACCGGTACCCAGTAGCTGGGAAACCACGGACATATTTTCTGCAATATCGGAGGAGATCTGTAAACCAAAACGAGAGTCTGTTTCAAAGCTGGCATCATTTTGTACGCCACGATCACCCAGACTGCCAATATAACGATTTTTGTTCTTGTCATCATGCCACGCGATGCCTGTTGTCAAAAAACCATCAAACTGGATTGCGGATGCTGATGAAGCCGACATAGCTGCTGTCATTGCACAGGCAAGAATACTTAACTGTTTATACATTGGTATATCCCCCTTTTTCTTATGATTAACCTAAAAGTAGTTCATAAAATGCCTTTGGCAAGGAATTAAGGAATTTTCTTTAAAGCCCGAAAAAGACTTTAATCTAACACATTGATTAATAAATATTATTCTGGACTATCGATCGCGTGTATTTTTACGTTTTTTATCGTTACGTTTTATAAACTGAAGCATCCTACGTCGCTTAAATAGCTGACGATCACTCAATACGTTCTTCTTGCCTTCAAAAGGATTTTCACTACTTTTAAACTCTACTTTTATCGGTGTACCGACAATCTTGAGTGCCTTTATAAAAAAACTGGCCAAATAACGCCGGTACGATGCAGGCAGCAAGTCAGTTTGATTACCATGTATAACAACACGGGGCGGATTCATGCCTCCCTGATGTGCATAACGTAGCTTTATCCTTCGACCACTAACTAATGGTGTGGGATGTTTGGTGACTGCTTTTTCGAGCAGACGAGTTAACTCTGGAGTGGAAATTTTACGAATAGATGAAGCATAGGCACGACCTATCGCATCGTACAGCAAACCTACATTAGAGCCATGTAACGCAGAGATAAAATACTTTTCAGCGAACTCGGTAAAACCCAGCTGCTTGTCGATATCCTGTTTGATTTTTTCTCTCTGATATTCATCCAGCCCATCCCATTTATTGAATACCATGACCAGGGCTCGACCCGCTTCGAGGATATAACCCAGCAAATGCAGGTCCTGGTCGGCCACTTCTCTTTGTGCATCGACCATCATGACAACCACATTGCATTCATCGATGGCCTGCATAGATTTTATAACACTGAATTTTTCAACCGCCTCGTGAACAGAACGGCGACGACGAACTCCTGCTGTATCAATCAGTGTATAACGCTGGCCTTCACGTTCAAAGGGAATATAGATACTGTCGCGTGTTGTACCCGGCATATCAAACACGACCACCCGTTCTTCGCCGAGCACACGATTAACCAGGGTAGATTTACCTACGTTAGGACGGCCGACAAAAGCGACTTTGATTCCCTGCTCTGATTCGTGCGGTAATTCATCATTTTCATCTATTTCAAAGTCTTTTAAGACGCTATCAAGTAAATCATTAATGCCGCGATTTTGTGATGCAGCTATGATCAGAGGATCGCCAAGACCGAGCACATAAAACTCACTACTAACGGATCGCTCATCAAGACCATCGCATTTGTTGACGACCAAAGTAATTTGCTTGCCAGTTCGACGTAACAAATCCGCAATGGCCTGGTCAGCTGCGGTTAAACCTGCACGTGCATCAACCAGAAATAAAATCGCATTAGATTCTTCAATAGCCAGCAAGGTCTGTTTGGCCATATGCGCATCAAGCTCTTCGCTTTCACCACTTAGGCCGCCGGTATCAATAACAACAAACTCCCTGGATTCATACTGACCATGCCCATACTTTCGGTCACGAGTAAGCCCCGGGAAATCAGCAACTAAAGCATCACGACTTTTGGTCAGGACATTGAATAATGTAGATTTACCTACATTGGGTCGACCCACTAATGACAGAACAGGATTCATAATTAAAAATGACCTGAGTTATTCAGCCATTGCCAAATCATTAAGAGTGTAGGAATACAGCATACCATCACGAGTTGTCACAATGATTGCATCATCGGTAACAACTGGCGGAACAAGAACACCATTTACACCGAGAAACTCAGCCTCATGACCACCAATGGTGACTCGCGCAACAAAACGACCATCAAACTTGGACATTACATGTAAATAGCCTTCAGCATCACCAACGATAATATAATCATCAAACAAAACTGGGCGGGTTATATTTCGTGCCTGTAATTTCTCTTGCTTCCACAAAGTTGCACCACTAAAGCGATCAAGCGCCCAAACATGACTACGTTCGTCACTGCTATACACAACTTTTGGATCAACAGTAACACCGCTATATGTAGAGAAATCGCGTGCCCACAAAAACTGACCCTTCTGTACATCAATGGCTGCCATACGACCCTGATAACCAGCGATATATAAAACATAACCAAATAATTCAGCATGCCCATCGACATCGACCAGTCTTTGAATTTCAGAATGTCCCTGCGGAGTAGAAAGTATGACATCCCATATCACTTCACCATTATCGACAGAGAGCGCAACCATCCGTCCATTATCCATACCCGCATAAATTTGATCACGTGCTACCACCAAGAGGCCGTTACCACGTAAAGTTAATGCAGGATTTGTCTGCTGATAACTCCATCGCATCTTTCCAGTTAAACGATCGAGACTCACAATTTGACCATCTACGGTGCGGACTAGAATTGATTCTGCTGCCATTACTGGCAAGGATAAAATCTCACTGGGGACAGCAACCATCCATTTGACCAGGCCGGTTAAGGCGTCGATGGCAATTAATTTTCCATCTTTTGTTGCCACTAACCAGAGTTTCTCATCCCCACCAACACCAGCACTTAATGTTACATCAAGATCAATCTCCTGAATTTGCCGGCCATCTTGAACATCAACAACCGTTACAATACCATCACGACCAGCGGTAATTATTTTGTTTTTTAATAACAAGGGTTCTATAAATAAAAACTGCCGTTCGATAGCCTCATGAGTACGCAATGACCATTGCTCACGCAATTCTTTAGTTGGTTCGAATGACGTTAGCACTGCTGGCGGCTCTGAATTATCATCATTACCTCCACACGCCACTAACATTAAAAAACACGACACCAACAAATAACGAATTATTATCATGCAGCTGGCTCAATCAATTCTGGCTGATTAAGTTTTGAGGAACCCAAATCCTGACGCTTCAACTGTAGCCAACGACTGGCATTAGCCGTACCGGCAATCGCTTTATCATAAGCAATGCGCGCCTGTTCAAGCTCGCCTTTAGCAACAAACATGTCACCTTTAAGTTCTTCATACATAGCATCAAAGGCTACTGCATGTTTAGAAGAAAGCAGATTATTTGCTTCATCATATTTTTTCTGAGCAATCATCACTCTTGCAAGTCTGAGTTGCGCCACGTGTTTAACTTCTTCTTCAACCGCATTTGCTATCGCCCACTGCAAACGTGAAACTGCCTGATCAATATTCCCTGAACTAATTTCATGTTTTGCTACCACCATAGAAGATAGCGCAGCGTAAGGCGTATCTGCATAACCAGCCACCAACTTATCAACTATAGATGAATCCAGAGTACTGCCAGCACTTGCTTCAGCCTGCGCAATGACAGAAACATACATGTCACTAGCTTCTACACTATGCTGATATTGCGTTTGCTGATAAAAATTCCAGCTAGCCAGTGAAAGTCCACCAACAGCCAGACCAATAAACAAAGAGCTCGCATTATCTTTCCACCATTTTTTTAGAGCTTCTAACTGCTGTTCTTCTGTTTCAAAGTCTTGCATTACATTTTCCTAATTATTTTTTTGTAAAAATTCAACAACAGCATCTTGATCAACAATTTGCTGCTCTCTTTCATCGCGTAAATATTTAACAACAACACGACTCGGGTCTTCTTCGCTGACGAATAAAGCTATTTCTGCACCGCTCTTATCTGCTTTTTTCATTTGTGATTTAATGGAACCACCACCACAATGCATTTGTATTTTTAGTTCGGGCAATGCATCACGCAATTTCTCCGACAATTTCAAACTAAGCTCAATATCTTGCTGTGCACGAGGCAGCAAATAGACATCAATTGGTTTTTCCTGAAATGAAACACCGGTTTCTTCCATCAATGCCAATAATCGTTCCATACCGATCGCAAAACCTGCTGCCGGTGACGCCTTGCCACCCAGCTGTTCAACCAGGCCATCGTATCGACCACCTGCACATACTGTTCCCTGCGCACCTAAACTATCTGTTACCCACTCAAAAACAGTTTTACAATAATAATCCAGCCCGCGAACCAGTCTTGGATTAATGCTATAACTCACGCCTGCAGCATCAAGGTAGACCTTAAGACGATTAAAATGTTCAATCGATTCATCATCCAGGTAGTCATGTAAATCAGGCGCATTGGCAATCACTGTTGCCATTTCAGGGTTTTTGCTATCCAGAACACGTAATGGGTTCTTATAAATTCGCCGCAAACTATCTTCATCAAGCTGGTCGCGATGTGTTTCAAGATAATCCACCAGCACTGCTTTATATTTTTTTCTTGATTCAGCTGTTCCAAGCGTATTCAGCTCAAGCCGTAAATCTTTTAAACCCAATTCACGCCAAAGTCGTGAACTAATAATAATCAGCTCTGCGTCAATATCAGCATCTGCAATACCGAACGTTTCAACACCGAGTTGGTGAAATTGTCGATAACGGCCTTTTTGAGGACGTTCATGTCGAAACATCGGCCCCATATACCAGAGACGTCGAATTTGATTATGTAAAATCCCATGCTGGATGCCCGCTCTTACACAACTAGCTGTACCTTCAGGGCGTAAGGTCAAACGATCACCATTTCTGTCATCAAAGGTATACATTTCCTTTTCAACTATATCCGTCACCTCGCCAATGGAGCGACAAAATAAATCAGTTGACTCCACAATTGGCGTGCGAATCTCGCTATATGTGTAAGACTGCATTAGCAGTCTTACTTTTTCTTCAAAAGCCTGCCAGCGTGGTGAGTCTTCAGGCAATACATCATGCATACCACGGATGGATTTAAGCGATTTGGCCATTAATCTTGAATCTATTTACGTTAATGAAAAACTACCTGTTGCTGATCAACAGATATACTGAAATGAGCAATATTGTTTGAACGAATATATTTATCAGCGTTCACTTTTACATCATTCATTTTAATTACTACATACGGGGCATTACCTAGAAAAACCTTGAACGGTGCTGTGCCCTTTAATGTGATACGTTGATCCTGCTGCAACAGATCGAAATACAAATTTTGAGCGTTCGCATCATTCACTTCTACCCATGAAACCTGAGCAGCAGACAATTCTAAAATATCATCGCCTTTTACGATTAACTGATTAATCGGTTTCTGGTTATTTGCATTATCTTCTGATACTTTATTTAATACTTGCTCTGGAACTATATCTATCGGTAATTCTGAAGTCGTCACTTCTGATTTCACAATAATTTCCTGTTGCACAACATCCTGATCAGACACAATAACTTCGTCTTCAGATGAAGACGCTTCATTTCCAATATCATTTTGTTCAATATATGATGATTCCGGCAGAGCCAGTAACGACTGACTTTCTATTTCAGGCTCATTTACCACAATAGCGTTTTTATAATAACTAAATGAAGCATAGATTGCAGTCACAAGCATCATTACAAACACAAAAACCGTTACCATTTTTACTAACGGTGAATTACTACTTGCCTCACTCGGCAATGTGCTACGCGGATGTAAATCGGCTTCAAGTTTGTGAGGCACAGCATTTGCGTACTCTTGCAAAACCAATGCCTCAGATATACCCAGGAACTTTGCATAAACTCTTAAGTAACCCTGCACAAAAGCAGGTTGCGGCAACTGCGCAACATCAGATCGCTCAATAGCATCAATCACTTTTTCAGAAAGATGTATCGCCTTGGCAACTTCAGTTACAGATAGATTTTGTTTTTTACGCTCAAAATATAAGTGCTCACCAAAAGAGAGCACACTATTTTCAGCCTCATCCTTTTTAGCGTTATTTAATTCTGTCACGACGTCCTAACTCCTCTACCAGAACTGCCTGCTCTGAATCTGGAAATTCATCCAGTAATTGTCTTGCATATTTATGATAATGCTCTTTTGCACCTAATGCTCTTTCAGCCTGCACCTGCACCCACAAGCTTTCAGCCGAGGGTGGATTAATTGCATGATAACGCTGGATATAGGCGCGTGATGACATATATTTGCCGGTTTTTATAGACAGCTCAGCCATCGAAATTAACGCTCCTGATAACTCAGGCTCAAGTTTTAATGCTTTACGTAACAGCTTCTCTGCTAACTCATATTTTTCTGCCTGCAATAAACATGTACCCGCATTAGAGTACGCTAAAAATGCCGTTTTATAAAATGGGTTACTATAAGCATCTTTGAATTGAACCATAGCCTCATCGATACGCCCTACTCGACACAAATAAGTTCCATAACTGTTATGCAGTTCTGGATCATTTTCTTTAACATCTAAAGCTTCCTGGTAATATTCTTCCGCTTCTTCCATTTTATCGATTTGCATCAACAAAAAAGCCATAGTCGTATATGCATCAACATTAGTTGAATCCAGTTCGATGGCTTTTAATAGTTTTTCCTGAGCAACCTCATACTGACCACGCCTTAAATAACCAACACCTAACTGAACATTAGTTATCGACGCCTGTTTAAGGTTTAACTCGGCCTTATCTTCCTTTCCTTTGTTCTGCCATATTGAACAGCCCGACAAAGAAAAAACCACTATATAGATTAACAGCCCTGATATTTTATTCATAAATTCATCCCGAATCGGGGCTCCTCAAAACGACGATTACGTCGACTCTTATCTTCAACCTTACCAACTAACTGGCCACAGGCAGCATCAATGTCATCACCGCGCGTACGACGGACAACAGTTGTCATACCTGATTTTATTAAAATCTGACTGAATTGCTCAACCCGCTTCATTGATGAAGTTTTGTAACCTGATCCTGTAAACGGGTTGAAGGGTATCAAATTCATTAATGCTGGAATGCCTTTCAGTAACCTGATCAGCTCTCTGGCGTGTTGATCAGTATCATTAACACCGTCGAGCATGACATATTCAAAAGTAATTCTCGTACGTACATTCTGTTTTTCGATAAATCGACGGCACGCTGGTATTAATTCTTCGAGCGGATATTTTTTATTAATCGGCACCAGTTGATCACGTAATTCATTATTCGTTGCATGCAATGAAACCGCCAGGCGAGAATCCAGCATATCACCCAGTTTATCCATGGTAGGTACAACACCTGCTGTGCTCACTGTCACTCTACGTTTACTCAAGCCATACGCAAAATCATCCATCATGATACGCACTGCTTTAACCACGTTATCAAAGTTCAGTAATGGTTCACCCATGCCCATTAAAACCACATTGGTGACTTTGCGTCCCGGTTTTTTTTCCTGATCAACTAATCGTGTTGCCAGCCAGACTTGCGAAATAATTTCTGCCGTACTCAGGTTACGATTAAAACCTCTTCTCCCTGTTGAACAAAAACTGCAATCTAATGCACAACCGACCTGTGATGAAACGCACAAAGTGCCGCGATCACTTTCAGGAATATAGACAGTTTCAATCTGATTGCCATCATCAAGCTTCAGTACCCACTTACGGGTACCGTCTTCTGACAGCTCGTCCAGCACCACTTCAGGGGCTTTAACTTCAGCCAGCATTTCGAGCTGATCGCGCAATGACTTTGAGACATTGGTCATCTGCTGAAAATCGGCAACATCCTGCTGATGAATCCATTTTAATACCTGACTGGCACGGAAAGGCTTTTCACCAAGCGCAGCAAAAAATGCCACCAGATCATCACGATCCAGATTCAGTAAATTAATTTTTGCAGGTGTCGCAGGTAAACTTATTTCAATCATTATCTCAGTCACTCGGCACTACCGAGGAATTAACTTAACTTTTTGATTTAAAATCAATAAACCCGCGATTTTACGCGGGTTCAGGATGTATAGAAAGCACTGAAACGACCTGAAGTCAGCTTTTTTCCTCAATCCATGCCATCTGGATGGCCTCAAGTATACGCTCACCCGAATGATCTGGCTCATCATCAAAATCATCCAGCTGACAAACCCAGTTACGCAAATCCACAAAATTAACGTACAGGGGATTAATATCTGGGTACTTCTCATCCAGTTCGATTGCAATATCGACTGAATCCGTCCACTTCAAGCTCATAGTACTACCCTTATAAATCAATTATTTTTATATTATTGGCGGGATTATAGCGCCCTTGAGCGAATAAATACGTCACCCGCGCCATGGATACCGACATATTGAACTAATCAGCCGGAAAACCGGCCTGTCTGAGCGCACTAATAACACCTTTGATGCGTATCAAATCACCATCTAACGCTGGCTGCCCGTGCCACCACTGGTAATCAGGCGACTGATGCCCTACCCCCAGATGTACATTGAGCAGATGCTGCCTCATTTTTATCATTTGCTGCCTTGCAGGCATCAGCGCCTGTTCGGAGAATTCGCCTGCGGCCTGTTCGATCAGGCGGTCTGCTTCACGGATTTTTTTACGGGCGATTTCCAGCATGGCTTCACCGTTTTCCAACAATCGCGCCACATATCGTGGTGAGTGGCAGTCCTGACATACGCTCTGCACTTTATCCTGAACTGCTTCTAATTCTGAATCAGCCATAAGATCCTGACGTACGCTGGTACTGACATCGTGCTCGCCTGCATGCATATGACAGTAGCTGCACCCGGGCGTTCTGTAGTTGGCCAATTGCAGTGGCTGCATCCAGTCCTGCTGATCCCCCTCAATTTGCATTAATACGCCATGTTTGGAACTTGCATAACTGTGTACCACCGGGCTTTTGGCGCCGCCATGACATTCGCGGCAGATCTGATCCTGACGAACACTGACCATCACGCTCTCATGCTCATGGCCGTGACAGGCGACACAGTCAACGACAGGCTCTGATTTAGCATGGACACTGTTCCGCCAGCTATTAACCAGCTTATTCTCGGTTTTTTCATGGCACTGTAAACATTGTTTATTCTCGATAACACCAGCGGCAGGCATGAGATTATCAGCCGCTATCGATTGACTGTTAATACCTATAACAGCAAAACAGTACAGCAGGAGTCGAATGCCAGCCGGATTTACCATCAGTTGTGATCCCGGTTGTACTCGGTGTATTCACCCCTGAGCCAGATTTCTTGCAGAATATTGTCGCCTTTATCAGTCTTACCTTTTCTAGACGTATCTTGAATCGCTTTCCCGGCCTCGGCCAGCTGACGTAACCGCTCCGCGTTTTGTGTTATTTTTTCAAGGCTGCTGTCCATGGCCACCTGCCCTTCATTCACAAAAGAGACATCACCGTGGGCTGCGCCTTTGTAAGATTTGAGATTATTGAAATACCACATTTCGAAATAATCCCGCTCAATGGGTGAGACATTATAAAAAGCAGAGGCCTGGCCTTCAAAAAAGCCGATACGTTCACGCTGCATGAAATCACCCGGTACATCGCCGGGATAAGGTGGGCGCTGCGCCGCAGAGGGAGACAGCATGTCATCTGAACGCAAACCTTTGAGTATCGATTCAGCCTGATACAACTTCTGCCACGACTGCTTGCGCTCAGCATCCAACTGCTTTAACTGGCCACTGGCCCAGTCGGGATCATGGCAGTCACTACAGAGTTTTATCCACTGATTGCGCTTTACCTCATTACCCGAAGACATGGGATTGACCTGTTTAATACCAAACCCCCAGATCGACTTATCTGCCACCTGATGTTTGCCATTGTCCATGTGACAGTAGGCACAGGTGGGTACAGGGTAGTTGCCTTTCTTCAGCGGTTTGCTCCAGTCCCAGTTTTTGCCTTCCTGCAGATAAAGCTGGCCATGTTTTGAATGGAAATAGGTTTCATCATCCGGGTGCGGCGGGCCACTGTGACAGGTAATGCAGGCTTCCGGCCGGCGCGCTTCCGCAGCGCTGAAACGATGCCGGCTATGACAGGAATCACACTTGCTCGCCACCGAGTGACATTGCAGGCAGGCGGTGACTTCGGCTTTGGGTTTATCGACAAAGTGTTTGGCATCCAGCGCTCTTTCCATGGCCAGGGAATGACTGGGAAAACCATAACGTTTTTCATCTACAAACTGCTCATGCTGGACGGCATGACAGGCGGCACACACACCGGGTGTGGGCAAATGTAAATCATCGTGGTTGTTACCATGACAATCTGAACAATATACTACGGCCTGGTCATTCACCGGTTTGGAATGCCGGCTTTTGCGCCAGTCATTGACAATACCGGGGGTCACGCCCTGATGACAATCAACGCACTGTTCACCACTAAATTCGCCCTTAACGGATTTAACCGATTCGTAAAAATCATCCGGATTCCAGTAGGCAAAAATGGCTTGTGGCAACCAGTCTCTGGAATAAAGTCCGGCGCCCTCACCCGATTTGCTCCAGTCAACATAATAAAAACCCAGTGGTATCGCAATCGTCACTATCAGTAGAGGGATCCAAAGGTAACGTGTGTGCATGTGCGTGCTTTAACTCTGATACTTCATACGTTGATGATTATTCCACCAACGCAGCAAACCGATAATGATCAACAGAAAAAACGGTGCCAGTGCCAGCCAGCTGCCGAAACTGAATTTTCTATCGGACACGTGGACACTGTCGTTACTCTGGTCGGGCATTAAAAAATCGTCAGCCGACACTGCCTCTGTTTCAACGGGATTAATATTGTTTTGCCAGTAGAGCTGTATCTGCATCATGGTATCCGCAGACGGTGGCGCATATTTCATCACTTCCATATTACGCTGCATTCTTTTTATCAGGTTCGACCCGTCCAGATGACTGTACTGAGCAGGATCCGGCAGGGCATGACATCCACCGCAGTGATTTTCAAAAGCACTGGCACCAACGCCCTGTGGTTTTGCTGTTACAGATTTAAGTGCATGTAAAACCAGATAGTGATTTAACTGATCACGCTCATGCAAAGAAGGCGTTTTAACATTTCCCAATAATCCACCAAATCGATCGGCCACATCCATCAGTACAAACATGCGTTCAAGCACCTGCGGCCATTGCTCGGCGGTGTGGCGACCCGGCCCCGGCAGGGCGTGGCACTGAGTACAGTAAGTCTGCATCAATAAAGCACTCTGGCCACCGGCATCAGGTAACTGCTCGGGCATCAATCCCGGTGGCATCACTTCCGGGTAAACGGCGCACATGTCCAGACCAGCAAAACTGTGACTGGCATAGGCCGATGAAATATTCAGCATAAAAATCAGAAGCAAACCTGGAAAAAAAAATTTCATCACATCACTTCGGTATGACTGCTGGCTGAAAAAGCCGGTACAACTTTATCTGTTTTCGGTGAGACAACCTGACTCAGTGTCCGAATAAAACGCTCATGTGGACGGAAACTTTTTAAAATTCCATCTGCGGCACGGCGACCCGCTGCCACCGCTGTCACCACCAGATCCGGACCCAAGGTGTTATCACCACCTGCATAAATTTTCGGGTTTGAAGTTCGACCGCACTCATCAACAATAATGATGCCCTGCTGATCAGTTTTAATATTCAGCGATATCATCCATGTTTGTGGTTTATTCACCTGCCCCACTGCAAAAATTACCATGTCACAGTTGATGACCTCCTGCCCGCTAATGACTTTATCGAAACGCACACCGGTCACACACTCATCGCCGATCACTTCTATTGGCGCATACTCCAGACGCAGGCGTACACCTTCCTCCCAGGCGACCTGTTTTTCTTTAGGGGTTGCACGCATCGCCTGTTCATTACCGCGATAGGCCATGGTCACTTCTACCGCACCCTGGCGAAGTGCAGAACGTGCGCAATCTATCGCGCTATCACCACCACCAATAA
>Ga0224496_10001841_pt1 | contig 12984 bp, 11 predicted proteins | sample SF_Jul11_sed_USG_2_FD_168127 | JGI IMG/M metagenome (GOLD analysis project Ga0224496, IMG submission 168127) | Sediment microbial communities from San Francisco Bay, California, United States - SF_Jul11_sed_USGS_8_1 | ecosystem: Environmental > Aquatic > Marine > Sediment | place: USA... | reverse complement strand
TCAGCCTTCAGGAGACCGACGGCGAGGCAGTCCTGACCGTGACAGATGACGGCCCGGGTATCCCGATCGAAAAACACGAACTCGTTTTTGAACGCTTCGGCCGCATCGATGCAGCGCGTAACCGCGCCGATGGTGGGACCGGCCTCGGATTGGCGATCACCAAAGAAACGATCGAGCGCCACGGCGGAACGATCACGATCGACGCGAATCACACCGGAGGAGCACGGTTGGTGGTCCGACTCCCCGCCACATAACTCAGACGAGTGTGCTTACGGTTCGCAATATCGAGCCTGGATGCACACTCGTCCGGACAGAACCGCCACCTCACTCAGACGAGTGTGCTTACGGTTCGCATTATCGAGCCTGGATGCACATTCGTTCCCGAGACCCGTGGGACCGCAGCGTGCTGGGCACGAATGGGTAGGCTCACCGTTATGCCATCGACAACATACCGCCCATGAAAGCAGTCAGAGTCACCGCACCTTCAACACTCGAAATCGCCGACGTTCCGATGCCGGAACCCGGCGATCAAGTGTTGATCAAACCGATCACGGTCGGCGTTTGCGGTACGGACGTCAAAGTGTTCACTGGGGCGATTGCGGTTGACTACCCGCGCATTCTCGGGCACGAAGTTATCGGCGAGGTTGTCGCCGCCCCATCGGAATCGGACTTCCAGGCCGGCGATCGTGTGCTCATCGACCCGGCCAGCAGTTGCGGGCATTGCGATCTCTGCACGCGAGGCCGACCGCACCTCTGTCGGAACGCCGGACTCCTGGGCCGCGAAATCGACGGCGTCTTCGCGGATTATGTCCTCGCCCCGACATCTGCGGTACTGGCGGTCCCCGACACGATATCGGTGCAAGCGTCCGGCCTGTTGCAGGTGCTCGGTACCTGCGTGCATGCACTCAGCGCCGTAACCCTGGTTCCGGGCCAGGTCGTGGCAGTGATCGGCCTCGGAGTCGCTGGCCAATTGATGGTCCAGCTCCTCCAGGATCAGGGGGTCACGGTGGCCGGCATCACCCGATCGGAATGGAAGCGCGATCTCGCCGCCCGAAACGGCGCTGCGATGGTCACAGCACCCGAAGACGCGACATCGGCTTTGGCTGACCTCACTTCGGGTCGTGGACCTGACCTGGTAATCGAGGCCGTCGGATACGAGAAGACCCTCGCCCAATCGATTGAGCTGGTCGGCATCGGGGGCGAAGTCATCGTCTTTGGCACCCTGACTGGTGGCACCGAGGGGCTTCCCTACTACCAGCTCTATTACAAGGAACTCACGCTCTACAACCCCCGAGCGGCGCTGATTGGTGACTACGCGGCTGGGATCGAACTGGCGGCCGCGGGCAGACTCGCCTTGGAAACCGTCGTCACCCACGAGCTGACCTTGGACGAAGCTGCCCGAGCCTTCGACCTGGTCCATGACCCATCGTCACTAAAGGTGCTCATGCACATCTAGGGCGTCGGCCACCGACCGGATTCAGTCCGGCGCAGGTGCACCAGCGGAGCAACGATGGCTACCAAGCGGTAGCCCAGGCCCGTCCGCCTACACCATCGACTGCCAGTGACACCTGACCGCTCTTTTGAGCCGGGTCTCCGCCAAGCAGCGCTTCGAGGTCGAGGCCGGTCACCGCCGGGATTCCGAGCGCCCGGGCCGATTCGAACAGGTGGGCGGCCGGGCCGCCACCAGTCGTTATCACGGCCGATGCGTCCCACAGGAGCGCAGCGAGGTTGGGCAACGGATGGGTTCCGACCACAACGTCTCTCGGCCGAAAGTGAGGCACGTCGTGGGGATCCGACACAAAACACATACGGCCGACCGCGGTACCCGGTGCCGCTGCCACCCCGACTCCTAGCTCGCCATGCGCAATGACCGCCGCAGCATCGAACGGTTCCCATCGATCGAACCCGATGCGCGATTTCAGGACGGGCGCGCGTCCCTCTCGGAGGATGGCGATCGCTTCTACCAGTCGCAGATGCCAGGCCAGCTGTGGATCGGCTACGGCACCCGCCGCGACGAGCCCCCGGCAGGCAGTCTCAAGCAATCGGAGTACGGCTTGGGATTGATCGAGGTCGGGGACTCGCAATCCGGCAAAGGCGCTTAACGCCCGCTCGGTCTCGTCGCCCCGAAGTCCTCGCACCAGGCTTGAGGCGCGGTCGCTACCTTTGGCCTTGGTCGTCCGCCATGCTGACGACACCAGGGCCCGTGACTGTTCGATTGCCTCCAAGAGCGCTTCCAGAGGATCGAGATCGAGCGGTTCGACTGGCGCAAGAAAGTAACCAGGAGCCGCCACCGCCCATGGCAAAACCAGCTCTTCTCCGAGTGGACCGGGAAAACGGCGAACCAGTCTGGCGAGGTCAATCATCGCCGGATCTTCAAAAGCCGCCGGAATCTCAACAACAAGGGAAGGCCGCTCTTCGACCTGCATGAGTTGGAGCAGTGTCACTTCGCCATCGACTGCAGCCCACTCACACGAGTTGGCCCCGATCAACTCGTAGGCGGTTCGCAGAGCGGCCGATACGGCACCAATGAGGTCAGGACCCATCAGGTCGATAGCTGATTCCCCAGTCACGATGCCCGACGCAGAAACCCTCCCGTGGGCACCTGGATCCCAGCCCTGAACGAGCGGTGCCGGGGAACCCGCCACCCCGGTTACGGTCACCTCTCCATCCACCAGGCGGGCGACGCCACCGAAGTCCGGGGCAAGGGCGGGCTGAATGAGCACCGCCATCGGAATCGAACCCGGCGCAAGGTCGGCCGCGGCATACCGATCGAGCGTGTGGACGGTAAACGCCGATGCCCAGCATCCGCGGATCGCCTTCGGCGCTTCCTCGGGATGGATGTCGAGGTAGGAGGTAAAGGCGCCTGCCCACTCGCCTCCCGCCTCCAGAACACTCGACGATCGGACGACGAGCGGGTCCCCCAGCGCGCGGGCGGCGTCCATGATTGCCGACTCGAGATCAACATCCATCGCGACCGAACTTACGGTCAGTAGTGCCCCACCAGGACCGCGTCGACCCATCGCTTCGGTTCCCCGCCGCATCGCATCGCGCGACGCCTCGGCCGGCACAACGAACCCCGGTAACACCGCAAGCCCGGCGCGGCGACCCCGGGCCAACCAGGCAGCTTTGCCGCCGGTATGCCCGGGATCCTGCGCTACTTCATCGTCGAGATCGAGCAGCACCGATCAGGCGGTCGAGATGATTTCGTGTTGCTTGTAGGTCGTGACCATCTCGTATCCGGTTTCGGTTACGTAAAGCATTTCCTCAAGCCGAACCCCATGATCATGCAGCTTGCCGTGCTGGGTCTCGAGCGCAAAGGTCATCCCCGTTTCGATTTCGACTGGATGATCCAGCGACCAGATACGGGAAATGACCGGTGGATCGTACTGGGCGAGGCCCAGGCCGTGACCCCAGTTGTTGGCTGCCGCCTGATCCTCTTCCTCGTAGCCCCAGGCTTCTTTGGCGGACGGCCATTTGGCCGCCACGTCTGCGGTCGTGACCCCTGGTTTGACCTCTTCGATCGAGTCCCAGAGCCAACTGTGGGCGGCGTCGTAGGTCGCCTGATGCTCGTCGGTTGGCTTACCACCGACACAATAAGTCCGGTAGCAGCACGATTTGAAACCGTTCCAGGTGAGCGCCGCCAGGTCGATGATGACCAGTTCCCCTGGTCGGATCATTCGGTCCGAGAAGTTCCTCCAGTTCGGCCAGGCGTTCGGTCCGCTCGAAACGATGACATCTTCGACGTCTTCCATGCCCGGAATTGCGTACAGCTGCTCAAACCCGAACGCGGCGACCTCGTTCTCACTCATGCCGGGCTTGATGAAGTTGGTGATTTCGTAGTGAACCTTGTCACAGATCGAGCCAACGATCTGGAACGCCTTGATCTCATCGGGGCTCTTGATGGCCCGGGCATTCATCATCGGAGTCATGCCGTCGGTCCAGTTGATATTCCGCTTCTCGAACTCACGCATCAGGTTGATGTCGATGAAGTCGACTCCGAGTGGCATATCCTTGACGCCAGCCTCTTCGAGATCGTTCATGAGCGCATTGACGAACTTGGTGACTTGTTGTTCGGCGGCCGGACCGACTGCACCCTTGATCCAGATGTATGAGTGACGAATGTTCTCAGCGGGGATCCACGGGTTGTGTTCCTTCAAATGGAACCCGATGTCGCCCTGTTCGTAAACGATGGGTGGCTTTCCGGCCGTCAGGATCACGTACCGCAGCCCCTGCTTGAGGCGGTTCCATCCGGGCGTCAAGGTCGACGAAACATAACGCATGTTCTCGTCGTAGAACAGAAGCAGCGCCCCGAGGCCGGCCTTTTCCATTTCAGCGTGGGCTCGCTTAAGACGCCAATCTCGTACGTTCGCCCAGTTGATGCCTTCCTTCCAGTCGGTACTCATTCCGAAATACGCTTCACGCATCGTGTGCTCCGCTCCCTGCTCGTTGGGTTATGGTCAAAATCAGAACCTGTCCGGAAAGGCTTCCCGGACAATATCCAGGAATTCGTCGTTGTCGAGGAGACCCTTCTTCTCGAGCGACTTGGCCTTGACTTCCGCCAGAATCGCTTCGATATCTTTGGTGTCGGCGTCGTAGATACCGTTCTTGCCGAGCCAGATCGCTACCGAATCAAGTCCTGATCCCTTGCCAAGGACGATCTCGGGAGATTTCTGTCCGACCAATTCGGGCCGGTACGGGAAGGGTTCGGTCAACTCATCCCCGACGTTCTTGACCCACGTCGTGATGATCCCTGATTCGACGTTGTAGAGCATGTCACCGGTGATGGGGCGGTTCGACGGTTGGGTCACGCCCGACAATTCGGCAACCAGTCGCGCAATGTCCGTGAACGTAGCCGTATCGATGCCTGTGTCCACGCCGTACATCGTCAAGAGTGCCAGAACGGTCTCCTCGGTTGGAGCGTTTCCGGCTCGCTCGCCAATACCGCTCACCGTCGTGTGAATGACCGACGCCCCTTCGGCGACGGCCAAGATCGAATTGGCCACGCCCATGCCGAAGTCCATGTGGAAATGCGTTTCCAGGGGAACTCCGAGACGCTCCCTGACGCGTCGCGTGTAGTAGCTCACCGCATGCGGGGAAATCACCCCGAATGTGTCAACCAGAGCAACCTTGTCGACGTGCCCTTCGGTAGCGACTGCCTCAAGATCGTCGAGTAGCTGGGACATCGTCGAGCGAGTCGCATCAATCGGGAAAAACGAAACCTTGAGACCATTGTCATGGGCAAATTTGGTGGACTCGATCGAAGCTTCGATCGCCTTCTCGACCGGCCACTGGTAGGCCTTCTCGATGAGGTGGTGGCTGGCGGGGACTTCCATCACGACGCCTTTGACACCGCAGTCGAGGGCCAACTGGACGTCGGAGATCATGCATCGCGAAAACGCGTAGATCTCGGCGTCGAGGTCGAGAGCGACCATCCTTTTGATGGCCTCGGTGTCGGCTGGGGACACGGCCGGGAGCCCGGCTTCGATGCGGTGAATGCCCGAGGCGGACAGAGCCTCGGCGATACGAACCTTGTCGTCGGCGGTGAACTCCACCCCGGCCTGCTGCTCGCCGTCGCGCAGCGTGACATCGTGGATTTCGATCTTGTCCGGGAAATTGAACCCTTCGGTTACTTCGGGAAGGTAATTCCACGGACTCGAAAAGAACTGGTCAGTTTTCCAGGGCTGATCAGTCATATACGCTCCGATCTCGATGATATTGCATAATATACGATTGTGGTCACGGCTGCTCCGTCCCCAACGCGTTTCCCTACCCCTTGGCGGCCGTTCGCTCGAGCTCCATGGTTTCAAAACGTCCGAGGATTTCCGCTTGCTGAGCGGCGAACTCCGGGTCTGAGGCCTTGCGCGGGAATGGAAGCTCGATCGTGGTGTCGTCAAATACCGTCCCGCCGTGGGCCAGGGTGATGATCCGATTCGAAAGCTGGACTGCCTCCATCACGTCGTGGGTTACGAACAGGACGGTCTTCTTGGTCGCATTCCACATGACCTGAAGTTCCTCACGAAGCGAGCGGGCGGTAATGGCGTCAAGGTGACTGAATGGCTCGTCCATCAAGAGCAGGTCAGGACTCACAGAAAACGCCCTGGCTATGCCTACTCGCTGTTGCATGCCTCCAGATAACTGCCCGGGATACATGTCGTGGGCGTGCCCGAGGCCAACCATTTCCAGATACTTCGATGCGTTCGCTCGACCTTCCTCTTCTGGCAGGTCCGAGACGTACAACATGTTCTGCATCACGGTCCGCCAGGGCAGCAGGCGCGAATCCTGAAAGACGTAACCCAGTCGGGCCTTCTTCCCGTCCTGGGTGACGGTGACCGTACCGGTGCTCGGCGAGTCAACTCCGGAGACAATGTTGAGCAGCGTGCTTTTGCCGCAGCCGGACGGGCCGACTAGCGAAACGAATACCTGACCAGACATCGCAAAACTGATGTCCTGTATCGCCCGCACGGGCCGACCATCCTTGCTGTGAGGCGGAAACGTCTTCGTAAGTTTCTCTATCTGCAACGTTGCCATGCTTTTCTCCTATAGACCAATAGCAGTATTGGTGAAAGATTCCGTGTCGACCGCGCCGACCTCGGCTTTGAGGTCTGAACTTGGCGACGCCCGCCAGCGGAAGGCTCGCCTCTGCAACGGCGACAGAACCAGGCCGTCAAGCAGGAAGATGAAGACGATAAAGATGATTGCCCAGCCAACGAACCCCTTGTAACGGGCGGCGTCATACCAAAGACGAGCTCGCCACCCGACGCCGTCGACGGCCCCGAACCACTCGGCCAGGAGTACGGCGTTCCAGCCGATAATGACCGCGAACCGAAGCCCCGTGAATAGGTAGCCGGTAATTGCCGGCAGCAGCATGCTGCGGATCCGCCTGTTGCGTGGCACTCCGAACGCATCAGACATTCGACGGAGCTCGGGAGACACCGCCCGGACGCCTTGGGCCACATTCACCGCCACGAACGGAGCTGCAGAGAGAATGACGGTGTAGACCGGCGCTTCCCATCCGAGGCCGAACCACATGACCGTCAGGAACGCCCATATGATCGCCGGCAAGGCAAGGAACACGAGAAGTACATCGCTGAGCAAGGCGCGCACGAATGAGAACGAACCAATCAGCAGGCCGACGACGACACCGATCACGAACGCCACGCTGATTCCGATGGCGAAGCGCGGCACCGTTGCCGAAAAGTGTTCCCAAAACTGGCCCGGTCTGACGCCGCCGTGGTCGCCACCGCTCACTTCGCGCCAGATGAAATCCAGTGTCTCCCACGGCGTTGGCACCCGGAAGAAGCTTGCCCCAACTATTTGCCACGCAACAACAAACGCAAAGTACGAGGTCACTCTGGCGCCCCAGCTCGACCGCAGCGCTCGACCGATAGAACTATTGGCGAAGCCTGGCTGCCTACTCATGGTTGCGGCGCTCATGCGGCCTGCTCCCAGGTACGCCAGCGGAATAGCCATCGCTCGACAATGGCGAGACCTCGCTCAATCAGCAACAGAAGAGCGATAAACATAAGCGTCCAGGCCAAGACGCCTGCTATCGAGAATCCCTGAAATGCGAAACGGATCTGGAAGCCAACCCCGTTTGACGATCCGAAGACTTCGGTCAATGCTTCCACTTTCCAGGCGATCGCAAACGAAAGCCGCACCCCCGCGAAGGCGAAGGGCATGATCGATGGGATCAGAATATGGCGGAGCGCTTGGCGATCGCTTCTCCCGAAGGCAGTACTCATGCTCAGCAGATCGCGGTCAACGCCTTCAAGTCCTTCCGCCACGTTGAGCGCGATGAAGGGCATCGAGATGAGACCAACCGCCAAGATCGGACCCTGGAATCCGATACCGAATATCACGAGAGCGATGATTGCGTAGACGATGCCGGGGATGCTCCCTGCCCCGACGACGCCATCATGGAAGAAAGCTTTCCAATATCCCGCCCGGCCCATCATGTAGCCGACCGGGACGCCGACAATCAGAGCGATCATGAAGCCCATAAACGTCTTTGAGATACTGATCAGGAAATCGTCAGCCCACGAGCCACCGCGCACGATTTCCAAGATCTCATTCCACACCTTAAGAGGTCCTGGCAACGTGAACTCGTCAAGTATGACTGCCGATACGAACGCCCAGATGCCGAAAAAGGCAGCCCATCCCATGAAGACGCCGAGGGCTCGCCGGAGACGTACTCCAGCGAGCCCACGGCTCGTATCTTCGGGCGTGGCTGCCTCAGACAACTATGGCGTCACTATGTCGTAGGTGGGTGGGTCTGCTGTTTCCGACAGGCCGGCTCGCTCGAGCATCCCGAACAGTTCTTTTTCGGAGTCGATCCAGGCTTGGTCCAGATAAACCGACGAAACGAACCAGTCGTGTTCGGCTACGTAGTCCTGGATCCAGGCGATTTGTTCGTCGGTCTCGACCGCGAAATGCTCGGGGTAATCGGCCACGAACTGATCTCGGTCGGCGGTCCATGCCTTCACGCCGGTCTCCCACAACTCCAGGAAGAAGGCGACCTCTTCTGGGTGGGACTCATACCAATCGGCCCGAGCCAAGAAGATGTTGATCATCGGGCCTTCATGACCCGGTTTCCCGACCAGCTCGGCATACAAATCGGCTGACGTCTTGCCGTCGTAGAGGACTTTCACCGCGTCGGTCGACAAGAATGGAACCGCAAAGTCGGGCAGAACCAGCGCGCAATCGGTGTCACCGCTTGCTGCCTGGTCGACCGTGTTCGTGTGATCCACAACCACCAGCTCGAAGTCACCGCCATCTACCCGGAAGTCCAGACCGTATAGCTCGTTGGCCAGAACCCCCCAGATGGTCGTCGAGGACAACGTGTCCCAAACGGCAACCTTTCCACCGACGCAGTCTTCGAGGGTGGTGTACTCAGGGTGATCGGGTGACGCTACGAGAATGCTTCGATCGATGTTGTATTTGCCAAAGATGACACTTTCAACACCGAACTCCTGGACAATGGTTGGGACTTCAAAATCGCCAACTGACATGATGTCAGCATTCCCACCGGCGTAAACACCGACCTCATTCCAGGTCGCCGAGTCGAGAATGGCGATATTGGCCTCCGCCTCCATCTGCTCGCGGATACCCGAGTCAACCAAGTAGTCCCATACGGGGTCTGGAGCGAACGCGAATCGAATAACCTTCAGGGCGTCGGGGTCTGTGGTCTCGTCGGGGCCGCTGGTTGAGTCGCCGCCACAGGCAACTGCTACTAGCGCCAACGTCAACAAAACGGCAATCAGTTTTATGGTTTTTCTAGCCATGATTCCTCCTCGATCTCTACTCTTGAGCCGGAAAGCTGCTGATCTAGCATCGCCGAGTCCCGAGTCGCTTCAATGTGTCTCTCCTCCTCCAATACGCGGCTCTATGACCGCACAGTTGTCATCGTGTCGAAACCTTCCTGATGCGCCACGTACCTGAGCATCGTCTCATATCCTCCGGATAGGTGGGCGGCCAATAATGCCTCCAATCGGCGCGGTTGCCCGGCCGACGCTGCGTCAAAGATAAGCCGATGCTCCAGCTGAAGCTTGGCTCGATCGAAGCGGTGGTAGATGCGTGAATAACGATCGGTCGCTCGTCGGATGCGATCGATGATCTCGATGCTGCGCGGCTTGCCAGAGCACAAGTACAGCGGCTCGTGAAACTTCCGATTGAGGTCCAGCCACTCGGACCCGGTGGCCGACTCCAATTGTTCAAGTCGATCCTCCATGATTTCGAGGTCGACCTGAGACAGCAGAGGGAGAGCTTCGCGACATAGGGCGGGTTCGATCGCCAAACGCAGCTCGTACAGTTCCTGAAGGTCGTCGATCGAAAGCGGCGCCACGGTTGCCGTGGAATGGGCCCGAAAGACGACGAGGCCCTCTCCGGCGAGCGTACGCAGGGCATCACGAACCGGGATGCGTGACATCCCCAGGCTGGTCGCCAAGTCGTTCTGATTCAATAACGATCCCGGGGCCAACCCGCCGTCCAGGATCTGCTCGCGGATCTGCCGGGCCGCCAGCTGACCGGCCGTGTGCGGGGCTTGTTGTGCGAGATTATGCGCCATTCTTGGCAGATCCTACATTATGGAATGTATACAATGTGAGGAGCGTAGACGAAACAAGCTGGGTCGTGCCGGGGAATTTCACCTTTTCTGTTCACGAGTCGGATACATCAATACGATGAGCTTGGTGACAGCCAAGGCGAGGAGCGACGGAGCAATGCCCACTGAAAACGCTGGTTCACGAGTCATCGACATCCACTGTCACCTGGCGACCCCCGAGACCAGGCCACTGGCCGCCCCCCACTTCCGGAGTGAATACGAACCGTATGACCACTTCATGGGACAAGACTCGATCGACCACAACAAAGAGATGATCCCGTCGATCGGCGCCCAGCTGTCTGAACCGGGCGCACGCCTCGAGTACATGGATCGAATGGGCGTCGACCTGCAAGGCCTGGCAACGTTCGTCTCCGAGTATTTCTATTGGACGCCCGGCCCACTGGGTGCCGAACTCAGCCGAATGCAGAACGACAAGCTGGCGGCGGCGGCGGCCGACTATCCAGATCGGTATGCGGTTTTCGGAGCCACCGTTCCTCTCCAGGACATCGACTTGGCCATCGCCGAAATGGATCGGGCCGTCGACGACCTCGGCGCCAAGGGACTCCAGATCGGAGGGACGATCGCCGGCCACAACCTTGACGAGGCCCGATTCCGCCCGTTCTGGCAGGCCGTCGCCGCCAAAGGCATCCCGGTGCTTCTGCATCCGAGTGGCTATCCCGAAGGAGATCGGTTCACCGAATACTTCCTGACCAACTGCATAGGTAACCCGCTTGAAACCATGGTCGCCTCCACGAGAATGATCTTCTCGGGGCTGTTCGAGGAACTTCCCGACCTGAAGCTCATTCTGCTTCACGGCGGGGGCTATCAACCGTTCTACACCTCGCGAGCCGATCACACCTGGAAGGTGCGACCCGAGGCCCGTAAACACATTCCCGACCACCCTCCCAGCCACTACATGAAGCAGCTCTATTACGACACGATGGTATTCCAACCGACCTATCTGCGACATCTCGTCGAGATCGTCGGGTCCGACCGGATCATGCTGGGAACCGACTACCCATTCGACATGGCCGAGACCGACCCAAACGGCCTTATCGACGGCGTCGAAGGTTTAACCGATGCCGAACGTCAGGCCATTCGAGGAGGAACCGCGGCCAGGCTGTACGGCGTGTAAGGCGCCAGGCTCACACCACCCCATCATCGAGGTAGGTTTCGAATACAGGCACCGGAGGACCCGTGCGATATCTGAAAGAGCCACTCCCACCGACTGACGAAGTCACCCAGGAAATACGCGAGACCGTCAGCCGGATCCTGTTGGACGTCGAACGCAACGGAACAGCAGCCATTCGTCGGTACTCCGAGCTGTACGACAATTGGTTGCCCGACTCGTTCCGGGTTTCGAAGGAGTCGATCGAACGGGCGTACAGCGAAATGGACGAGAACGTCAGGAACTCCTCCAGGTTCCTGATTGATCAGGTCACAAACTTTGCTCGACTCCAGCGGGCGACCCTGACCGATTTTGAGACTGAGACGCTTCCCGGGGTGATGCTCGGCCAGAAGTGGATCCCCATTTCCAACGTCGGTGCCTACTCCCCTGGCGGCTTCTACCCGTTGATTGCGTCGGCAGTCATGACTGTCGCCACCGCCAAGGTTGCGGAGGTGCCCCGGGTTCTCGCCACCGCTCCCCCGCGCGACAGCAAAGGCATGCATGGCCCCCAACTTTGGGCCATGGTCGAATCGGGAGCCGACGAGATATTTTGCGTCGGTGGGGTGCAGGCGATGGCTGCCATGGCATTCGGGATAGAAGACGCTGAACCAGTCGACATGATCTCGGGCCCGGGTAACGCCTACGTGGCCGAAGCCAAACGCCAACTCTTCGGGAAGGTCGGAATCGATCTGCTCGCCGGCCCGACAGAAATCATGATCATCGCCGACGACTCCGCCGACCCGGCGATTCTGGCCTGCGATCTGCTCGGTCAGGCCGAACATGGCCCCACCTCCCCCGGAATCCTGGCGACGACCTCCGAAGTAATCGGGCGCGAAACCATCCGGGAAGTCCATCGGTGGCTGGAGACCTGGCCGACAGCCGAGATGTCGAGTCGATCCTGGCGTGACTACGGGACGGTCATTGTGGTCGACGACGATGAGGAACTGCGCCAGGTGGCCGATGAGATCGCCCCCGAACACCTCGAAGTGCATACCCGAAACCCTGACTGGTTCGTCGAGCGACTCACCAACTATGGCGGCCTCTTCATCGGCACGCATTCAACCGTCGCTTACGGCGACAAAGCCATGGGGACCAACCACACGCTCCCCACCAGGAAAGCCGCTCGTTACACCGGCGGCCTGTGGGTGGGAAAGTTCCTCAAAACGGTGACCACCTCTCGCTGCACTCCGGAAGGCTCATACATGGTGGCCGAACACTCGGCCGTCGTCGCCGACGCCGAGCTCATGGAAGGCCACGCGGTCAGCGCACGTCTGCGCCTCAACCCCGAGTACTTCCCCGACATCATGGAGTACATCAGTGATTGACCACCGACGGGTCACCGTCATTACCGGAGCGAGTCAAGGCATCGGCGAGGTTATTGCCCATACGTTCGGCGCGGCCGGTGATGCGGTAGTCCTCGCGGCTCGCAACACCGACAATCTCGAACGGGTCGCCAACGAGGTCGAAAGAGCAGGTGGGGAACCGCTCGTACTCGCCACCGACGTCACCGACGTCGAAAGCATCGAATACACCATGGCGAAGACCGTCGAGGCCTTCGGGCGGATCGACGTCGTCGTGGCCAACTCTGGGATTGGCGGGCCAAGCGGCGTGCTGTGGGAACTCAACCCTGATGAGTGGGATGCTGCCTTCGAGGTCAACGTCAAAGGCGTCTTTCTCACTGCGCGCGCAGCTATCCCGCACATGATCCACGCGGGGT
>Ga0224496_10001840_pt1 | contig 12987 bp, 7 predicted proteins | sample SF_Jul11_sed_USG_2_FD_168127 | JGI IMG/M metagenome (GOLD analysis project Ga0224496, IMG submission 168127) | Sediment microbial communities from San Francisco Bay, California, United States - SF_Jul11_sed_USGS_8_1 | ecosystem: Environmental > Aquatic > Marine > Sediment | place: USA... | reverse complement strand
GGGCCGTACGCCGTAGCGGTTCTGTGCGTTTGCCGGAATCAGTTTCTGGTCGATGGTTCCTGCTCTTGATGCCACGTTGCCCTCTTCTTCGGGTTGTTATCGGGACCGTGGATTATAGGCGCTGATCTCGCTCCCGGCCACGGGTGCGGAGTCTCAGCCCAGCCACTCTTTCCAGGCACTCGACACGAAATCGCGCTCCGGCATGAAATCATCCACGTCGCACAGCGCTTTCTGACCGTCGAGCACCCGGTGATGTACGCGAAGCCGGTAGTCCCGATAAATGTCCTGCAGACGATTGCCAACCGCCCTTTCCAGCATGCCAACGGCGACCAGCGCATCCAGCTGCCGGATATTGTCCGAGTAGAAAATCACGTCCGGATGCGTGCTCGCCTCACGCAGCACCAGGTATTGCACCAGGAATTCGATGTCGCCAATGCCCCCGGCACCGTGTTTGAGATCGAAGCGGCTGTCGTCGCTGCTGTCGAGCTCCTTGCGCATCCGGTGCCGCATCGCAATGACGTCGTCGCGCAGCTGATCGCGACGGACCCGCTTACAAAGTGTTTCGTGGCGAATACGCTCGAAAGTCTGCTTGATTTTCTCGCTGCCGGCCACGGCGCGCGCGCGTAACAGGGCCTGGTGCTCCCAGGTCCAGGCGTTTTCTTCCTGGTAACGCTCGAACGCCTCAACACTGGAAACCAGCAATCCGGAACGCCCGTCGGGCCGCAGACGCGTGTCAATTTCGTATAATTCGCCGGATCCGGTCTGGGTAGTCAATAAGTGCACGAGGCGGCGCACGAGGCGGCTGAAGAACATCGTATTGTCGAGCGCTTTGTCGCCGTCTGTCTGTTGTTTCTCGCCTTTCGAGTCGTGCAGAAATACGACATCCAGGTCTGACCCGTAGGAGAGTTCAAGCCCGCCCAGTTTTCCATACCCGACGATGCCAAAACCGGCCTCGTGGACGACTCCGCCCACCACATAGCTCGGCACGCCGTGACGCTCGGTAAGGTCCGCCCAGGCAACATGCAAAGCCTCTTCCAGTACCACCTCGGCGAGCCAGGTAAGCGCATCACTGACTTTCATGATCGGCAACTGATCATTGAAGTCCGCGACCGCGATGCGAAACATCGCCGCGCGCTGAAACTGCGCGATCACCTGCATGCGCGCCTCGCTGTCCGCTGCGATCGTGTCACCGGACCTGCGCCGCAGCTCAGCAGCCAGGTCGGCTTTCGTTACGCCATTGGAGTAGACGCCAGGATCGAGTAACTCATCCAGCAACACGGGATAGCGCGCGATCTGATCCGCGATGTACTGGCTGCGCGCGCACAAGTCGACGAGTCTCGAGAGCGCATTTGGATTTTCATTCAGCAACGCCAGGTAAGCGCTGCGCCGCAATATCTTCTCTGTCACGGCGAGTGCCCGCGACATCGCCATCAGCGGATGCTTCGACGCGGCGGCAAGCTCGACCAGTTTGGGAAGATAGCGCTGCAGTCGGCCGTCCGACACGGAATCGATGATCTGCACCTGCGACGACGATGCGAACGCCACGATTGACTGCGCCAGCTCGGCAGCGCTATCCCCGCCGAGGGCATCAGCCCATTCCTCTATGCCAGCGCGGGATTCCCACAGGCGACTGAACCCCTCTGTCGCCGAAGTCTCGCTACTTTTTCCGCGAATGGCGATCGCTTCGAATTGCGCCGAGATGGCATTGCGATGCCGGTTGAGATCTACGAGCAACTCGCCCCACGAGTTGTAGTTCATTGCGAGACACAGACGTTCGCGATCCATAGCGCTGACAGGCAACTCGTGCGTCTGTTGATCGCGCAGCGCCTGGATGAAGTTCTCCAGTCGACGCAGGTAACGATAAGAGCTGCGGATTTTCTCCGCGTCCTCGACACTAATGCCGCGTTCGCTGACCAGCAGGGGCAGGACCTTCTGCAATTCGCGACATTGCAAAGCGGGCTCGCTGCCGCCGCGAACCAACTGCAGCGCCTGTACGATAAATTCTGCCTCGCGAATACCTCCGGGTCCCAGCTTGACGTTACCGGCGAGTTCCCTGCGGCGCACTTCGGCAGCGATCATCTGCTGCATTTCCCGCACGGATTCAAAAACACCAAAGTCGAGGTAGCGGCGATACACGAAAGGCCGAATGAGCTTGTCGTTCAGCTCATCGGCGACCTCAGCGGGCGGCATCGGACCGACAATTCGCGCTTTTATGTAGGCGTAACGTTCCCAGTCCCGACCGTGCTTCAGCAAGTAGGACTCCAGCGCGGAAAAACTGACGACCGGAGGTCCGCTCTCCCCGAAAGGTCGCAGGCGCGTGTCGATTCTGAATACAAATCCATCGACCGTCGTATCGTCAATCAATGCAATGATCTGCCGGCACAGCCGTCCGAAGTATTCCTCCGCGCTAAGCTCCCGGTCTCCATCCGACTGGCCGTTCTCCGAGTAACAAAAGATCAGGTCTATGTCTGATGAAAAGTTCAGCTCGTGCCCACCCAGTTTTCCCATCCCCAGGATGACGAGCGGTACTGGTCCTCCGCTCGCATTTCGCACTTGCCCAAACCGCGGCTGGAGTTGTTTTTCGGCGTGGCGGGTTGCGGCATCGAGCAGGCGATCGGCAAGCAGCGACAATTGTCCGAGCGTTTCGTCGAGGTCGGCGAGCCCCTGCACTTCTCGCCAGAGGATGCGCAACAGATAGCGGTGGCGGAAGCGACGCAGCTTGGCCTGCACCTCAGGAATGTCCGCATCGCTGCGGCAAACCGCAGCGACGAAGTCCTCCAGCTCGTTGCCGGGCGCACCCGCAAACGACTCTATGTGTTCTATGAACCAGGAAAACTCTCGCAGCAGCACTCGCGCCGCGAACTCGCTGCAAGCAACCAGGCGTACAACCGGTGCGATGAATTCGTCGGGCAAACCTGCATTTTGCTCGGAGAGTCTTTCAAACCAGAGAGCGACCGGCGGACGCAGAAGTTCCGGCAGATCGGCTATATGCCGCGCGACATTGTTTTCCATGCCCGAAGTCTAACCAACCCCATCGCATGCCGACACTATTAGAAGATCAGGACGCGTGGATGCCGAAGTCGACAGGGTCTGGTCGCTGCCGTCTGCTTACGAGCCGTTTTTACGCAGATTCGCCAGGACCGAGTCCAGCGCAACCGGCCTGCCGATATTATGCCCTTGTGCAAAATCGACGCCCAGGTCGCTGATCAGCTGACGCGTTTCCTCGGATTCCACGTATTCGGCGACAGTCTTGAGGCCCATAACTTTCGCAACCTGGGTGATCGCGGCCACCATCGATTCCGATATGCGATTGTGAGTAATGTCACGAATAAATCCGCCATCGATCTTCAGAGTATCGACATTGAAGTTTTTCAGGTAAGCAAATGAGCTTAAACCTGCGCCGAAGTCGTCCAGCGATATCTGGCAACCGCGTTCACGCAGGCGATCGATGAAACTCTGGGCTTTCTTCAGGTTTGAAACTGCAGCCGACTCAGTGATTTCGAAGCTCAACGAAGAATTTGGCAAATCACTGTTGTCGATTTCCTGCTCAATAAACTCGAGAAAATTGTCGTCGCCGAGTGACTGACCGGACAAATTAATCGCAAATACCGCTTTTTGAGCCTTGATCTGCTCCTGCACTTCGACCAGTTTCGCGATCGTGGTCGATACGACCCAACGGTCGATTTGCGGCATCATTCGATAGCGTTCGGCAGCAGAAAACAGGGCGCCGGTTTGCACGCGGCCACCTTCGCCATCTGCCATGCGCAGCAGGATTTCGAATCTTGGAACGTCAGGGTCAGCGTTCAGCGTGGCAATCGGCTGTGCCAGCAGTTCAAATTGACTGCCGTCGAGGGCCTGCTGAATTTCGGCAACCAACTGCATGTCGTCGTAGCGCCGCACGACGCTGCGATTACCCTCATCGTATATTTCAATGCGATCCCGACCGTGCTCTTTTGCCGCTTCGCAAGCCATCCGCGCTGTTGTTAGCGCGTAACCGTCGGCGCCACTGCCCCGATCAAACTCCGCGATGCCGATACTCATGGTGACCTGCAACGAACGGTCGCCTTCCAGGTAACGCAATACACTTGCTCGTTTTCGCACGCCGTTCGCGTATTCCAGGGCCTGATCGGGGCTTGCATGCGTTAACAGCAGGCAGAAATCATCACCTGTCAGTCGCGACAAAACGGCGCTCTTCGGCAAATCACTTTCGAGCAACCTTGCGAAGCGCATGATGACTTCGTCGCCCGCTTTGCGGCTGAATGTATCGTTAACCAGTTGCAGATTATCGAGATCGAAATAGATTATCTGGTGCGAATCCAAATCGGAATTCAGCGCCGCGTAGGATTCCACCAACTGCGCTTCGAAGCCTGCCCTGCTCATCAGCCCTGTCATCGCGTCGAACGACTGCTCGATGACGTATTCGACCTTGCGACCGATATGCGCCATGAAGCGGCGTTCGTTTTTGCTGAATTTGCTCTGATCGACACGGCCGAGTTGCGCCAGTATGCCTTCGACATTGCCGCGATTGTCCAGCAACGGGCACAGCAGTGCCTGGTAACCCGTACTGGCGCTTCCCGGGCTGTCGTCGGCCGGTATTTCGAATACTACGGGTCTGCGCTGCCCATCAAGTCTGGGCATCAACTGGTCGATCAGGTAGCGATCGAGGACTTTGCGATTGACGTCTTTCCAGCTTGAATGCGTTGCGCTGATGCGAATGCGTTTCGACGGAATGAGCAGCACGCTGTAATTGATACCCAGATAGCGACCACTGCGGCCGACGAGCTGCGCAAGGCCGGAGTGGCGCGCCGAGGTGCCGTGGACTTTCTCGTCCACCTCATACACAAACTCCAGCTCTTTCTGCACGCTCTCGACATTGGACTTGAGATCGCGCATCTCCCGGCCGACCCGGATACTTTCTCCGATCATCTCGATCGCCGGCTCGAGGATGGTTTTCAGCAGGCTGGGATTAAAAGACGAGGATTTGCCATCGTTCTTTGAGAACATCGAGATCAATAGCCCCGCCAGGACTTGACCTTCGTCGGCAACCGGCAAGACCAGCACCGTGCGGCCAGAAGGCAGTGTGCGCCGCAACGAGGTATCGTCTGCCAGTAATTTTTCGGCGATTTCCGGCGGCAGCTCGGCGACGAAATTATCGACCTCGTAATCCTCCGCGCCGTCGCTGCTCCAGATGCATTCGTTCCTGCGATCGTAATAGCAAAAACTCTGCGCGCGCGGCACAAGCGAATGCAACAGGCGGCCAGCCTTGCTGATATTTCGCTCTGTAATGAGTGCGTGAACGTCTGCGGCCACTGCGGTCCCGGCGTAATCGATAGTAAAGTACCCAACGATGACAGTGCCCGGGCCTCGCCGCTGTGATTCAAGTCTCAGGTAAAACTACAGAAGCCCTGTGTCTTAGCCACTTTCGGAGGTTTTTGAGCACTTACTCACAAACTTTCCAGCCAGTCGTCGTCGGAGCCTTCGTTGACGCCGGCAAACAGCGGCGTGCTCAGGTAGCGTTCGCCCGTGTCGGGCAGCATCGCAAGGATCACCGAGCCCTTCGGCGCCTTGTCCGCAATGTCCAGCGCCGTTGCCAGCGTCGCGCCTGACGAGATACCGGCGAAAATACCCTCCTTCGTCGCCAGCTCCCGTGATACTTCGATGGCTCGATCGTCCGTTACGGCCATCAACTCATCAAAGACTTCCCGGTTCAAAACTTCGGGAATAAAGTCCGGCGTCCAGCCCTGGATCTTGTGCGGCGACCAGTCAGCACCCGACAGCAGGGACGCTCCCGCGGGTTCTGTTGCGACGATCCTGATGTCAGGGCGCCCTGCTTTGAGGATTTCACCGGCGCCGGTCATCGTGCCACCGGTACCGTAACCCGTCACCCAGTAGTCGAGCCGCTTGCCCGCGAAATCCTTGAGGATTTCCGGGCCGGTCGTGTGGCGGTGATATTCCGGGTTTGCCTCGTTCTCGAACTGGCGCGCGAGGAACCAGCCGTACTTCTTCGCGAGCTCCTCGGCCCTTCGAACCATGCCGGTGCCTCTCTCGGCCGCCGGCGTCAGAATAACCTTGGCGCCCATTCCCCGCATGATCTTACGGCGTTCGATTGAGAACGAGTCAGCCATGGTTGCGACAAATTGATAACCCTTGGCCGCGCAGACCATCGCGAGCGCAATTCCCGTGTTGCCCGAAGTTGCCTCAATCACGGTTTGACCGGGCTTCAGGACACCGCGACGTTCCGCGTCGTTGATAATGGCAAACGCGAGACGGTCCTTGACGGACGAAAGCGGGTTAAACGACTCGACTTTGACGTACAGGTCGACATGGTCGGGAGCCATTCGATTCAGACGGACGATCGGCGTATTGCCGATGGTTTCAAGAATATTGTTGTAGATCATTTTTTTTTAACCTTTGTTAGCGACCCTGAAATCAGGTTTAGCATAATTTTGCGATAAATGCGGCATGGTGCCCGGAAGCTCCGCACCGAGCGCGGCCACTTCACCGACGATCAGCATTGCGGGGGCCGCTACCCTGTTTGCGTCGGCCAGCAAGGTCAACTGACCGAGGGTTCCGCGAATGACGCGTTGCCTGGGTGTCGTACCATTTTCGATGATGGCGACGGGCGTATCCGCTGATCGTCCATTGTCGATCAGCATGTTCATTAAATCCGCAAAGCGCTGCACGGCCATGTAAAACGCAAGCGTTTGCTTTGCTCGCGCCAGTGCCGGCCAGTCGAGACTGTCCACGGAGTCCTTGCCATGAGCCGTTATCAGGGTCACGGACTGTGACAGGTCGCGGTGCGTCAGCGGAATCCCTGCATAGGCGGAACAACCCGCGGCTGCGGTGATGCCTGGGACAACCTGGTAACGCAGTCCGGCGCCCCTGAGGGCTTCAGCCTCTTCTCCGCCACGCCCGAAGATAAAGGGGTCGCCGCCCTTCAAGCGGCACACACGTTTGCCCGAACGTACAAGACCGACCAACAGGGCATTAATCTCGTCCTGCGAGTTCACGCGACATCCCGGCGTTTTGCCCACGGAAATCCGGTCAGCGTCGCGCCGGGCCAGTCCCAGCACTTCTTCTGAAACCAGCCGGTCGTGCAGGATGACGTCGGCGGTCTGCAGGATTTGCAGCGCACGAATCGTGAGCAGGCCCGGGTCGCCCGGTCCCGCGCCGACCAGCCAGGCCTCGCCGCTTTCCCCGGCCCTTAATGTCTGCAACAGTTCGCGCATTGCCGCCTCCGCGCCGGCAACGTCGCCGGCAATCGCCATGCTCGCGGCCGGGCCGTCGAAAACGGCTTCCCAAAAACGGCGCCGACTCAGGAGATCGCTGCACCGGTTGCTCACGCGCTCGCGCCAGGCGCGGGCGAGGCTCGCCAGTTTTGCGAGCCCTACAGGCAGCAGCAATTCAATCTGCGCGCGCAGCTTGCGAGCGAGTACTGGCGCCGCACCGCCCGAGGAGATGGCGACGATGACAGGGCTGCGGTCAACGATCGCCGGCGTGATGTAGCTGCAATTCGCAACATCATCCACACCGTTGCAGAAAGTGCCGGCCGCCGTTGCGGCGCGGTAGACCGCCTGTTCAACGGCTGGATTGCCGGTCGCGCTGACAACGAGCCAGTGACCGGCAACATCGGCGGCTCGAAATTCGCGGCGGAGAAGTAGGTGCCCGCCGCCGGCCGCCAGGGACGCGATCGCCGCGCTGATATCCGGCGCCACAACGGTAATCACGGCACCAGCCGATGCCAGCAGTCGATATTTCCGCTCCGCCACGGCACCGCCGCCAACGATGAGGCAGGATCGATCGCGCAAATCGAGAAAGGCCGGGAAATAGTCCATTGAGCTGTCCGCAACAGGGATGGGCCACTATAGGCGAGGCACCCGCAAGCCCAAAAGACACACTGTTTCTGCTGATATAGCTTTGGGTTATAAGAATCTGTTATACCTGCCGCGGGTGAAACTGATCCGGCCGCTAGCGGTCACATACTCCAACAGGGGCTCAGGAACGAAACGACCGGCATGAAGCTGCAACAACTCAAATACCTGCTCGCGATTGTCGATAACGGCATGAACATCACCGCCGCGGCTGAGCGGATGTACACCAGCCAGCCCGGTGTCAGCAAACAACTCAAGCTGCTCGAAGAAGAACTCGGTTTGCAGCTGTTCACCCGCAAGGGTAAGAGTCTCGGTGGCATCACGCCGGCCGGCCACCAGGTCATTGACCGCGCGAGAATTATCATGCGCGAGGCGGACAACATTCGCAGTCTCGCCTCGGAGTTTTACCAGGAGGAAGAAGGCTCATTGTCGATCGCCACGACGCATACGCAGGCACGGTATGTGTTGCCCGATATTGTTGCCGAGTTTCGCAAACGCTTTCCCAAAGTCGGTCTTAACCTGCACCAGGGAACCTCCGAGCAAATCGCTGACATGGTCGCAGCCAATAACATCGACTTTGCGATTGCAACCGGCTCCAACGATCTGTTTTCCGACCTGATGCTGGTGCCCAGTTACCGATGGGATCGCTCCATCATCGTGCCGAAAGGGCACGAACTAACGAAACTCGATCGCAAGATCACACTTGCGGATCTCGCGAAATATCCGCTCGTCACCTACGTCTTCAGTTTTGGCGGTCAATCGTCGCTAAAGCGTGCGTTTGAGAAAGAAGGTCTCGATCCCGATGTGGTGTTCACGGCACGCGATGCCGACGTGATCAAGACATACGTTCGTATGGGTCTCGGCGTCGGTATCGTCGCCAGCATGGCGGCCGATTGCGACGACCGCAAGGACCTCGAAGTCATTGCAGCGGAGGGCCTGTTCCCGCGCAGCACAACCTGGATAGGCTACCGCAAGAACACCGTACTTCGAGCATATATGGTTGAATTTATTAGACTTTTTGCATCCCACATTTCGGCGCAGCAGCTCGACGATATCCGCCGGGCAGCCTCGCAGGAAGACATAGACCGCTTGTTTGACCCCGCCCGACTACCGGTCCGTGGCGGTTGCTCCGACAGCGTTACAGAAGCCGCCTGAGCGAAACTCAGTCCGGCTTGTAGCCCGGACCCTTCAGGAACCGGCCCGGCCTTGCTCCGGTCATCTCGCCATCCGCCAGCACCACCTCACCATTTACAACCACGTGCTGCACTCCGGTTGCATTCTGATGGGGTTCGGCAAAGGTCGCATGATCCTGGATCGTCGCCGGATCAAAGATGACGACATCTGCAAAATAGCCGGCCTTGAGCGCACCGCGATCCTGGATTTTCAGGTTGCCAGCGGGAAAACTGGTCAGCCTGCGAATGGCTTCCGACAATGAAATAACTTTTTCGTCGCGTACGTATTTGCCGAGCAGCCGGGCAAACGTGCCGTAAGCGCGCGGATGAGGATTGGACAGCAGGAATACACCTTCCGGCGTCATCGATTCGGCATCGGAACCAAAGGCCATCCACGGCTGTGCGATCTTCTTTTTCACATTCTCTTCCGACATCAGGAAATAAATCGCGCCCACCCGGCTGCCATCCTCGACGACCAGGTCCATCATCGTAGTCACGGGCGAGGTGCCGCGCATCGCGGCAACCTCTGCCAGTGTCTTGCCGGTCAGGTGTTTCAGGTCCGGGTTCTTGAAGCTGTTGAGCAGTACGCGATCCGCCGATCCCGCCGCGAGATACAGGTTTTCCCACTCGTCAGAAGGTGTCGCTATTTCGCGCTGCAACTTTTCGCGCACCTCGGGATCCTTAAGACGCGCGGCCCAGGCGTCGTAGCCACCTTCCTGCACCCAGGGGGGCATTGATGCGTCCAGTCCCGTCGCGCCCGCCGTGTAGGTGTACATATCGGCGGTAATATCGAGGCCATCGGCCCTTGCCGCTTCGATGCGTTCAAAGACCGCGTCCAGCTTGCCGTGGTTCTCTTCGCCAGCCGCTTTCAGGTGATAAATCTCGGCACCGATGTTAGCCGCTCGCGCAATCGCAATCAGTTCATCGACCGCTTCAAGCAACTGGTGACCTTCATTGCGGATGTGGGAAATATAGCGCCCGCCGAATTCGGCAGCGACTTCATTCAACGCAATTAACTCGTCGGTCCTGGCGTAAAACGCCGGTGCGTAGATCAGCGAAGAACCGACCCCGAGCGCGCCTTCCTGCATCGCAGTGCGCACCAGTTCTCGCATCCGCTCCAGCTCTTCGTCCGTCGGTGCGCGATCGGCAAACCCGATTTCGTGAATGCGAACGGTTGTGGCACCGACAAATGAAGCGACGTTTGTCGCGATCCCGCGCTTCTCGAGGTATTGCAGGTACTCGCCCAGTGTTCGCCACTCGACCTCAAACCTGATATCGCCCTGGTTGCTCACAAGACGATCGGCCATCGCGTCACTGAGCGGACCCATCGACCAACCCTCGCCCATGACTTCGAGCGTGACGCCCTGGCGGATATCGCTTTGCGAAGCGCCGTCCTCGATCAGGGTCTGGGTGGCCCAACTCAGCATGTTGATGAATCCGGGCGCGACCGCCAGGCCGGTCGCATCAATCGTCTGCCTGGCGTCGCCGAGATTTTTTCCGACAGCGACGATGCGATCGCCGGTGATTGCGACGTCCGCCATTTGCGGCTCGCTCCCGTAGCCGTCATAAACCGAGCCGTTAATGATCAGAAGATCGAAGTTCCCGGCCGCTGGCGCATCGGGCGCTTCCGTCCGGGAACAGGACGCGAGCAGAATGATCAGGGAGGACAGGCACAGGAGCTTCTTAAACATGGGGTCGCCTCGGGACAGGTCAGCGCATCATCCTGATCAATATGACGACCGATGTCTACGGCAGTCAGGCAGTTTGGGCTTTCGCGAAATTCTTTCCAAAATCGAGTTCGTGCAAGCCGCACTCGCGTTTCAGCCCGAAGAACCGTGTTTCCTCGACCGTATCGACATCACGCAGCGATTTTGTCGTGTGCACATCGCCGATGGATACATAGCCTTTCTCCCATAATGGGTGATAAGGCAGATCGTACTTCTTCAGGTAATTGAAGATGTCCCGGTCCGTCCAGTCCGCAATAGGGTACACCTTGAAACGGTCGCCCGACCTTTCGACAAACGGCGTTCCGGATCGCTCGATCGATTGGCCGCGTCGCAGGCCCGAGAACCAGGTGCCAACATCGAGTTCTTCAATCGCGCGCTGCATTGGCGCTACCTTGTTCTCCTGGTTATAGGATTCGATGCCGGGCAAACCCTGCTCCCAGCGCTTGCCGTCCACCGCCTCCTGCCAGGCACCCGATCGCTCTGGTTTGTAAACCCTGAGCTCGAGCCTGAGCCTCGCGGTCAATTCCGCGACGAATCGATAGGTCTCCGGGAACAGGTAGCCAGAATCGATAAGAACGACGGGAATGTCCGGTGCTTGCTGCGTCACGAGGTGCAACATCACGGCGGACTGCGCGCCAAAACTCGAACTGACGATGTGTTGGCCGGGCAGCGTTTTCAGTGCCGAGGCAATTCTTTCTTCAGCGCTCATGAATCTGCCTCCCTGCACGTACTTCCCGAACAGTGCCTGTGCGCACCAGGAAATCGCCGAAGTGTTCACCCTCATCGCGCTGCGCGGCAAAATCCGTGAATAGTGGTTGCAGCGTTTCCAGTACTTCCGCTTCATTGGCGTTATCGAGCACGGGCGCGCCAAGACGCTCGCCTGCAAATCCGGCGCCCAGAAACACCGTGTAACGGCCGGGCCCTTTGCCAACCAGACCGATCTCGGCGATATAGGGTCGGGCGCAGCCATTAGGGCAACCCGTCATCCGGATCGTAATCGGCTCATCGGCCAGCCCCAGTCCCGCGAGCATCGCGTCGAGCTTGTCGATTAGCGCAGGCAGGTAACGCTCGCTTTCCGCCATCGCCAGCCCGCAGGTCGGAAACGCGACACAGGCCATCGAGTTCAGTCGCAAGCGACTGGCGTGCACACTGTTTTCGATACCGTATTCGATCAGCAAGGCTTCAATCTCAGCTTTCGCTTTGTCCGCGACCTTGCTGACGATCAGGTTCTGATTGGGCGTCAGTCGAAACTCCGTGTCATGCCGTTCTGCAATAGCGCGAAGACCACTCAACAGCCGCCGCTCGCCGAAATCGCCGACTCGGCCATTCTCGATGAATAAACCGTAATGCCAGGCGCCAACGTCGTCGCGCAGCCAGCCGTACACGTCACCGTTGGCAACGAACGCGAATTTCTCTGCGGCCGAAAATTTGACGCTGGAGCGACGTTCAACTTCGCCCCGGAACCAGTCGATACCGCGATCCTCGATCGTGTACTTGAGGCGCGCGTGCTTGCGATTGCTGCGGTCGCCGTAGTCGCGCTGCGTCATGACCACAGCTTCCGCTACTGCGAGCAAATTCTCGGGACCGATAAAGCCCATGACATCGGCAAGTCGAGGATAGGTGTCCGTCTCACCGTGCGTCATCCCCATGCCACCACCAACGGTTACGTTGAAGCCAGCGATTTTTCCGTCCCTGATGATCGTGATGAAGCCCAGGTCCTGTGCGAACACGTCGACATCATTCTGCGGCGGGATGACGAAAGCCGCCTTGAATTTTCGCGGTAAATACGTGTCGCCATAAATTGGTTCGATCTCCCTTTCGGAGGAGTCGAGTTTTTTGCCGTCCAGCCAGATCTCGTGGTACGCGCGCGTCTTTGGCATCAAATGCTCCGACAGCGCCTCGGCACAGGCTTGTACTTGACGGTGTACCGATGACAGGGCCGGCAATGGCGGAGACATCACATTGCGATTGACATCGCCGCAGGCTGCGATGGTGTCAAGCGTCGAGCGATTGATATCGGCAACAGTCTCCCTGAGATTGCGCTTGATAACACCGTGAAACTGAATCGCCTGGCGCGTGGTCAGGCGGATTGTCCGGTTCGCATGCTGCGTCGCGATACGATCCATACCCAGCCATTGCGAAGTCGTGAGTAGACCTCCCGGAATCCGGGCACGTATCATGAAGCTATAGGCTGACTCGAGTTTCTGTCGCGTACGT
>Ga0224496_10001839_pt1 | contig 12988 bp, 11 predicted proteins | sample SF_Jul11_sed_USG_2_FD_168127 | JGI IMG/M metagenome (GOLD analysis project Ga0224496, IMG submission 168127) | Sediment microbial communities from San Francisco Bay, California, United States - SF_Jul11_sed_USGS_8_1 | ecosystem: Environmental > Aquatic > Marine > Sediment | place: USA... | reverse complement strand
CGTCATGTCGTTCGGACTCGACCTCGGCAAGGTCACCGGTCCACTTGTCGCTGGGCTGGTTGCTGATGCAATCGGCCTATCGAAAGCCTTCGTGTGGATGCCGGCAGCTCTGTTCCTGACTTATCTTCTTCTGCTATCGATATCCAGATTCCTGCGGCAACCGGTGACCACCTAGGAGCTATTCCATGCCTTTCGCCAGCGTGAACGACATAACCATCCATTACCAGATAACCGGGACTGGCCCTCCGCTTGTCTTGATTGCAGGCACTGGCTATCCGGGCGCCACTTTTCGCCCTCCGTTTGTGGATGAACTGGCCAAGCGGTCGACCGTGATCACATTCGACCACCGGGGTACCGGCCAATCCGAGTCTTCCGACGGGCCATACTCCACGAGGCTGTTCGCTACCGACTGCATCGAGTTATGCCGATCCATCGGGTTCGAGTCGGCCCATTTTTTGGGCCACTCCATGGGTGGGCGGGTCGCTCAGTGGGTGGCTCTGGATCATCCTGACACTGTCCATTCGTTGGTTCTGGCAGCAACCGGCCCTGGACGCTATCGCTCTGACACCCATTTCTCTCGAGGGATACCCGTCTTGACAGCAAAGCAAATGATCGAACTCGGATACGAACGGTACATCGCTGATCACATTGCCGAAACCTTCTTCCCACCTCGATTTGTCGAACAACATCCCGACGTTGTCGACGATCTCGTCGCTGCCTTCTGGGAGAACCGTCCCTCGTTGGAGGATTATCTGAAACACATCGACGCTCGTCAACATCATCAGACGGCAGACCTACTCAATGGAATCACCGCCCCCTGTCTGATAATGGTGGGAGATTACGACACCGGGGCCCGGGGCACTGGCAGTCACCTCGAGCAGTCTGAATATCTAGCGGCTCACTTACCGAAGGCACGGATGGTTGTACTGGATGGATCATCACACGGCTTCTTCTGGCAGGATCCAACCGAGACGGCCGTCCAGGTGGCAGACTGGGTTGAGGAGCACAACTGATGACGCTCCTCCTATCCGAAGAAGACGTGGTCGCCTCGCTGGATATGCGCTCGACCATCGACGCCCTTGAAGTTGGATTCCGCTCGCTAGCGGTCGGCGAAGCGGTCAACCGACCCCGCTCGCACACCTATACCCGTCGCAGCCCATCAACGAACTATCTGTTCAAGACAATGGATGGCTCCATACCGTCTTTTGGTGTGCACGCACTCCGCATCTCGTCGGATATGGTCGAAGAGGTCGGCGAACGCCGAAACAAGATCCCGGCGGCACCCGGTAACCGGTTCGTAGGGTTGATCATGCTCTTCGACATCGACGAACTTGTTCCTCTCGCGATCATGCCCGACGGTGCCCTTCAAAGGACCCGGGTCGGAGCGACGAGCGCTCTGGCCGCCCGCCATATGGCTCGGACCGAAGCCAGAACCGTCGGCATTATCGGTAGCGGGTGGCAGGCAATGACCCAGCTTGAGGGTCTGGTGGTTGAGCGATCGGTCACCTCCGCCCTCGTATACAGTCCGACCGCAGCTCACCTCGACCAGTTCTGTGCCAAGGCGTCACAACAGTTCAACATAGACGTGACAGGTGGTGGCTCAGCACAAGATGTCATCGATCAGTCCGATATCGTGGCCCTCGCCACCAACTCCATGAGTCCCGTGATCGATGGAAGCTGGTTGCGACCCGGTCTCCACATCGGATCCGTACAAGGCTACGAACTCGACCAGTCAACCCTGCAGCGCGCCGACGTGATCGGCGTGCGCAGCGAGCATCCGGCGACTCACCACTTCGCTCCGGGCCAAGCCCCCAAAGAAGCACGCCAAGAGCCACAGCTTGACCCGGCAGTCGGTGCCAAGATGGCAACTTTGGGTGACATCATCATGGGCCGGTCGGGTAGGACGTCAGATGATCAAGTCACCCTGTTCGTTGGGTCGCATGTAGGAGCCAGCGCCGGCCTCGGTGTCCAGTTCGCGGCTGCCGCCATCGCCGTATTCCGCAAGGCGCAACTTTCGGGCTTGGGTCGAGAACTTCCCACCGAATGGTTTACCCAGTTGGGAAAACCCTGACGACACGTCGGAGACGCCGACACCAAATACCGGGTCGCTAGTGTTTCTGGCTGTTCGGCCCTTCGGTGGATTCCAGGTACGCGAACATGCTGTCGTTGGCGAGGCCAAGCGCTGCCTTGTCTTGCTTGATGGCGGCAATGGTTTCGGCGGCCGTTTCGGTTATCGACATCTTGAGATTGAGATCTTTGGCAATTGCCAATGCAATGGATAGATCATCCTCAGCCCAGGGCATAGGACGAGCCCGCTCCCAGGTCTCAAGTGCCCAGTTCCCTCCGCTGCCAGCCAACACCGCCGCTCGTAGGGCTCCTTGATCCATTCCGAAGCGCATGCCAAGCTCCATGGCCTCGCGATTGCCGGCCACCGCGATCCACAAGAGCAGGTTGTTGATGGTTTTTGCCAGTTGGCCCGCACCGATATCCCCAACATGGATGATGTCGGACGCGAACGCCTCCATTACATTGCGCCAGGCCTCGGCGACGCCCTGGTCGCCTCCGGTCAGAACCAACAAGGAGCCCTCGATGGCGGCGTGATGCGACCGCGAAAGGGTCGCGTCGAGGACGTCGATGCCCTTCGGTAGTAGCCGGCGAGCGATCTCGACCGGGAGGTCGGGTGCAACCGTGCTGGCGATGAACACAACATGGCCCGGATGGGCCCCGGCGACGATCCCGGTTTCTTTATTCAGGCAAGCATCAAGTACTTGATCTCCCATTCCGACGATCACGAACGTCGCGTCGCTTCTGGCCGCGGCAGCCGCGGGCGAGGCGCACGCCGTCACACCGAGTTGACGGACCCGATCTTGGACTTCGGGAGAAACGTCATACCCAAAGACTTCGTTTCCTGATCGAACCAGATGTCCGGCGATCGGCATCCCCATGACCCCCAGGCCCACCACCGCCACCCGGCGGCTCACAGCTCCGCCTCACACACCACATCAACAAGCACCGGACGCCGGTCAACCACAACCGAACGAACGGCTGCGGTCAGGGCAGCAGTCAAGTCGTCGGGGTTCTCGATTGGCCCATGAGCGATCCAGCCAAACGAGCGAGCCAGAGTTGCATAGTCGGGATCCGGATCTGTGAGCGAGACGCCGACGCCGGCGCGATCCATCGGGCGGTTTCGAAGCTTTGCCATGGTTTGCTGATGAGTTACGTCGTTTCCATATGCCCGGTTGTTGACCATCACCATCAGCATGGGCAAACGATGGTGACTGGCTACCCAGAGTGCAGATGCGTCGAACATCAGATCTCCGTCGGGTTGAAGCGCAACCACCAGTTTGTCTGGATCATCCCGATGGGCAAGTGCGACTCCCAGCGAAATACCGATTTGGGCTGCCGTGCCGAGGGATCGGCCAGGATGCCGATCTGGTTTCTCGAAATCCCAGAGGCGACTGGCCCAGCCGTTTGCAGTACCAGCACTCAAAACCCAATCCTGGTCAACAATCGCCTCGCCAACAGCAGCTACGAGGCGAGCGTAGGTGATCGTGGGTGACGACTTTCTGCCAGCCTGCTGCCACTCGGCCCTCATCGCGGCAGCGGTGGCCTCAATTCGCTCACACCAGTCGGACCGCACGACGTCCGCTTCCTTGCGGCGCTCAAGGCCTGCGATGATCTGGGGAATGGCCAGGGACGTATCTGCCAGAACAGATAGATCGGGGCGGTAAAACTGCCCATGATGGGATGCCCAGGAGGATATCTCCAGATCCCCGAAACCGACATCGACGAGTTGCGCTCCAGGGGCAAGACGGGGCGGCAGTCCCGGATCGTTTTTCCCAAGCAGTCCAGTCTGCGCTCCAACGTCCTTGACATCGAGCAAGACGACGAGGTCTGCGCTGCCAATCAAACCGGTCCCAGTCGCGTTCAGCCGATGTCGCGTGGGAAAGCTGAGGCGCAAGTTGGTATCGACTACTCCACTGCCTGAGAGCTCGGCCAGACGCTGGAGTGGCTCCCACATGTCCGGATCACGGCCTACATAACCTGCTACCAGCATCGGTCTCTCGGCGGCAGCCAGCCGGTCAACGAGATCGGCAATCGCGGCAGGGTCCGGGGCGATCCTGCTTGGCTCAGAGGGCATGGGAGGATCCGACATACCGACATCCAGCGCCAGCTCTTGCAGCTCAGAGTCAATCGAAACGTACGTCGGTCCTTGCGGCATCGATCGAGCAATGGTGAATGCCCGGTCGAGGGAATCAGGAATTGCCTCCGCCGAGAATGGATGATCGTCCCACTTGGTGAAGGAACGGAGTGTCTCGTTCTGGCTATTGGCAGTGTGGATCCAATCTATCCAGGGACGGCGACGGGCTTGGTCCATCGGGCCAGCTCCGCCCACGATCAACATGGGTGCTCGATCGACATAGGCGTAGTAAACGCCAAGAGACGCATGTAATAGGCCGACCAGGTCATGGACCATGACACCCATCGTTTTCCCTGTCGCTTTTGCGTAACCATGGGCCATTCCGACCGCGATTTTCTCATGGGGAACCTCGATCATCTCCGGCGCTCCAGGAAAGTTCACCAAGGAGTCGTGAATGCCGCGAAAGGATGCGCCAGGATTCAGAGCGATGTGCTGTATTCCAAGTCGAGCAAGACGGGCGACGATCACGTCGGACACGTACTCGGGGGTTGTCAACGAGCAGCTTCCCGTAAAGGTCGACTTCGGCGCTCCAATGAGGACACGATGCTGTCCCAGGCGAGGAGTTGGTGGCCCATTGCAACGTCGCGGTCAGACGCTGCCGCCTCGATCATGGCCTTGCGAATCTGTCGTCCGTCAAGGCCAAGGGCAGGTCCAACGAGTTGGTCAATCGCGGTTTCGTCTCCATCCCATTTGATTATGGAAGCCATTTCCCTGATCGTGTCCAGCAAGATGCTCCGGACCGCATCCTCGCCCGGCAGACCCAACTCCACCGTTAGGTCGATCCTGGATAGCACGGCCGCGTCGAGGTTCTCAGGATAATTGCTCGTCATCACCGTCATCACGTTATCGAGTTGAGCGGCCACGAAATCCATTCCGGTCAGAAACGCGTTCGTGCCTCGATGGACGTCAATGGGGTTGACGTCCAGGGCGAGGCTGCGCCGATCGGTCGCAATCGTTTCGACTTCGTCGAACAATACGAAGACGAACTCGGCTTCCTCGGCCAGGTCCGGCAAGGTGTGCTCAAGCAGCTTCGCCACGGTTTTCGGAGTCGACCCAAGGAGATCACCAGAAAGGGAGAAACAGTCGATCTCCACAAAGATCGATCTGCTTTCGGTCTGCTCGAACAGAATCGTTGCCGCCTGCTGGGCAAATCCTCGGGCCAACGTCGTTTTGCCGGTGCCGGGTGGACCCTCGAGAAGCACCATCCTATGCATGGGGATGGAGATCTCCGAGGTTCCTCGCAGCGTCAGCAGCCCGAGCAACGCGAAGTTGAGCAGGGAGTCCTTGATCCGTGGGTCAACGATGATGCGATCCCACCTGTCGACCCATTGCGGGTCAGGCAACTCCCAGCACGAGACGACGCTGGACGTATCGATGAGAGGATGGATGAGAGGCACGGATCAGTCCCCTGTAGCCAGGGCGCAGCTACTGAATCGGGTGTCGCTCGATCTGATGGAGACCCAGGGCTTTGATCGAAAACGTGTCTTGTACCGCCAGATACCGAGCCGTCTCAGTTTCCGAATCGTTGAAGTGCTGATGCCACATCCAGAGCGGGAAGCTGAACATGTCGCCCTCTTTCCAGTCGATGCGCTCTGGCTCGCTGTCGTCCCAGCTGATGATCGAATGACCAACGCCTTTGACGATGTAGATCACGGCCTCGGTGGTGTGGCGATGATTGACAGAACGACCGAGCGGAGGCATCTCGCTGAGGTGCGGTTGGAGTCGAATATCGCCGCCCAACTTGAAGAAGGCAGCCTTGGTATTGCGGTATTTACGGGGCACCAGCGGATAGTGTTTGAGGTCGCGAACGACGAGCGCTTCTATGGCGGGGTTCTTCTGGTTCCATACCTCTCGCTGGCCCATCTCGCTGTTCTCGGTCTGACTGAGAGCCTGTTCGCGGACCTCGACCCTGTTTTCTACTTTCGACATGATTCCGTCCTCCGTGCGGCAACTTTAATGTACACTAGCGCGGTGATGGCAGTTTTGGATCCAATTTCTTCCCTTTCACAAGACGGCCGCGTCTGGCGCCCAACCGGTCCCAAAACCAGGTTCAACCACCCAGGCAGGTCACCATTCGGTCACACTCGACACCGACCCGTCCCGGGCGCAACCCGCCGCAACAGCTGCCCACAATCAGGGCGCCATTCCTGACGTGAGTGTCCTACCTGCTTTCGACCTCGACCGCCCCGTTTCGCTGAGCGAAGCCTTGAGCCTTATTTCAGAAGAAGCCGTCCCCTACAACGGCGGGACCGAGTTGCTGCTTGCCATGCGAGCCGGATTTCTCCGTCCTGATCGACTAGTAGACCTCAAGCGCATTCCTGAGCTCAAACGCATCGAGGTTGCCGATGACCAGGTAATCATCGGTGGTGGCGCTACCCACGACGAGGCTTCCGGCCACGACGGGATCCGTGCGACGCTGCCAGTCCTTGCGGAAACGCTATCCAAGCTGGGGAATCCCCGTGTGCGTGCTGCCGGAACGCTGGGCGGGAATCTATGCTTCGCCGAACCGAAGTCTGATGTCGCGACAGTTCTCATGGCCCTCGACGCATCAGTTCGCCTGCTCGGCGGGTCGCCGGATGGCACAACCACGCGCGACGTACCAGTCGCGGAGTTCATAGTCGGACCATACACAACGACTCGAACATCCGCCGAGATCCTCAGCCAGATCCGAATCCCGGTCGACACGCAGTCGCGGATGACTTACATGAAGTATCAGACAATGGAACGACCCACGGTAGGCGTGGCAGTGTCAAAATCGCCGAACCGCACGGTCGCCGTCATTGGCGCCATCGGACCGATTCCGGAGGTATTCCAGGCTGCCACGCTCGATGACCTCGACCCGGAAACCATCGCGGCGGCACTCGACGTCATCGAGGATCTGACCGGTGCCGACGACTACAAGCGCCATATCGCCGCGCTCCTGATCGCCCGCGCCATCGAAAAGGTGGCGGCCGGGTGACCTCTCCCATCAGCATCAAAGTAACGATCAATGGAAGGGCGACGTCCCATCACGTTCCGCCGCGCATGATCCTGGCCGAGTTCCTTAGGGATCAACTCGGGTTGACAGGCACCAAGATCAGTTGCGAGATCCAGGTGTGCGGAGCATGCACCGTGCTCGTAGACGGCAAACCGATCAGTTCGTGCACCTACCTCGCCGCCGACATCGACGGACGGGAAGTCATGACGATCGAAGGTGTAGCCGAAGGCGACTCGCTCCATCCGATTCAACAGGCCTTCGTCGACCACAACGCCCTTCAATGTGGGTTCTGCACGCCGGGCTTTGTCATGGCAACATTGGCCCTCCTTGCCGAAAACCAGAACCCTACCGAGGACGACGTAGCCCATTACCTTGAGGGCAATATCTGCCGCTGTACCGGGTATCGACCCATCATCAAGGCGGTCATCGACGCCGCCGATCGTATGGGAACATCATGACCGGCATGTCGGAAGAGCGTGTAGATGCGCATGCCAAGGTGACGGGCAAAGCGCTATATGCGCTCGATCTGACAGTATCGGGCATGCTGCACGGGCATCTCGTGCGCTCGACAAGAGCACATGCGACCATTCGCAGCATCGACGTGGCTGCGGCGCTAGCCACCGAGGGAGTGGTCGCGGCGATCACGGCCGATGATCTGGGGGACCTGTTTGCCCGCTACGGGCACATCGTTGCCGATCACCCCATCCTTGCGATCGACAAAGTTCGCTATTACGGCGAGCCCGTCGTCCTCGTTGTTGCCGACAACCCGTATGCGGCCGCCGATGGCGCGTCCCACGTCCGAGTTCGATACGCCGACCTACCGGTGATGATCAACCCCGAGGACGCTCTGGCCGAGGGAGCCGAGCGCATTCACAGCGAAGATTACGAATACGGCGATCGGTCATTTGAGGAGGCGCAATCCACCCTTGGCGACTCCAATCTCGCTCATGTGGCGGATCTGGAGTGGGGCGACGTCGATGGCGCCTTTGCGTCCGCACCGCATGTCGTCGAATCCAACGTCACATATCCCATGCTCTATGCCTACGCGATGGAGCCGTACAACGCGGTGGCCTGGTTCGATGAGGGCGAGCTGGAAGTAGTTTCCACCGCCCAACATCCGTTCCAGGTCCGTTCCGATCTGGCAAGGATCTTCTCCCTGCCGCTAAACCAGGTCCGAGTTCGTTCTCCGCTCCTCGGCGGCGGCTACGGATCGAAGTCTTACACGAAGGTGGAACCGCTAGCCGCAGTCGCAGCCTGGATCACGGGACGTCCCGTCAAGGTGGCGACCGATGTTGATGGTGCCATCCACACCACTCGGGCGGACGGCGCCACCATCCGAGTTCGCTCCGCCTTTGCCGATGACGGCGCAATCCTCGCCCGCGACTTCGACATCACGTTCAACACGGGAGCGTACGCCGACAACGGCCCATTGGTCCTGGCCAAAGCGGTCAACCGCTGTTACGGACCTTATCTCATCCCCAATGTCCGCGTACGTGGCCGAGCTGTTTTCACCAACACCGTCCCCACCTCTTCGTACCGGGGGTTTGGCGCACCCCAGGGCAACCTGGCGGGCGAATTGAACCTGGATCAAGCCGCCGAAAAAATCGGCATCGACCCGGCCGAGATTCGGCGGCGCAACCTGGTTCCGCCGGGCGGCCGCCACCTTCCCGGCAAGCGAGGGATGGACGCCGATCTCGTCGGAGATCTGGAGCTCGTTCTCGACGCATTGGGATGGAAACAGGACCAAAAGCTGCCGTTGCGCGGGACCGGTTTCGGGTGCTCGGCTTCGGACGCCGGGGCATTCCCCGTCTCGACCGCGACGGTTCGCTTGTTCCCGGATGGCTCCGTAACCGTGCTCACCGGGTCTACCGAGATGGGCCAGGGAAGTCGGACCGCCCTGGCTCAGATCGCCGCAAGGGAGCTCGGTATCAAGCTCGATCGAGTGAGAGTGGTGCAGTCCGACACGGCTGCCACGCCGTATGAGCGAACCACTGGCGCCAGCCGGACGACGACCTTGACCGGCCTAGCCGTCCAGCGTGCCTGTCGCGATGCTCTTCGGAAACTCGAGGAGATAGGCGCCGAGAAGATGGATTGCACGATCGAGGAGGTCAAGACGGCCGACGGAGTCGTGGCGGGTCCTCAAGGTGAACTCGGCTACGACGAAGCGATCCAGTGGTGGTTTGGAGGAGTGCAGGGCGAGATCACCGGCGTCGGAGTTGTCCGTCGGGCAGGCGACCTGAAGGAACTTCCCCCGTTCTGGGAAATCGGCATGGTCGGCGTCACCGTCACGGTGGATCGCGATACTGGCCGACCCACCGTTGAGCATCTCGTCACCGTCGGCGACGTCGGACATGCCATCAACCCGGCGATGGTGGAAGGTCAGGACCTTGGCGCAGCCACCCAAGGTCTCGGTGCTGCTCTCTTCGAGGAGCTGATCTACGACGGTCCGCAACTCGTCAATCCCAACCTTGTCGACTACCGGGTTCCCCGAACCACCGACGTTCCCAAGCGGATCGACACGATCATTGTGGAAAACGCCGACGGGGTCGGACCATACGGTGCCAAGGGTTCAGGTGAAGGTTCCCTGAACCCGATCGGTGGAGCAGTTGCCTCAGCGGTCGCGAGGGCGATCGGGGTCTGGCCGAACGAGCTACCACTCACCCCCGAGCGGGTCTGGCGTCTCATGCAGACCCGTCAAGTCTCGGATATCGATTCATAGCTTGATACATCGAAGTTGCCGACAGAAGGGTTACATACATGAAGGAACGCGATGTTCGCTTCTATTCAGAGGGGATCGAGATCTCCGGTATCGTGCGGACGCCCGATGGGCCTGGCAATGGTGCTGGCATCGTTCAAGGTCCAGGATGGCTGGGCCTCAAGGACGCCAAACTCTACCTCCCGTATCACGAGGCAATGACCTCGGCAGGATTCACGGTGCTGATCTTCGATTACCGGGGCTTTGGCGGTTCGGGCGAGGGCACCCTCTCTCCCAAGACACAACTCGAAGATCTCATAAACGCCGTGACCTACCTGCAAACGCTCGACGGGATTGAACGGGTTGGTGTCTTTGGGTCGGGTGGCACCGGTGGTGGCAACGCCGTCTTGCTGGCTGCCAACGACCCCCGGGTCATGTGTGCCGTCAGTCAGGTGCCGGTATCGGATGGGGCCGACTGGCTCATGCGGATGCGGGCCACCGAAGACGAATGGGATGCTTTCCTCAAACGACTCGCCGCTGATCGAAGCAACCGAGTCCTCACAGGCCACGGCGAGATGGTGCATCCCCGCGAAGAGATCATGATCCCCTCCGCCGAGCGCCGGACTACAACCGTCAAGAAAGATGTCGACGGCCGGATTCCCAACGAAGTCCCATTGGCGGCAGCCGACGAAATCCTGGCCTACCAGCCCGGCGAAGCAGCTACGAAAGTTGCCGGTCTCATGATCGTGGCGGTCGAGAATGATCTCGTAACTCCGACCGATCACGCTGAGGCCTTATTCCATGCTGCGGTCGCCCCCAAGAAGCTGGTGATGCAGCACAACACCACGCATTACGCCGCCTATCAACAGTACGGAGATGAAGTCATCCCCATGATGGTCGCATGGTTTGAACGCCACATTGGTGGCCCCCAAGGATCAGAAGTCGAAAGGATCGAGGTCGGATTATGAGACGAGTGATCACCGGAGGCGACGTCTTCGTCGACGGGGCACGCCGCACCCTTGACATCGTCATCAACGGCGAAGCCATCGAGGCGATAGTGGCTCCGGGCGCAGGTCCAACTGACACCGAAGCGATCGATGCGACTGGTCTGGTCGCCATTCCTGGCGGGGTCGATGTTCATGTCCACACCCGCGAACCCGGGTACACGCACAAAGAAGATCTCATTACCGTCAGTCGTGCCGCTGCCGCCGGGGGCTACACCACCATCTTCGGCATGCCCAACCTGGATCCCCCGACGATGACGACCGAGGATCTTGACTCCGTATTGGGGATGTACGCCGAGAAATGCATCGTCGATTACAACCACAACCCGGCCGCCAAGCTCATCGACGAGATCCCGGCAATGGCCGAGCGAGGGATCGCGGCGTACAAGATCTATATGGTCGTAGACACCGGTCGCACCTACCCGCACCCGGCTGCGATCGGAGTCCACGACCACGGCGAACTACTGCGAGCCATGGAGGCGGTCGCCAAGACTGGGCTGAGGCTCATGGTCCATCCTCACGATCAAGCGATCATGGACGTGGTCGAACAAGAGTTCTGGGCGAAGGGTGACCGGAGTCCGGTCGCTTACGGGAAAACGCTCGCAACCGGCAACGGCATCATCTGGGACACCGCCACGGCAACACTCTTGCGACTCGCCGAAGCAACGGGGTGCAAACTCCACATCGTTCACGCCCAGACAATCCGGCAAATTGAGATGTTCAAAGAAGCCAGGGCCAGGGGCGTAGATGTCACCGCCGAAACCAACCATTGGGCTCTGTTCCTCGGCCGCATGTCCGATATCGAGGAGCAGGGATCGTACGTCTTGTCCTATCACGTGCCCGATCATCACCGCGAAGCCGTCTGGGAAGCGATGGCCGACGGGACCATCAACATGCTGTCGTCTGACCATGCCCCACATACTCGCGAGGAGAAGGAGGTCGGTTGGACCGATGCCTGGGCAGCGCACACAGGCACACCAGGCATTCAGGAGCAACTCCCCCTCATGATCAACGCCATGCACGAGGGCCGTATCACCCTGGACCGCCTCGTCGATCTGGTCTCGACAGCACCGGCCAAGGTGTTTGGCTTGAACAAGAAAGGTTCGTTGGCACCAGGATCCGACGCCGACATCGCGTTGCTCGACCTTAACAAGGTGTGGACGATCACCAACGAGGGTGTGCAGTCCAAGATCGGGTGGACGCCCTATCACGGGCGAGAAATCAAGGGTGCCGTTGCCCACACGATGGTGCGTGGCACCGACGTCTGGGCAGGCGGCACCGTGGTTGGAAAGCCCGGTCACGGGAAGTTCGCTATTTCGGAGGTGCAGCTATGAAGTTTGGACTACTACTCCCGCATTTCGGCGAGTACGCCGACAAAGACGCCATCCTTGATGGTGCCCGCCTGGCGGAAGGACTGGGTTTTGATTCGGTGTGGGTGCGCGATCATCTCCTGTTTGAACCTCATGGAGAGTTCGAATCGGCAGCCACCGACTTCTACGAGCCACTAACGGTCTTGACAGCCGTTGGCGCCGTCACCGAACAAATAACCCTCGGGACTGCCACACTGATCCCGTATCGCCACCCACTTGTCACCGCCTTCACATTGGCTTCAATGACCCACCTCTTTGGCGACCGGATCATTGCTGGTTGGGGGGCGGGAACGTTTGATCACGAATTCGACGCCGTTGGGATGGGCGGTATCTTCCGACCCGAACTCGTCGAGTCCAACGCCCGCATCTTTGAGAAGGTGTGGGCGGAGGACAATGTGACCTACTCCGACGATCACTTTTCGTTCGAGAACGTGAATCTGTACCCAAAGCCGACAGGCAAGATCCCGTTCTGGTATGGCGGAGCGACACCGGCATCTGCTCGACGGGCGGCAGAATACTGTGACGGCTGGATGCCAGGTCGCATCACCCTCAAGACGATTGAGAAGCGGGTCGCGGCCATGGCTGGACTCGTAGCCGAGAACGGTCGACCTATGCCAACAGTAGGCGTGGTTCCGCCTACGACCATCGCGACCACCGAAGCCGAGGCCTGGGCAGGTACCAGCGTTGAAGGGCTGTTGAAGTGGGCCAATGATCGCGGCAAATGGTGGGTGAAGCCTGAGT
>Ga0224496_10001838_pt1 | contig 12989 bp, 9 predicted proteins | sample SF_Jul11_sed_USG_2_FD_168127 | JGI IMG/M metagenome (GOLD analysis project Ga0224496, IMG submission 168127) | Sediment microbial communities from San Francisco Bay, California, United States - SF_Jul11_sed_USGS_8_1 | ecosystem: Environmental > Aquatic > Marine > Sediment | place: USA... | reverse complement strand
ATGTCCTATTCGATGTCGATCTTAACGGTCGAAGCCGCCAATTATTCGGAACCTTTCAATAGCGTGGGTTACGTAGCTGGATTCGGCATGGCTTATTACTTTGGCGATTTCGCGATAGCGCCTCAATATATCTTTCTTTCAGGTAAGGCCAAGTTCGGAGATGTAACCACGGCGGTAGGCTCGATGCAGTCTCAACTCACGGTCAAGGCCGAATTTTAGAATATAATTAAACCAATTGATCTGATTGATAAAACCGAGATGAAAATAACAAACTTTCTTCTTATTCTGATTGCTGCCGGTATCATGACCAGTCTGTTTTCCTGCAAGGAAAACAATAACTTTATCGCCGATCTTCAAGAGGCTGATTTTATTAAAAAAGCCGCCAAATATATCAGTTACGATCAGGATTACAGCACCCGCGTCAATGGGGTTTACAAGTTATCCCTCAACGGGTCTCAGGCCTTTTCTGCTGATTACTGGAACTGGAACTACCCGACTCCATTTTTGAATAATGATCCCAGTTGGATTTACCCTGCGCCATTTTTGGAAAATAACGATGAGACCATCAGCGTCATCAAGATCATGAGCGATCCTTTGCCGGAGAACTCTCATCAATTTACGGCCAATCAGCCCTTCGCCGACGGCGTTTTCCCTACGAAACAAGCCAGCACAGGCATTATCAGGCCGATTCCCCTTTCCGCCAGAACGATTCAGACCTATAATACCAGTGGTGACGAGATTACTAACGCTTATCCGCCCACCTATAATGTATATTACGACAATATGACGGGAAAGCTGGACAAAACGGTCGAAACGGTTTTCGACGCGACCGGCGGTCATCTGAGCCTTATGATTAAAACTTTTTTGGAAGACCCCAGGGAATACAGCGATTATTATCTCTCGGGTTTTTCATACCGCACCGGAATCAACGATGACTTCATCGGATCGACCACGACCTTAATCGAAGCGGACGCAACCGGCGGCAACTACAAGGAAACCTACACCTACCGGAATTTCGATGCGACTGGCGCTCTGGGAGATTTTAGCATGAACAGTTTCGGCACTGAAAACGGCTTTAATATCGCAAAAAAAATCACGATCAAAACCCATTTCACAGAAGCGTCAGGGGATATCCCAGCCAATACCATTATCGAGGAAACGTTAAAATACACCAGTGGTGATGTCCCCGTTTTCAAGGAAATGGCTACTTATTCCTATCAGGATTTTCCGTTAAGAAAACTCAGCGGCTATCAGTTTTCCAGCTACAATGTGACCGGCGATACCCTGACTTTAACGACCCTGCAGGAAAAGGACTACACCGATGGTTTTGAGACCACCGAAAGGGTTTACAGCATCAGCAACGGTGTATCTCTTTTAACCTCGACCAAGGAATACGCCCGTGACACCCAAGGAAGAATAAGCGGACTTGAAATCAAAAACGACCAGGGAATCCCTCTTTACCGGGAAATCTATACTTTCGACTCCAGCAACAGGACCGATACCGTCAGATCCCACGATGTCGACGCGTCGACCGATTTAAACAGTTGCAATGCCACGAAAAACATCGATTATATCTATGAGACCATTCCGACGGCGACCCAGGACTTCAAAAGAATCTCGAAGATTTATTACGCCTGCAAAGCCGATAACAGCGCGATCAACGCCGATCAGCCTTTATCGAAAGGCTCCATCACCTATAATGAAATGGGTTTGCCGACTTTGGTCCAAACCTTTACCTGGTTTGCGGGAAATTATGTTTTAAATACCCAGACTGGTGTCGAGTACAATTCCACCGGCGCCAAAACCAAACTGCAAAACTATAGCGTAACCTCGGGTATCGCAACCCCATCCAGCTACACCCTTTATGAGTACGACACGCGGCATTTTTTAACTTCGACGAAAAATTATGACGCTTCGGGTGATTTCTCATCCAACTTTGATGTTACCACCTACACCTATAAATAATGCGCTTGAAGGACCCGGCTTTGAATTTTCTCACCTCGACCAGGTCGCTTCATCCAACTAAAAGTAAGCAAATCCGAATCCACTTAATAATATTGAGCCAAAAATCAGTTTTTTCCCTTTTGAGTTTTCGATGATTTCCAACTTGTTAAATTGATGCCGCTACCCGTTAAATTTTTTGGACCCAGAGACATCAAGTGGCATGTCAAGCGTTACTTAGAGTCTATCGACCATCAGCTCAAAGATAAAGTCGCCGTCGATCTCCCCGCGGGTGAGGGCTATACCTCTAAAATCCTCTACCAACTCGGAGCGAAGGTCCGGGCTTACGACCTCTTTCCCGAGAGTTTCGGGTTTAGAGATCTACCTTGTGAATTCGCCGATCTTTCCGATAGCTTGCCTCTGGATACTGGTAGCGTGGATTTCTTGATCTGTCAGGAAGGAATAGAGCACCTGCCGGATCAGTTTTTCGCTTTCAAGGAATTCAACCGGGTACTCAAAGATCAGGGCCGGTTGATTATCACCACGCCCAACTACTCAAACCTACGTTCAAAACTAAGCTACCTTCTAAGTGAAAGCGAGCGGTATGTTTCTTATATGCCGCCAAACGAAGTAGACTCCATCTGGGCATCCGACATCGGAGACACGGCAAGCGGTTCAAAAAAACTCCGTTTTTACTGGGGTCATATTTTCCTGATCGGCATCCAAAAACTTCGCATGCTGGCTAATATAAGCGGATTTCGTATCAAAAAAATCCATCCCGTCAAGATTACCAACTCGTCTTTAGTCCTGTTTTTTATTTTTTACCCTTTAATCTTATCGGTGAGTTTTTTATCCTATCTGAAAATATTTTTTAAGACCAAAAACGATTCTCTTGCCCGCAAAGTCTATACCGAACAGATTAAACTCAACCTTCATCCAACCGTGCTTTTGGGATCGCATCTTTTCATCGAATTTGAGAAACTGGAAAGTCTTGAGAAGTCCCTGGAGAGAATCAATCTCCAAAACTTGTGATTTCCCACTCCCGAAACCGCCTAGTTATTCTTGTTTCTTTTTAAAGCCACCAGACTCATCACCAACATAAAAAACAGGAAGAACCCTCCCAAAGATAGCAATTGGGGCCAATTTTCCCAAAGCGATTGATTTTGAAGCATCACTTTCCTTGAAATAATATTGGCGTGAGTCAGGGGAAGGCCGTAGGATATCCACTGGAAAACCAGCGGAAAGCTCTCGATTCTCCAGATCATATCTGAAAGAAATATCTGCGGCAGAATAACAAGCGGAATAAACTGAATAGCCTGGAACTCGTTCATCGCCATAAAGGAAGCCAAAAGGCCCATCGTCAGGGCAACGATCATGATTAAAAACAGGGTGACCCCCAGAGCGAAAAGTTGGTGCGGCGTGAAGCTGATCTGAATTAAAGCCAGGATGTAGCCGATGATGATCAATGCCTGGACGCTTGAAAAAATGATAAATCCAGAAATATAGCCCAGGATAATCTGAGAAAAGGAGACAGGCGCGATTAAAAGCCTCTCCAGTGTTCCCCTGACCCTTTCGCGCTGAAAAGTGATGGTGGAGATGATAAAGGTAAAAAAGAAAACGAAAAAGGTCGGAAAAACCGGTAAAAAATAATCGATCAACCGATAATCCTCCGAGCCGTACAGGTAATGTTTCTTAATCTCGATCGCCTTGATGTTCACCGAATTGGCGCACTTGGCGGAGCATTCCGCGTCGATCACCACCGGCATCGTTTCGGTCAGGTCATCCATCGCCTCCGCGATAGAGGAAAATATAGCCGCCGTGCTGGTTGGCCTGGATCCTTCCAGGTAGATGTGAATCGCCCCCCTTTCTCCGGCGAAACGCTCAGAAAGCAATTGCTGGTCCATATATAAAATCCCATGCGCCTTCCCTTTCTTCATCTCCTCCATTATCAGTCGGTCCAACTCGGCCGGGTCGGTTTCTTTGTCCGGAATATCCAAAGAGACGATCTCGATATCCTCGTCCTCCTCAATAACCGAGACAAGCGGGTACTCGTAAAACCGGGCGACTCCCCGGGTCACGACTCCCAACTTCGCCTTTTCGTCCTCTAACAGCGCGTAATAGATCAAGGTCATCACCACGATCGGCACCAAAAGAAAAAACGCCATCGTTCTTCTGTCCCGGATTATTTCCTGGATGATCCTTAACGCGATCCACCGGATGGCCAATTTCCCCTCCCTTACTTTAGATTCGTTGACCTGACGAAAGCGGCTTCCAGATTATTGGCCTGAAACCGTTTCATAATATCAAAAGGTTTACCCTGCTGGATGATTTTGCCTTCCCTCAGGAACACGACTTGATCGCTTCTTTCGGCTTCGGAAATGTGATGAGTGGTGATGATGATGGAGACTCCCTGTTTGACCAACAGGTCCACCCAGTCCCAGAATTTCAGCCTTAAGACGGGATCGACCCCTGCGGTCGGCTCATCGAGTATTAAAAGAGGGGGATTGTGAATCAAGGCGGTCGCCAATAAAACCCTTCTCACCATCCCTCCCGACAAATTAGAAAGAACCTCTTTTTTTTTATCCCCCAGTTCCACCAATTCGAGGATATCGTTAAGCCTGTCTTCCAAAGGCCTCCCGCTGAGTCCGTATATCCGTCCGAAAAAGCGGATGTTTTCTGAAACCGTGAGTCCCGGGTAGACCGCTGTCTGCTGCGGCATGTAGCCGACCCTGCGCCTGATCATCCGGGAAGTGGGAGTCCATTTTCCAAAGAGGGTGATCTTGCCGTGGGTCGGCTCAATCAACCCGGTGATCATCCGCAACAAGGTCGTCTTGCCTGAACCGTTTGGCCCCAGGAGACCGAATTTCAACCCTTCGGGTATATTCAGGTTGAGATTATCAATTGCGGTTAGTTTGCCAAAACGCTTCGTTAAACCTTCGATTTTCAGCATCATTCGCCTTTTATCATTTGCGGATAAGCGATAACAGATCTCACAAAACTGGACATTAAAATCTCCTGATCGTCTATAATCATAGCAGAATGCTCCGAACCCAAACCTATTATAGCTTCTAAATTGATATTATACAATCATCCTTGTGAAGTATAAGCCCACCAGCTTCGAATTAAAGATTAATTCTTGCAAAATACCCTGACCTAAAATAAACTGAAAACAGGAACAAAGAGAACCCCTTGCCAAGGTATTAAAATGCTTAAGAAGTGTCATGAGTGTGGAGAGTTGATCAGTTCGCACTCCGTTGCCTGCCGAAAGTGCGGCACAAAGGTTAGTAATCCCAATGTCATCAAAAAAGCGGGAACAGCCATAAAAAGAACGGTTTATACCTCAAAAAGCACCAAGGTTAAATAGTTCCGTTTGTCGCGGACTTCCTTGTCCCCTTTTTTTATTCTTGTACGGCTAACCGTTGTCTTTATAATTATTTTCCAAAATCGCTTTTAAGCTTTATTGATTTTATTAAAATCAATATGCTTCATTATGCCCTGAAGGTAAAAAAAGCCCTATTGCCGTTTATCAACCAATCTCATCGAATGACGCTGTGAAAACCATAGCCCGAAAAGCCAAGGAAGCTTTTATCCAAATTGCCGCCTACGATACGGCTTCAAAAAACAAGATTCTTTTGGAAATCAGCGACCAAATACGGGAACACAAACATCAAATTCAAGACGCCAATGAAAAGGACTTGATTGCCGCTCGAAAATTGCTGGAGGCCGGCGCTTTAACCCAGCCTCTGTTAGACCGGCTTGTCCTCAAAGACGAGAAAATTGATTTGCTCTGCGCCTATCTGGAGCAGGTCGCCAAGCTAAGCGATCCAGTGGGTAAAAGACAATTCGCCATGAAGCTTGACCAGGGACTGGAGTTAGAAAGAGTTTCCTGCCCAATCGGAGTGATCGCCGTCATTTTCGAGAGCCGCCCCGAGGTGGTCATCCAGGTCTCCAGCCTCAGCTTAAAATCAGGCAACGCCGTCATCTTAAAGGGTGGTACCGAGGCCAGTCACACGAACCGGATTTTATTTGAGTTGTTGGACCAGGTTCTTCAAAAACATGGGCTGGGTGGCGCCGTTAATTTGATCGAGACTCGGGAAGACGTGGCTCGACTACTGGACCAGGACGAATCAATCGACCTGATCATTCCAAGAGGGAGCAATGCCTTTGTCCGCTATATCCAGGACAACACCAAGATCCCGGTCCTGGGTCACTCCGCTGGAATCTGCCATATCTACGTAGACGAGAAGGCCGACTTAGCCCAGGCTGTACCCGTGATCATCGATTCCAAAACGGATTACCCCTCGGCCTGCAACGCGGTCGAAACGCTTTTGGTCCACCGGACGGTCGCCGAATCTCTTTTCTCGACTTTACTGGGGGAGATGCGGGAGAAAAATATCCTCATGAAGGGATGTGATAAAACCCTTGAAATCGCCGATAAATTAAGAATCGAGATCGAAAAGGCCTCTGAGGAAGACTGGGGCCGTGAGTACTCCGACCTGACCTTGTCGATCAAGCTCGTCGATAGTCTTTCTGAAGCGGTCGATCATATCAACCGTTACGGCTCACATCATACCGATTCGATCCTGACAATGGACGACCAAACCGCTCAGTGGTTCATGCAGCGGGTCGATTCCGCCTGTGTTTTTCACAACGCGTCCACCCGCTTCTCTGACGGCTACGTTTTCGGACTGGGGGCCGAAGTGGGCATCAGCACCAACAAAACCCACTCCAGAGGACCCGTCGGTTTGGATGGGATGGTCATTTACAAGTATCGTTTAAAAGGTAGCGGGCAGATTAAGGCCACCTATTCGGGGAAAAACCCCAGGCCATTTCTACATAGCCCCCTTTAATCAAAATCGATTTCATCGGTTAAAGCAAATGATGAAAAACATAATCCTGTCGAAGCTTGAGGAACTTTCCCAAACCATCATGGATCAGACGGAGATTCCAGAGGGAGTCCTAAAAGAGATCGAGGATCAGATTGACCAAATAAGCGATCAAATCCTTAGACCGGCTCAAATCGAAGAGGCTCCAAAACCCCTGGCGTCTAATAACCAGGATGTCATCGAGATATGGTCGGATGGGGCCTGCTTCGGCAATCCGGGGCCTGGCGGTTGGGCATGCGTTATCAAAACCGGAGAGGAAACCTTCGAGTATTCCGGTTTTCTGGATAAAACAACTAATAACATCATGGAGATGACCGCGGCCTTGGAAGGGATAAAAAAAACAGCCCCGGGCTCTAAACTCAACCTCACTTCGGACAGTCAGTATCTCATCAAGGGTATGACTTCCTGGATTCATCAGTGGAAGAAAAAGAACTGGAAAAAGGCGGACGGAAGCGATGTCCTTAATCAGGCTGTATGGAAAGAGCTTGATAAGGAGTCCAGGGAAAGAAAGATCAAATGGATCTGGACCAAGGGGCACGCCGATGATCCTTTAAACGAAAGGTGCGACCAGTTAGCCAAGGAAGCGATTCAAGATAATCGATAACCGAGGCAAAATAACCCGCTCATTAATTGAAAATGGCATTTTTAAACTGCCGGGAAAGATCCTTTTCCTTTTCGCCGAACTTGTCCGATGAATGATGCGTACTGACGCTGGTAGGATTGATCCAAAAATAAACGCTGTTTTTGGACTCGCTGGTCACCTTGAATTTCTGGTCTTCAAAGAATTGTTTAATGGTTTGCCTAATAGCCGGCTCCATCAAGAGCAGTTCCACGCTTTGGTGAAATTCCGACGCTTTTTGTTCGATCTCGGGATGATCAAACATTTCCTCGTACCAGACCTTCATGTTATCGCGGTAAAGAACGGTTAGCCTTCCGTACTCCAGAAGATTTAAACAAAAAAGAATGTTGGTGACCTCTCTTTCCTTGTAGATACAATCCCTGTAGTCGTAGTTCTGGGGAGGAAAAGCCTTTAAAATCAAATCGACAAGACGGTTGACGCTGTCAGGACGGATATAGGCCCATTTATCGGCCGACATCTTGTCCAGTTTCATGTGAGCGACCGAAAACTCCACATGGGTCCGGTATTCCTTTAAGGTTCCCTTGTTAAAAATACCGTAATAGCCGTTCATAACGCAATGCGCGATTCCGTGCAGAAAAGACTCATGCGTAAAAAGATCCACCTCGTCGGGCAAGTGGTCGAGCCTGCCGAATGAATCCAACCGGCTTTGGGAGGATGCGCTTTTTTGCAGGGACTTGAAAAACCATTTTTTATTTTCATAGCCGAGTTGAAGCCGTCCCCGAGGCACTTTCAAGTGACTCAGGATATCCTGGCGGACGACATTTTTAGGCGGATCAAAGTTCTTTTGGTAGAAATGAAACCAGATCTGGAACTCGTCGCGGTTCGACTGATCCTTGCCGGGTTGTTTTTCCACAATCTGCAGAATGCGGCGCATGGAGTGGCGAAACAGCAACTTGAGATTTTTCTCGAAAGTCAAAACCGCCTGAACTTCACCGATGATGATGTGCTCCAGCATATTTCTTCTGGAGGGGGGAAAGGCCTTCTTTAGATATTCGACCATCACCTTTTCCCTGTGGGTAGCAAAATTTTTCTTTTCCCCTGGTTTGGTGAAAACATCCGAAACGCGGATATGTAGTGCGAAACACAAATCGATTGTCTTGGAAATCAGATTTTTCTGCTCCTCGTCATCGATGATGCTCGACTCGGAACAAAAAGCGATCTTTAGAGCCTTGTAACGAAGCCACCAGGGATCCTGCAGCAGTTTCGGAAAGCGGTCCTCGATATTAAGCAGTTCAAAGGTCGGCAGACCCTCATGGGAAACATCCTCGCCGATGATCAAACCGTCGTCCTCGGATTCCTCTTCCACCGCTTCTCCAAATCCCTCGAAAAAATCCTCCTCGTCATCATGGTCATCCTCTTCGTCAAAATCAGCCGCGCCAGCGTACTTATCGAGCTTTCTGGGGGATTTGATCAACTCGATGATGGAGGTATTGAACTTGGAGTCAAACAGCATCTCGATCCTCAAAAGATTCAAAAAGGCTTTGGGAAGATTCCCTGAAGAGGCCTTGAAGGCTTCCCAAAAAATCGCGCCGGTGTGAGCGGTCATGTATTCGATCGTCAGGGGTGGTGTCGCTCCCAGGTCCACCAGGTTTTTCCGCTGCGCGTCGTAAAGGTCGATGAAATGGTAGCGGATACAACCCACGATCTGCTCGTATGTGGCGCGGTCCGCGTTGACTTTGGAGGGCATCAGGAAATGGATCGGGACCACCGGCGTGAACTGGATTCCCGGCATCAGTACCTCGTAGTTCAAGATCAATTCGTAGGCCGAACCGGAGGCTTCCTTGGATTCAGTGGTGGTTCCATGCTTGCCGTCGCGGTAATCATCGTTGGAGTAGGCAAACAGGTAGACCTCCGCCTCTGGATATTTCCCTTGCACGTATTTCTGTATCTGATTGATCCTCTGTTTTAGCAGTCCTTCTCTTTGATCAATTTCCTGCTTGAATAGAAATTTGCTGGCAAGCTTAGTCATGGCGACTATCTCATCGGCGAACTTTTGTTTTTCCATCGAGTCGCCAAGCGCAGATTTAAGACGGTCCCTGTTCTTTTTAATCAGCACCTCGTAGCAGATGGGAAATCGTTTGATGAAGTTCTGATGACCCGCTTTCAAGCAGAGCTTTCTGACCTCATCTTTTTTAAGATCCTGGGATGAAAAGCCTTTTTGTTTGCTGAATTTTTTTGAAAATAGTTTGATCAGGTTATTGCCGCTTTGGATGAGCTTCTCATCGGAGAGTTGGGACTCGTTTAACAGGAATGGAAATAATTCGTACTGAACCTGAAGATCAAGGTCAGAGGCCGTGGTCTTATGGCCCACGGTTCCGATCGATCCCAGCGAAGCGATACTGTAGATGGGAGAGAAGCCTCCAGACGGCTGAATCGTCGCATCCAGCTCAGTCTTGATGAAATTTTCGAAAAGCCCCTTGAACTGCTTTGAGAGGGAATCGATACCGACCACGCCCGCAATCGAGCCTTCGACATAAAGTGAAATGGGGACTTCGTACTCCACTTCCTTTAGAACACCTTCGATTTTTTCCAGTTTGGTCGAGGTATAGGAATGATCTTTATACTTGGGGTCGTTGACGTGAAGAAAGTAGATGACCTCGAAAAGCGCTTTTTTCATGTCCTCCGAAAAGGAGGAAAAGGCCAGTTCCAGACGGCTCTCGTTGAATTTATTGAAAAAAGCCAACCCGTCCTTAATCCCTCTTTGCAGGTCTCCTTTTTTTTCCGCGCTGAACTGAATATTTTTTTTTAGCTGCTGGTATATCGCCATCCGGTTCTATCTTTTTTTATAGCTGTTCTTTTAGTAGCCGCATGGGGCGGTGATAACTATCCTTAGCGCAAGGTCCTTAAAAAATCCCTGATCGCTGAAGTCCCCTCGTTGATCTGAAGGTCGATCAGCTTCGATCCGATCACGGCGATATCGGCCTTATCCCTTAAAAATTCGACATCCGCTTTTTCCCTAACACCGAAACCCACCGCCAGAGGGAGACGGGTCACGGATCTGTAGCGGCTTATCTGTTTGGCGATATTTTCATCAAAGCTAGTTTTGCTGCCGGTGACGCCCCTTCTGCCGACACAGTAAACAAAACCTTTCGCGTAGCTGGCTATCGCTTTTAATCTTTCAGAAGTATTCATAGGAGTAAAGATAAAAATATTTTCCAATCGATGATCTTCGCAGTCCTTTAGCCAACTCTCTCCTTCCTCGGGCGGCAGGTCCGGAATAATAAATCCCTTGACCCCCGATTTTTTTGCCTTCGAGATAAAATCGCCTTGGCCATTCGTAAAGACGATATTGTAGTAGGTCATCAGGAGAAACTGAATCCCGGGAAATTTTTGGGCTACTTCAGACGCAAAGGCAAAACATTCTTTCACCTTGGTGCCGTTTTTGATGGAATCGCTGTTGGCTTTAAGAATAACGGGCCCATCGGCGACCGGCTCGGTAAAGGGTATTTGCAGTTCGACCAACTCGACCCCCGCGTCTGACATGGCGTCAATGGCCTTCATATTTTCTTCAAAGGACGGAAAACCCAAAACCAGATGCGTCATCAAAAGGATCGGCTTTGATTGTCTTTGTTGGCGGATAGATTCCTCAAGCATGATATTTCTCTCCCTTCTGGATGATATATTCTTTCCATTTTTTATCCTGGAAGGCCTCGGCGATAGTGAAAATGTCCTTATCACCCCTGCCGGACATATTGATCAAAACGATCTCGTCCTTTTTCATCCCGGAGACTTCCCTAAAAGCCCCAGCAAAGGCATGCGACGACTCGAGAGCGGGAATGATTCCCTCCTTTTTGATCGTCAGTTCCAAAGCCTCGATCACTTCCTTATCCACCGCGGATTCAAAGCGTACCCTGCCCGAATCCCTCAAATGAGCCAGAATCGGCGAAACGCCGACATAATCCAGCCCCGCCGCGATCGAATAGGTATCTCTCATCTGACCGTCTTCGTCCTGGAGAAAATAGCTTTTATAACCATGCCCCACCCCGATTCTCGCGTCGCTTGAGGTCAGCCTGACTGAATGTTGCCCAGTCTCAAGCCCCTTCCCGCCTGCCTCGACCCCAACCAGTTCCACGGACTTATCATCGAAAAATCCGCTGAAAATCCCCATGGCGTTCGAACCGCCGCCCACGCAGGCGAATACTCGCTCTGGAAGTTTGCTCTCGTTTTTGAGCATCTGAGCTCTGGCCTCTTTTCCGATAATGGATTGAAACCAGGATACCATCTCTGGGTAGGGATGGGGTCCCGAAGCGGTTCCAAGGACATAATGGGTATCATCCATGTTCGTGGCCCAATCCCTGAAGGCCTCGTTGATCGCGTCCTTTAGGGTCTGAGTCCCGTCGGTCACCGCGACGACCTCGGCCCCCAGTTTTTCCATCCAAAAGACGTTGGGTCTTTGCCGTTCCACGTCTTCGGCTCCCATATAAATCCGGCATTTCAGACCGAATTTGGCGGCCATGGTGGCAGTTGCCACCCCGTGCTGACCCGCTCCGGTCTCGGCAATCACCCGGGTTTTCCCCATTCTTTTGACCAAAAGCCCCTGACCGATGACGTTGTTGGCCTTGTGCGCCCCGGTATGATTGAGATCCTCCCTTTTTATGAAAATTTTCGCTCCCTTAAAATACTCCGTTAGATTCCCGGCAAAGGTAATGGGGGTCGGTCGACAAGAATAGCTCGACATCAACGATTCGTACTCCGCCCAAAAGCTGGGATCTTGTCTGGCTTTTTGGTAATGTTCGATCAATTCGTCAAAGGTCGTCCTTAATATCTCAGGGATAAACATCCCTCCGAAAGGACCGAAGTAACCTTGTTTTTTCATCTCAGTCATTATTATTTTTTCATCTTCAACAGTGTTTTAGATTGAATCTAGCTTTAACGGTTGAGCTCTGGCAACCGTAGAAATCAAGTTATTCGCATGGTTTTCTTTTATATTCCAGGAAGTTAAAAATTCACCCAGGAAAAACAGGGAACCCGTAACGACAACCAGATCATAATCCTCGTAGCCTTTTTGTGATAAAGACGAGATAAAATCATCCAGTCGCAGAGGCTGTAGTCGACTCAGACCATATGATTTTAAGTCGGTTACCATCTTCAAAGGAGACGCCGATCTTACAAGGCGGGTCGTGACGGGTAAAAAATCCATCCCCCTCAAATCGAAACCACCGCACTGGTTAAATATTTCCTTGTCATCCATCCAACATATGGCAACCAGAATTTTATCATTTTTATGTTTTCGCTGAAGATAATCCATCAGGCTTTTCATGCCGGAGGCGTTATGGGCCCCATCCAATAGCAACCCTCCGCTTTCCCTGTACTCCATCCGGCAGGGCCATGACAGGTCTCTTATTACCTCCTGGATCCTTGTGTGACTTAACCTGTTTTCTATTGGGATCATCTTAAAATAAACCGCCAGAGCCGTCTGAATGTTCTCTTTTTGATGATCACCCAAAAGACCGATTTGTTTAATATCCAGCGAAAAAGCCGCTTCGTTTCGCTCCCCGTTCAAATCGAAAATATAGCGGGTT